>Ga0070714_100000398_pt1 | contig 32200 bp, 26 predicted proteins | sample LARL83metaG_FD_65450 | JGI IMG/M metagenome (GOLD analysis project Ga0070714, IMG submission 65450) | Corn, switchgrass and miscanthus rhizosphere microbial communities from Kellogg Biological Station, Michigan, USA - LAR L8-3 metaG | ecosystem: Host-associated > Plants > Roots > Rhizosphere ... | reverse complement strand
CCGGGTGACGCCGTGCAGCCGGGCCGGCTCGACAGATTCATGGAGCACGAGATCGTCGAGCTGGAGCGGCGTGAGACGCTCCAGGACCGTACTGGCTTCCGTCGCTGACATCACCGAGCACCTGTCTTCCGCTTTGTTCACCATGTGGCCGATCCAGACCTTTTGTTCGGATATCCGGCGACGCCGTGGCCGTGCCCAGGCCAGCCGGCAGCCGGCCCCGGCCACCAGCACCGCGCCCATGGTCCAGCCCAGCGGGTAAGTGCCGACGCCGACGTACTTCAGGCCGGAAGCAAAGATCACGAGCATGACGGCCGGACGGAGGTACCGGTCCGGGGCTCGCGAGGACAGCAGCGAACCGATCAGTACCGCGGGCACGCTGCCAGCCGCGACTGAGGCGGTCACCCCGAACTCGACGTGCCCGAAGGCCAGCGCGCCGAGGGCCGCGGCCGCGGTCAGGGGGACCGCCTGGGTCAGGTCGGTACCGACAAGCTGGCCCGCGGACACCAGCGGGTAAGCGAACAGCAGCAGGACGATCATCAGCGAACCCGACCCCACTGAGGTCATGCCGACGATCAGTCCCCCGGCCATTCCTATCGCCACGGTCGGCAGCCAGCGTATCCGGACTTCGTCCACCGTGGCGGTGCGCGGCCCGGACCTTCGGTCCAGGATGAATCGGAGCATCATCGCGGCCACGCCCGCCAGCAGCGTGGCACCCAACACGATCTCCACGTCTTGCTGACTGGACGACGTGTGGCCGAGCGAGTGCAGCAACCAGGCGCCGGCAAACGCCATCGGCACCGAGCCGAGCGTCATCAGGCCCACAAGACGCAGGTTGACCGTGCCCTTGCGCAGGTGCACCACCGCCCCGACCGGACGCATCAAGACCGCCGCCACCAGGTCACTGGAGATGGCGGTGGCCGGCTTCACGGAGAACAACAGGATCAGCATCGGCGTCACCAGGGCGCCCCCGCCGGCGCCGGTCAGGCCGACCAACAGGCCCACCACCGCACTGCCGAGGACGACGTAGCCGTTGAATTCCATGGGTTCCTGCTAGCCAGCCAGAAGACCTTTATGCGGATATGCGGAATAGAAGATGGCATCAACTCTGGCGCGGGTGCGCATTTTCTTCTGTGCGGATAAGTAGCGTTAATCCCGTTCACCACTATGGCCGCGAAACGCTACACGCACCGCTATCACACCGTTCGGCAATCCATTTCCATCCGCCGGGGGCTTGGCGAAGAAACCAGGGCTCAGGACCACAATCCCGGCCTGGGAGGCAGCAGCCCGTGATCGGTGCCGCGGCGACACTCAACTGCGGGAACTGCCCTGTCAGACGTGGAGTAGGGATACGTCGTATTTGAGGATGTACTCGTCACGAGTGGCGAGGGTCAGGCCTTCGGTCTTGGCTTGGGCGATGAGCATCCGGTCGAACGGGTCGCGATGGACCATCGGCAGGCGACCCGCCGAGATGGCGTGCATCGCGGTGACGGGCAGCTCCCGCAGTCCGGTGGCGAGAATGCGCTCAGGCAGGTCAGCGGGACCGAGCTTGCCCTGCGACTGCTTAATCGATACCTCCCAGAGAGACGCCGCGCTGACGAAGACGTCAAGGTCTGTGTCGATCGAGTCCTTGACCTCGCTGGACAGCGTGGGGTCGTCCTCAAGCCACCACAAGATGACATGGGTATCGAGCAGCAGCCTCACGATCAGAGCCCGAAGTCGTCGGCAATGGCCGCGTTCGTCGCGGCAGAGTCCCAGTCCGCAGACCGGTAAATCTGTCCAGCCAGCGCTCCCCGCCCGGTCCGCTGCGCTACGCGGAGCGGAACTACCTTAGCGACGGGCTTCCCGGCACGGCTGATCACCACCTCCGCGCCCTGCTCGACACGTTCGATGATCCGCGAGAGCTGCGTCTTGGCCTCGTGAATGTTGTACTGTTCCAGCGCCTGTTCAGCCAACGCGACACCTCCTTAGCTAAGTCTAGTCTAGTCCTTTGCATTTAGCCAGCAAGCCAGAGGGTTCGGAGCCAGCTGGACAGGTCGCTGTGCGGCACCCTCTACCGCGAGACGGAACTCCGCGGTCAGCGCGATCGGCCTCATGTACGTAAGTTGCGACTCGGTCCTCGGACACGAACCCTTTGCGCATGGTCTGTCCGGGTCTGATCGTCGCCTCTACCAGTCGCTCGCCTGGCTGGTAGGTGAGGGCGAGCCCTAGCTGGGCGTATATCTCTGACTTGTCCGCTGGTTCGGCTGTGCTGACCACGTGCGCGAGGTCTCCCAGCGCGGTGACGATGGCCGCGATTTCGTCGCGGCTCATCTGGCTCTGTCCGGTCGCGGTGCGGATGTCAGCTTGGGCGGCTACTTTCTTGGCCTGGGTCTCGGCGATCCACGGGCCGATTACGGCGGGGTCTCCTCCTGCCTTGAGGCTTGCCCGGTACTGGCTGATCTCGGCGTCGTACTCGGCGATCCGCGTGCGGGCGGCTTCGGCCCGGTCGAGTGCTGCGGGGTCTTGGAGCTGGGCCGCCTGCTCGGTGAGCTGGCTGAGCGTCGTGTCGATTCTGGCCGGCCCGAACAGCTCCGCCAGCCAGTCATCGACCCGTCCGAGTACGTCGGCCTCGCGGAGGTAGACGTTCTTGGGATGGCTGACCCTGTTTGCCAGGGCGGTCAAAGGTGTCCGTGCTGGGCGAGGCAATGACCGGCTGCGAGGGACCAGCCTCCTAAGCTCTTAGAATATCTAGCACGCATTCCCGCCCTCCCCTTCTCGGTTCCACCCAATATCACACGCGCTCCGACGTTGCCAGCGTCGGAGCGCTGTCGGCCTGGCTGGCGGCCATGCGGCCGAGGATGTGCGGGCGCCCTTGGACGAGGCGCGCGGGTCGCCTTCGGTTATCGGACGGCTGTCGGTTCCTGGCCGAGGCCGGAGGGCGGGGTGTAGCGGAGCGGGGTGAGCTGGGTCAGACCGTAGCGGTTGCGTAGGTCCTCCACGGCGCGCGGATCCGGGGTCGGGCCCTGCGCGAAGATCTCGCAAAGTTCCTCGAAGTAGCGTTCGTGGTCGGGTGCGGGGGAGCTCTGGAATAGCATGCGCGCTGGTGTGCCGGTGGGGTTGGCGAAGGCATGCGGGCAGCCGGGGGGAACGAACATGCAGCTGCCGGCGGCGGCGCGGGCGACGTGGTTGCCGTCGCCCGATCGCCAGTCTTGCCACTGGTCCGGCGTGGGTACGGCCGGCTCGAACGCGAAGACGTCGAGTTCTCCTTCGAGGACATAGAAGAACTCGGCCGTGTGGTGATGGGAATGCGCGCCGACGTCGAAGCCTGGCGGCACCACGACCTCGAAGGTAGAAGCGAAGGCGCCGTGCGCCCCGGTGACCTTGAAGGTGACTTCCTGTGCCTTGGTGATCAGCTTGCGGCCCTGACCGGGCGGGACGACCAGGCCGTTCATGCGGCCTGCCTCAAGGTGGCGTTCGCGAGGTCCCGGCTGAGGTAGCGGGCGAGCTCGTCGGCCGGGTCGGGGACGGTGGCGGGGGTCGTGTCGCTGACCCAGCTACCGACCGCCATCTCGGCGGTGATACCTGGGCCGAATCCCGCGATCACGCCGGTGGCGCCAGGCACCGCGATGCCCTCCTCGAAAAGCCTGCGCAGCGCGTCAAGCACGACCGCGCTGGCGATGTTGCCGTATTCGGTCAACGTCGCCCGGCTGTGGCGGAACATGTCGTACTCGACGCCGAGGAACTTGCTCAGGTCGTCAAGGATGCGCGGGCCGCCGGCGTGGATGATGTAAAAGTCGAGGTTGCCGATGTCCCAGCCGTGGTTCGCGGCGAGTTCGCGCAGCACGGGGGCGAGCGGCTCCATGGTCTTGGGCACCCGGCGGTCCAACTGGAAGTGGAAACCGGTGGCGCGTACGGCGTAGGAGATCCACTCCTCGGTGTTCGGGATCAGGTACGACGCGTTGCGCTCCAGCGCCATGCCGGTGCCGCCGCTGCCTCGCACCACGGCGGCCGCGACCGCGTCACCGAACAGCCCGTCAGACAGCAGCGAGCCCACGCCATCGTCGCTGGGCTGGTAGCAGAGCGAGCATAGCTCGGAGGAGACGATCAGGACGTTGCGGTCCGGGTAGGCCATGCAGAAATCGTGGGCGCGATTAATGGCCGCTCCTCCCGCCGCACAGCCGAGCTGGGCGATAGGTATCTGACGGGTGTCAGACCGGAATCCCATGGCGTTTATCAGCCACGCGGTCAGCGAAGGCATCATAAATCCTGTGCACGATACGTAGATGATCGCGTCAATGTCCGATACCGCCAGGCCGGCATTCGCGAGTGCTTGCTCGATGACCTCGGGGCAGCGCTTCTTTGATTCAGCCGCATAGATGCGGTTGCGCTCCTCGAAGCCCGGGTGACGGAGCGTCGCATCGATGGGCTGCACGATATGCCGCTTTCGCACTCCTGTGTTTTGAATCAGCCGGAGCGCAAGGGGAAGGTTCGGCTTGCCCGCATGCACCCTCCCGGCGAATTCCAAGGTCTCTTCCATCGTGATGACATATTCGGGCACACTCACCGATGGCTTGCAAAGCGTTGACATTATGTGGCATCCACTTTCTGGATTGCAGTGACCCGCTGCGGCGATACGACATGCTCGCCGGCTATCGCCCCGGTGTCCTCGAAGGTGATCACGCCATTGCAGAGCAGGGACCAGCCCTGCTCCGGGCGGGCCGCGATCACTACCGCCGAGAGGCGTCCGGTGGCGTCAGCCGGAGGGCATGGAGGCTGGTGCGCGCACTGGACCACTCCGCCGACCGACGCGCGTTGCTCGATGACCCCCATGACGGTTCCTCCTCAGCAATATCAGCGCCGCTGATGCATTCAGTACTTTCGATTGCAGGTCTTGCGGTCGGCTTAGGGCTGACTTGGCGTATGCCCGGTTCGTCCACCCCGCTTGCCGCGCCGCCAAGCGGGGTGCCGCCAGAGCGGGTGCCGCCAGGCGGGTGCCGCCAAAGCGCCGCCGCCAAGCGAGTGACCCCGCGGCCAAGCGGGTGCCAATTCGCTGAGCAGTCCCTGCCAAGTCCCGTTGCGATGCTGGAGGACACACGGCAGCGGAGGGATACCTCCCTGCGCGGAGCCGACGGCACGAATCCATTGGATACCTGGAACAGAATCTGGTCTTGATGAAGGGTCTCATGATCAACATTTCGACACGCAAGCGCGGTCTTTATCTCGGCATCGTGCCGGAAAAGGCCGCGGCTAAGAACAGGCCAACGCGGCTCACTCTGGATCACGATCTGGATGTCCTCCCGGAGGTGGGCCGCCGCCTGACGGTAGCTGAGCTGGCCGGTCATGTGGATGTTCTGGCCAGCCGGCTATGGGCGGCCGGGATCAGGCCCGGAGAACGCGTCGTGATCCACAAGGCCGCCAACTTCGACGTCTGGATACTGGCGACCGCGGTGGCGCGCATCGGAGCGATCCCGGCGATGCTCTCGCACAGCCTGGATGCCGCGACCGTCGGCGCCCTGCTTGACCGCCTGGACCAGCCGTACCTGCTCACCGACGCTGGCAAGCTGGACAAGCTGGCCAGCCTCCCGCTGACCGATCTCACCAGGCGGGTGATCGCCGTGAGCGGCTCCGGCGCGGGCACGAGCGCGGTGCCGCTGGCCAGTTTCGCCGGGTCCCCTCGGATCCAGCCGGTGTTCCGCGGCCTTGACGAAGCCGCGCTGATCACCCATACGTCAGGTACCACCGGTTTGCCCAAGCTCGTCGTGCACACGCCACGGAGCATGCGCACCCGGCTCCGGCCGCAACTGGTCCTGCTGGCGCTTATGCGGAAACGAGAGACCGTCGCGATCAGCGTCCCCTTCCTGCACTCACGGAACTTCGCGGCGATGGCGCTGTGCCTGGGCAAGGCAATGCCGGTCCTGCTGGTACGGGAGTCCGATCCCGACCGGGTCGGCGACTTCTTCGCCGAGCACAAGCCGGGCCTCATCGAGGCACTTCCCAACTCGTTCGTGGAATGGGAGGACCTTACCGACGATCCGCGCGAGCCGTTCGCGTCGGTCAAGTACTTCAGCAGCACGTTCGACGCGATTCACCCCAGGACGATCAGCCGGCTGCTCGGATCGTCGCGGCGGCGAGCACCGCTGTTCTTCCAGATCTACGGGCAGAGCGAGGTCGGTCCGGCCATTGGCCGGCCGTACTTCCGCTCGACGGCCCACCGGACGGACGGGCGCTGCGTCGGCTGGCTAATGCCGGGCGGCCCGCGGGTCCGCGTGGTGAGCCGGAACGGCAAGCGGCCGTCCGCGGCCAATCCCGGCTTCATCGAGGTCCGGTGGAAGGGCCTGCTGAAGACGTATTACGCGGAGCCGGACCGGTTCTACGCCAACATGCACGACGGCTGGTGGCGGACGGGTGACGTCGGCTACCACACCAAGCTCGGCTGCCTGCACATGCTCGACAGGGAAGTGGACATGATTCCCGGTGTGCGCAGCAACCTCGAGATCGAGGATCTCGTGATGAACACGCTGGCGGAGCTGAGCGAGCTTGTGGTCGTGCCCGGTCCCGACGCCCAGCCGATCCCGGTGATCTGCACGAGCAAGGACCTGCCGCTTGACCGTGACCGGTGGCGCGCCGCGATCGCCGACTTCCCCCAGCTAGCCGAACCGATCCAGATTCCGTGGGCCGAACTGCCCCGCACCGCGACGATGAAGGTGCGGCGAATCGAATTGTCCCGCCTGCTGCACGAGCGGATGGCCAGGCAGGCTTGATGAGCGGATGGCCAGGCAGGCCTGAACGTGCTGCCAGCGCTAGTCACGCATTTAACCCCGTTAAAGGAATGAAAGGAAATAGCCGTGCCGCGTTATGACTGGGGCGGGACCCATCCCGCCATCGAACGGCTCAAGGACTCGGTCGAGCCGGCCCGCCAGAAGGTGATCAGCCACCCGCTGTACCGCGAGCTTAAGACCAAGCAAGCGGTTACGACGTTCATGGAGCACCACGCGTTCGCGGTGTGGGACTTCATGTCCCTGCTGAAGAGCCTGCAGCGCAGCCTCACCTGCGTTCAGGTGCCGTGGGTGCCGACCGGGCCGATGGTCAGCCGCCGGCTGATCAACGACATCACCTTGGTAGAAGAGAGCGACGAACTTGACGGCGGCTTCATCAGCCACTTCGAGCTGTACCTCGACGGCATGCGGCAGGCCGGCGCCGACACCACCCAGATCGACGCCTTTATCGACCTGCTGCGAGCGGGCAAGCCCGTGCTCCCGTCGCTGCGCGAGGCGGGCGTGCCCGAGCCATCGACCGAATTCGTGGCGGTGACATGGGACTTCATCGCCAGCGCGCCGGTTCACTGCCAGGCGGCGGCCTTCGCGTTCGGTCGCGAGGACCTGATCCCGGACATGTTCGATCAGGTTGCGGCACTGAACGCCGAGTCGGGCGACTTGTCAACCTTTGTCGACTACCTCAGGCGCCACATCCAGGTGGACGCCGAGGAGCACACCCCGATGGCGATGCAGATGCTCGTCGACCTCTGCGGTGACGACGACACCAAGTGGGCCGAGTGCGCCGAGACCGTCAACCTCGCGCTTGAGGCGCGGCTGCGGCTGTGGGACGGCATCCTCGAGGGAATCCTCGCTCGCTAGCAGGCCTGGAAGGCTCGGTTCCGGTGTTCAGTCGGGTTGCGATCGTTAACAGGGGAGAGGCCGCGATGCGGCTGATCCACGCCATCGGCGAGCTCAACGCGAACGGCGGGCCGCGGATCGAAACGGTATCCCTTTACACCGACGCCGATGCCGCGGCCACCTTCGTCTCGAAGGCCGACCTCAGCTACTGCCTTGGCCCCGCCGCGGCGCGCCCTTACCTCGACCTAGCCGTGCTTGAGCGCGCTCTGGCCGAGACCGGCGCGGACGCGGCGTGGGTCGGCTGGGGTTTCGTCGCCGAGGACCCGGCGTTCGCCGAGTTGTGCCAGAAGCTGGGCGTGACGTTCATCGGACCCGACCCCGACGCGATGCGCAAGCTGGGCGACAAGATCGGCGCCAAGATCATCGCCGAGCGGGTCGGCGTTCCTGTCGCGCCGTGGAGCCGCGGCCCGGTGGCGGACCTCGCGGCAGCGCTGCGCGCGGCCGAAGCGATCGGCTACCCGCTGATGCTCAAGGCGACCGCGGGCGGCGGCGGTCGCGGTATCCGCGTCGTCGCCGGTCCCGAGGAACTCGCCGACGCCTACGAGCGCACCAGTCAGGAGGCCGAGCGCGCGTTCGGCAGCGGTGTGGTGTTCCTCGAACGCCTGATCACCGGCGCACGGCACGTCGAGGTCCAGGTGATCGCCGACGGCCAGGGCACCGCGTGGGCGCTGGGCGTGCGGGACTGCTCCGTGCAGCGCCGCAACCAGAAGGTCATCGAGGAGTCGTCCTCGCCGCTGCTGGCGGCCGAGCAGGAGGGCGAGCTGAAGGCGGCGGCGGAGCGGCTTACCCTCGCCGTCGGTTATCGCGGCGCGGCCACGGTGGAATTTCTTTACCACCCGGGAGAGCGGCAGTTCGCATTCCTTGAGGTGAACACCCGGCTCCAGGTAGAGCATCCCGTCACCGAGGTCACCACCGGCATGGACCTGGTGAAGGCCCAGCTTCACGTGGCCGCGGGCGGGAAGCTGACCGGTTCGCCGCCCGCCGAACGTGGCCACGCCATCGAGGCCCGGCTCAACGCCGAGGATCCTGACCGCGACTTCGCGCCCGCCCCCGGCCGTATCGTGTTGCTCGACCTGCCCGCAGGCCCAGGCATCAGGGTCGATACGGGGGTCAGCGAAGGCGACCGCATCCCCGCCGACTTCGACTCGATGATCGCCAAGATCATCGCCTACGGCCGCGACCGTGACGAGGCGCTGTCCCGGCTGCGCCGCGCGGTCAGCGAGACCACAGTTCTCATCGAGGGCGGCACCACGAACAAGAGCTTCCTGCTGGACCTGCTCGAGGAACCGGAGGTCACCGACGGCGGCGCCGGGGCCAGCTGGGCCGATACCGGCTGGATCGACCGGGTGCGCGCGCAGGGCCGGCTGGTGTCGTACCGGCGCTCAAGCGTCGCGTTGGCCGTCGCCGCGATCGAGGCCCACCAGGACCAGAAGCGGCTGGAGCTACAGCGGCTGCTGTCCACCGCGCATGGCGGGCGTCCCCAGCTACAGCACGACAGCGGCCGCCCGATCGACCTCACCCTGCGCAGCGCCGGCTACCGGCTGGTTGTCGCCGAAACCGGCCCGAGCCGCTACCGTGTCGGCTTCCTCACCGGAGACGACGTGCTGACCGTCGACGCCGAGCTGGAGCGGTTCGGCGAGCACGCCGGGCAGGTTTACCTCAACGGCCATCGGTTCCGGCTTGTCACCGGCGTGCACGGGCCAATCCACCTGGTCGAGATCGACGGGGTGACCCACCGGATCAGCCGCGACGAGGGCGGTGTCGTCCGCTCGCCAGCCCCGGCGCTGGTGGTCGCGACCCCGCTCGCGCCTGGGGACGAGGTCGACGCGGGCGCCCCGATGCTGGTCCTTGAGAGCATGAAGATGGAGACCATCGTGCGCGCGCCGTTCCGCGCGCTGCTCAAGGAGTCGCTGGTCAGCGTGGGCAGCCAGGTCGAGACCGGTGCGTCACTGCTGTTGCTTGAGCCGCTTGGCGATGACACCTACGACGCCGTACCCGGGGTGGCCGGCGTCGAACTGGAACCACCACCAGAGCCCGCCGGGCTCAGCGCCGAGGACCGGGTGCGGCGCGGTGTAGCTGATCTGCGCGGCAGGCTGCTCGGCTTCGACGTCGACCCGCATGACGACGGCAGCGTCCTTGCCGGTTACCTCGCGGCGCGCGCCGAGCTGCCGCGGCGGCCGCTGGCGGCCGAGGCGGGGCTGCTGGAGATCTTCGCCGAGCTGTCCGAGCTGAGCTGGAACAAGCCGGACGGTGCGGAGGCCCTGGCCGATGCGCGGACGCACAGCCCGCACGAGCACTTCCGCGCCTACCTGCAAAGCCTCGACGCCGACCGGGCCGGACTGCCCGAGACGTTCCGCCGCCGCCTCACCCGGGTGCTGAGCCATTACGGCGTCGATGGGCTGGACCGCACGCCCGCACTGGAGGAGGCGGTTTTCCGCATCTTCCTCGCGCAGCAGCGCGCCGGTTCCGACGCCGCGGTGATCACCGCGTTGCTGCAGCAGTGGCTCACCGAGGCGGCGCCGCGCGACGCCGGCCTGCGCCAGATCGTCGTCCAGGCGCTTGAGCACCTGATCCGCGCCACCCAGCCGCGCTTCCCCGCGGTCGGCGACCTCGCGCGGAGCCTGGTCTTCCGCTGGTTTTCCCAGCCGCTGCTGCGCCGTGCCCGCGCCAAGGTCTACACCCGCGTGCGCCGGCACCTACGGCACCTCGACAAGTACCCTGGCACGGCCGACCGCGACGACCGGATCGCCGACATCGTGGCCAGCCCCGAGCCCATCGTGCGGCTGCTCAGCGAGCGCATCGACCGCCCGGGCAAGGACGCGGGTCCGCTGCTCGAGGCCCTCAGCCGCCGCTACTACCGTGAGCACGAGCTGTCCGGCGTGCGCTGCGAGCCGATCGGGGGACGCCCGTTCGTCACCGGCGGCTTCGAGCTAGACGGCGGCCCGCAGCGGTTGCTTGCGACGGTCACCGACGTCGCTGACCTGCCCGCGGCGCTGGCGACCGCGGCGGAGGTGGCCGCCGCGGAACCGGATAAGGACGCCACCCTCGTCGCCGACATCTACCTCACCTGGGCCAGCCAGCCGGCCGATGCCGACGCGATGGCCGCGAGGCTGCGTGAGATCCTGTGCGCCGCCGCGCTACCCGGCACGCTGAGCCGGATCACCACGACGGTCGTCGGGCGCAGCAGCGCGGCGATGCACCATATCTTCACGTTCCGGCCATCGGCGGCCGGCCTGGCCGAGGACTGGCTGATCCGCGGGCTGCACCCGGGCATCGGGCAGCGCCTGCAGCTATGGCGGCTGCGGAACTTCGAGCTCACCCGGCTGCCGTCGGCGGAGGAGGTTCACTTGCTGCGGTGCGTCGCACCGGAGAACCGCCTCGACGAGCGGCTGCTCGCGATCGCGCAGGTCGGCGACCTGACGCCGCTGCGCGACGACGAGGGCCGCATCCTGGCGCTGCCGGCGATGGAGGGCGTGCTCGGCGCCTGCCTCGACGCGATCCGCGAGGCGCAGACGCGCCGCCCGGCGAGCAAGCGCCTTGACACCAACCGGATCGTGCTTTACGTGTGGCCGCTGAGCGACCTCACGCCGGAAGACCTGGACGCGGTCGCCCAGCGCGTGGTGCCGACGACCGCGGGCGCCGGTGTCGAGGAGGTCCTTTTCCTCGGCCGCCAGCGGGATCGCCGGACCGGTGAGCTGAACCCGGTGGCCGTGCGGGTCTCGTACGACATCGCCACCGGGGTCCGGCTGATCGTCACCGACCCGCCGGCCGACCTGATCCAGCCGCTGGACGACTACGGCCAGAAGGTGCTGCGAGCGCGGCGTCGCGGCAACGTCTACCCGTACGAGCTGATCGACATGATCGCCGGGCCTGACGGGTGGTTCACGGAGTACGACATCGACGAACTCGGCGCGCTGGCCCCGGTCAGCCGGCCCAAGGGGCTCAACAAGGCCGGGATCGTGACCGGGGTGGTGACCACGCCGACCGAGCGGTACCCGGAGGGCGTGACCCGGGTGGTGCTGCTCGGCGACCCGGCGAAGGCGCTTGGCGCGCTGTCCGAGCCTGAGTGCGTGCGGGTGATCGCGGCGCTGGATCTGGCGGAATCGCTGCAAGTACCCGTCGAGTGGTACGCGCTGTCGGCCGGCGCGCGCATCGCGATGGACTCGGGCACAGAGAACATGGACTGGATCGCGGCCGCGCTGCGCCGCATCGTGCACTTCACCCAGGACGGCGGCGAGATCAACATCGTGGTGACCGGCATCAACGTCGGTGCCCAGCCCTACTGGAACGCCGAAGCCACGATGCTCATGCACACCAAGGGCGTTCTGGTGATGACCCCTGACTCGGCGATGGTGCTGACCGGCAAGCGGTCGCTGGACTTCTCCGGCGGAGTCTCGGCCGAGGACAACTTCGGCATCGGCGGCTACGACCGCGTGATGGGGCCGAACGGACAGGCCCAGTACTGGGCGCCTGACCTGTGTGCCGCACACGGCGTGCTGCTGTCGCACTACGACCACAGTTACGTGCTGCCGGGTGAGGACGGACCGCGCATGGCCATCACCTCCGACCCGATCGACCGGGACATCTCCGGTTACCCGCATGTCGTCCCCGACAGCGAATTCACGACGGTCGGGCAGATCTTTTCCTGCGAGACCAATCCGGATCGCAAGAAGCCGTTCGACATCCGCACGGTGATGCGTGCGCTGGCCGACCAGGACCACCCGATCCTTGAGCGCTGGGCCGGCATGGCCGACGCGGAGACCGCCGTGGTGCAGGACGTGCACCTGGGCGGGCGGCCGGTGTGCCTGCTTGGCATCGAGTCCCGGCCGGTGCGGCGGCGCGGATTCCCGCCCACCGACGGCCCGGACACCTACACCGCAGGCACGTTGTTCCCCCGCTCGTCGAAGAAGGCCGCGCGGGCCATCAACGCGGCCAGCGGGAACCGCCCGCTGGTGGTGCTTGCCAACCTGTCCGGGTTCGACGGGTCGCCTGAGTCGATGCGGCAGCTGCAACTGGAGTACGGCGCCGAGATCGCCAGGGCGATCGTCAACTTCCGCGGCCCCATCGTGTTCTGCGTCATCTCGCGCTATCACGGCGGGGCGTTCGTGGTGTTCTCCAAGATGCTCAACCCGAACATGACCGTGCTGGCCGTGGACGGCTCGTACGCCTCGGTGCTCGGCGGCGCGCCGGCCGCGGCGGTGGTGTTCTCCGCTGACGTCGACGCGCGCACCGCCGGCGAACCGCGAGTGGCCGAACTCGAGGCGCGCGTCGCCGCGGCCGAGGGGGCAGAAAGAACCGCGCTCGTCGCCCGGCTGAAGGACGTGCGGGCACAGGTCCGCGCGGAGAAGCTCGGCGAGGTCGCGGCGGAGTTCGACAGCGTGCATTCGATCGAGCGGGCACAGCGGATGGGCTCGGTGGACCTGATCATCGCGCCGCGGGAGCTTAGGCCGCAGATCATCGCCGCCGTGGAACGCGGCCTTGTCCGTGCGCTACCCGTCGCCGCCGCCGAACCCGTGTGACCCGCCTCACCCCGGCAACGTGACCGGTGCGGGGCGGAAAAGCAGTATCAAAAAGGCGTACCACTGCCGTTATGATAATAAAGCCCCTTAAAAAGATTTTAAGATTTTATTCCTAACGGCAGTGGTACACCCGCCGAGCCATGTTCCTGCGAGCGGAGGCGACCGAAACGGCCCTTTAATCGGTGAAATTATCAGCGCCGACACGCGCGTCGCGAAGCGCCGTGGCTATGCGGACCATGCGCTTGGCCTGTACCGCTGCCGCGTTCCTTGCGATGTCATCGACGGGGTACTTTCCGTGGCCAGTGACGTGGCTGGTGCCGTACGGGTTGCCGTCGACGAACTTGGCCGGGTCCGTGTAGCCGGGCGCCACCACGATGCCGCCCATGTGATGGAACGTGTTGTACAGCGCAAGCAGCGTGGATTCTTGTCCGCCGTGTGCCGAGGAGCTGGCGGTGAACCCGCTGTAGGCCTTGTCTTGCAGCAGGCCGTGCCGCCAGCAGCCGGCCAGGGTCTCGATGAACGCCCTGAGCTGCGCGGAGACGCTGCCCCATCGGGTGGGCGAGCCGAACAGCACGGCCTCGGCCCACGACACGTCGTCGGGGCTCGCCTCGGGGATGTCCTGGGTGGCGTCCACGTTGGCGCGCCACGCCGGATTGGTGTCGATGACGGCGTCGGGGGCGGACTCGGGTACCTTGCGCAGCCGGACTTCGGCGCCGGCCTTCTCCGCCTCGTCGGCCAGTGTCCTGGCGAGTTCGGCGACGGTCCCAGTCGCGGAGTAGTAGATGACGCTGAGCTTCACGGGATCGGTCATGATGAATTCCTTGATGTCAACGGGAAGCTGATACGGGGATCGCGCCGCCGCTTGCGTGTTCCCGCACGGCGGTGCGCAGGGCTTCGGCGACGCGTTCGGCCTGGTTCACGGTGAGTTCGGCGTGCATCGGGATAGCGAGCTGGTGCCGGAAAAGGTCGGCCGAGACCGGGCACGGATTGGCCGGGTGCGCCGCGTTGTACACCGGCTGGAGGTGGCAGGCCCAGGTGCCGTGCTGGCAGCCGATGCCCTGGGCACGCAGGTCCGCGGCGACCGCCGCGCGGTCGACGCTGGCGTCGAGCGTCAGCAGGAAGGACTGCCACGCGTGGGTGCGGTCGCGCGGGACGTGCGGCACGGTGATCAGCTCTTCGCCGGCGAGCAGGTCGGCGTAGCTGGCGGCGATGACCCGGCGCCGGTCAAGCAGCTCCTCGATCCGGCCCAGTTGTACCAGCAAGATCGCGGCCGCGATGTCGGACAGCTTGTAGTTGTATCCGATCTCGGTGAACTCGGGGATCGGCAGGCCGACGATCTGTGCCTTGTCGAAGATGCTTCCGATGCCGAAGGAAGAGCGGAGCCTGGCGTCGGCCGCGAGCGCGGGGTCGGCGGTGAGCAGTGCTCCGCCCTCGCCGCTTGTGATGCCCTTTCGTCCGTGGAAGGACAGGCAGGCGACCGGGGCAAGCGCGCCCGCCTGGCGGCCCCGGTAGGTCGCGCCGACCGCGCAGGCGGCGTCCTCGATGAGGAACAGGCCGTGCCGGTCGGTGATCGCCTTCAGTTCCGCGTAGTCGGCGGGCAGGCCGACGGTGTCCACCGCGATCACGCCCACGGTCCGCGGCCCGATCAGGTCGGCGACCGCTAGCGGGTTCACGGTGCCGGTGTCGGGGCGCACGTCCGCGAAGACCGGGACCGCGCCGACGTATCGCACCGCGTGGGCGGGGGCGGGAAAGGTGTAGTCGGCGACGATCACCTCGTCGCCTGGCCCGACGCCGAGCGCCAGCAGGCCCAGGTGGAGCGCGGCGCCGCAACTGCTCAACGCGACCGCGTCCGCGGCCTCGTAGCGCGCGGCCAGTCCGGCCTCCAGTGCCTTCGACCGCGGCCCTTGCCCGGCCGTCCAGTCCGAGGCGAACACCTCCGCGACCGCTGCCAGTTCCTGCTCGCCCAGGCTCGCGTGCACCAGGGGAATCTTGTCCATGTGGGAGTAGCCTCCGGCAAGTTAAAGATGGGTATTCAGTACCTTCGGCTAATGGGCTTGCCGCCGCCTTGCCGGCGGCTTGCCTCGATCCGCTTGTGCCGCCAAGCCGGCGCCAATTCGCCGCACAGTCCCAGCCAAGACCGGTGGCCAATGTTGGCTCGAAAGACGCTCGGCTTCTGGAGATGAAGACCCAGTGACATTGCTTGACACCATCACCGGCCCGGCTGACCTAAAAAAGCTGAACAGCCAGCAGCTAGCTAAACTCGCCACAGAAATCCGCACCTTGATCATCGAGACGGTCGGCCGTAACGGCGGCCATCTCGGCTCGAACCTGGGCGTTGTCGAGATCACGCTGGCATTGCACCGGGTATTCGACTCGCCGCACGACCGGATCTTGTTCGACACCGGTCATCAGTCCTACGTGCACAAGCTGCTGACAGGACGCCGGGATCGCTTTGCTTCGCTCCGGCAGGCCGGCGGCCTGTCCGGCTACCCATCTCGGGTCGAATCGGAGCACGATCTGCTGGAGAACTCGCACGTTTCTGTTTCCCTCTCCTACTCCGAAGGCCTGGCGTGGGCTTACCAGCGGGACCGCGAGCGGGACCGCGCGGTGGTGGTCGTGATCGGCGACGGTGCGATGACCGCCGGCGTGGCCTGGGAGGCGGTCAACAACATCGGCGTCAGCGGATTGCCGCTGGTCATCGTGCTCAACGACAACGGCCGGTCGTACTGCCCGACGATAGGCGGGCTGGCCAGGCACCTGTCGGAGCTGCGCGAGGGGGATCAGGCTCCGCGGACCGTGTTCGAGGCGCTCGGCCTGAAGTACCTGGGCCCGGTTGACGGCCACGACGAGGCGGCGGTCGAGGACGCGCTGCGGGCCGCCAGGGCCAGCGGCGAGCCCGTCGTCGTGCATTGCGTCACCCGCAAGGGCCGTGGCTATGCTCCGGCCGAGAACGACCAGCAGGAATGCTTCCACAGCCCGGGCCGGTTCGACCCCGCGTCCGGCCGGCGCGCCAGTCCGGCCGGTACGTCCTGGACCAGCGTCTTCGGCCAGGAACTCGTGGAGATCGGCGGCGAGCGGCAGGACATCGTCGCGATCACCGCCGCGATGCTGTACCCGACCGGCCTGAACGCGTTCGCCGCGCGGTATCCGGACCGGGTCTTCGATGTCGGCATCGCCGAGCAGCACGCGGTCGCGCTTGCCGCCGGCCTGGCCTCCGGCGGCCTGCATCCGGTGGTTGCCCTGTACTCCACGTTCATGAACCGGGCCTTCGACCAAGTGCTGCTTGACGTGGCACTGCACGAATTCCCAGTCACGTTCGTACTGGACCGGGCGGGCATCACCGGCGACGACGGGCCAAGTCACCACGGCGTGTGGGACCTCGCCCTGCTGGGGATGGTACCCGGACTGCGTGTCGCCGCTCCCCGGGACGGCGCCCAGCTACGCGAACTGCTCCGAGAGGCGGTCGGCACGACCAGCGGGCCGACCGCGGTGCGGTTCCCGAAGGGCATCTTGGGCCAGGACCTCCCCTCGCTCGCCCGGATCGGCCACGCCGACGTGCTGGTCAGGGACGGGGCCGAAGATGTCTTGCTGCTGGCGGTCGGGCCGACCGCGCCGGTGGCCGTCGAGGCGGCGGCGCTGCTGGTGTCGCGGGGCGTCGGTGTCACCGTGCTCGATCCGCGCTGGGTCAAGCCGCTGAGTTCGGCGGTGCTTGACATGGCCGCCCGGCACCGCGCCGTGCTCGTCCTCGAAGACGGGGTCGAGACCGGAGGAATCGGCGACGCGCTGCGCCGCGGCCTGGCCCGCAGGGACCTTGGCCGCCGTGCCGCGACACCTCAGGTCGGCGTCGTCGGCGTACCCGCACGCTTCATTCCGCACGACACTCGCGACGCCATCTTGGCATTGATCGGCCTGCGCGACCCAGTCTGGCTGGCCGAGCTGGCGCTGGGCCTGCTCGAGCGACCGTCCGCCGCCGCGCTCGCGCCAGGGCTTTCCCTGGTAGCGACGCTTACCGGGAAGAACCAATGAAAGTTGACCTTGCTCTCGGGCGGCGCCCGCCCGTGGAAGACCCCGCGGCGGCGGTGCCCGCCATGACAGAGGCCAGGGTTAGCGCGGAGTCCTTGGCGCCGCGCCGCAAGTCCCGCCAGCTTATGGTGGGCAGCGTGCCGGTGGGCGGTGGCGCCCCGGTGCCGGTGCAGTCAATGACCACGACGCTGACGGCGAACGTGGACGCCACATTGCAGCAGATCGCCGAGCTGACCGCGGCGGGATGCCAGATCGTCCGGGTCGCGGTGCCGTCCCAGGACGACGCGGACGCGCTGTCGCGGATCGCGCGCAAGTCGTCGATCCCGGTGATCGCCGACATCCATTTCCAGCCGAAGTACGTGTTCGCCGCGATCGAGGCAGGCTGCGCCGCTGTGCGGGTGAACCCGGGCAACATCAAGCAGTTCGATGACAAGGTCGCGGAGATCGCGAAGGCGGCGAGGGAAGCGGGCATCCCGATCAGGATCGGGGTCAACGCGGGATCGCTGGACAAGCGGCTGCTGGCCAAGTACGGCAAGGCCACGCCCGAGGCGCTGGTGGAGTCGGCGCTGTGGGAATGCGCGCTGTTCGAGGAACACGGGTTCCGTGACATCAAGATCTCGGTGAAGCACCACGACCCCGTAGTGATGGTCAGCGCGTACCGGCTGCTGTCCCGGGCCTGCGACTACCCGCTGCACCTCGGCGTGACCGAGGCGGGTCCGACGTTCCAGGGCACGATCAAGTCCGCCGTGGCGTTCGGCGCGCTGCTCTCGGAGGGGATCGGTGACACGATCCGCGTGTCGCTGTCGGCGCCGCCGGTGGAGGAGGTCAAGGTCGGCATCGCGATCCTGGAGTCGCTGGGGCTGCGCAAGCGCGGCCTTGAGATCGTGTCCTGCCCGTCCTGCGGCCGGGCGCAGGTAGACGTGTACAACCTGGCGAACCAGGTCACCGCGGCGCTTGACGGGTTCTCCGTGCCGCTTCGCGTGGCGGTGATGGGCTGCGTGGTCAACGGTCCCGGCGAGGCGCGCGAGGCCGACCTCGGCGTGGCCTCGGGGAACGGCAAGGGCCAGATCTTCGTCCGGGGCAAAGTGGTCGCGACCGTCCCCGAGTCGAAGATCGTGGAGACCCTCGTCGAGGAGGCGGTCCGCCTCGCCGAAGAGATGGGCGCCGGCCAGTGACAGGCAAGCGAGTGCTGCTCGCCAGCCCGCGCGGCTACTGTGCGGGGGTAGACCGGGCGGTCAAGACGGTCGAGGCGGCCCTCGAGCGCCATGGCGTCCCGGTCTACGTGCGCAGGCAGATCGTGCACAACAAGCACGTGGTCGCACGGCTTGAAGAACTCGGCGCGATCTTCGTCGAGGAGACCGACGAGGTGCCCGAGGGATCGACGCTCGTGTTCTCGGCGCACGGTGTGGCTCCCGCGGTCTACGAGCAGGCCGCGGAGCGCGGGCTGCGTACCATCGACGCGACCTGCCCGCTGGTGACCAAGGTGCACCGTGAGGCTCGCCGCTTCGCGGCCGAGGACCTGGACATCGTGCTGATCGGCCACGAGGGGCACGAAGAGGTGATCGGCACCCTCGGCGAGGCGCCGGACCGGATCCACCTGATCGACGGCCCGCGAGACATCCCCGCGCTGCGGGTGCGCGATCCGGCCCGGCTGGCCTGGCTATCGCAGACCACGCTGTCGGTCGACGAGACCATGACGACCGTCGCGGCGCTGCACGAACGGTTCCCGAAGCTGCTCGATCCGCCGAGCGACGACATCTGCTATGCGACGCAGAACCGGCAGACCGCGGTCAAGGCGGTCGCGGTGCGGGCTCAGCTGGTGCTGGTGGTGGGCTCGGTGAACTCCTCGAACTCGATCCGGCTCGTCGACGTGGCCCGCGAGGTCGGCGCGACCTCTTACCTTATCGATCACGCCGGTGAACTGGATCCGAGGTGGCTGGACGGTATCGCGACGGTGGGGCTGACCAGCGGCGCCTCCGTGCCGGAGATCCTGGTGGACGGGGTGCTGGCTCAGCTCGTGTCGCTGGGCTACACCGAGGTCGAGGAGATCACCACCGGCGCCGAGAACCAGGCATTCGCGCTGCCGCGGGAACTGCGGGGACCGATTGAGGGTGACTCCGTCACCTAGGGCTTGGGTTTGCCCGTCACATCGGGGCACTTTGAGGTGTCTTCCTCTATGACACGATAGGAGTGTGGCCGATGACCGAGAGCGACTGGCTGACGGAGGGCTTCGAGAGAAACCGCGGTCGGCTGCGGGCGGTGGCCTACCGGATGCTGGGCTCGGTGGCTGAGGCCGATGACGCGGTACAGGAAGCCTGGCTGCGGCTGTCCCGGGCTGACGCCAGCGGTGTGGACAACCTGGGCGCCTGGCTGACCACGATCGTCTCCCGGGTGTGCCTGAACGTGCTGCGCGCGCGCAACGCGCGGCGCGAAGATCCCCTGGACGTGCACGTTCCTGACCCGGTCGTCGACCGGGCGGACGGCAATCCCGAGGAGGAGGCGCTGCTGGCCGACTCGCTCGGGCTGGCGTTGCAGGTGGTACTGGAAACGCTGGCCCCGGCCGAGCGGCTGGCGTTCGTCTTGCACGACCTGTTCGACCTGCCTTTCGAGGAGATCGCCCCCATGGTGGGGCGTTCGCCGACCGCCACGAGGCAGCTAGCAAGCCGGGCCCGCCGCCGGGTCCGCGGGGCGAAGGTCGAGGCCCCGCACCGCGATACCGCCCGCCAGCGCGCCGTGGTCGACGCCTTCTTCGCGGCCGCACACCGCGGCGACTTCGACGCCATCGTCGCGCTGCTCGATCCGGACGTCGTGCTGCGATCCGACGGCGGCACGGCGCGCCCGCAGGTTTCTATGGTCTTGCACGGCGCGAGCGCCGTCGCCAATCGCACGGTGATGACCGCCGACCCCGCCACCGTCAAGCGCCCCGCCCTTGTCAACGGCGCCGCGGGCATCGTCATCCTCGCCGGCGGGCAGCCCGTCGCGGTCATGAGCTTCACGGTCATAGACGGCAAGATCAGTCAGATCGATGCCCTCGCCGACCCTGACCGCCTGCGCCAGCTCGACCTGACCGCCCTCGGCAACTGAGGGTTCTCGGTAACGGAGGGTCCTCGGTAGCGGACCGCCAAGCGGACGCCAACTCGCGGAACAATGCCAGCCAAGTCCTGTGGGCGAAGCTTACGTGCACTGTCCCGGCCACCGGCGTGATCGCCGGTTTAGGAGGCGAACCACAAGCATGAATGGCGGCCAACCGACTTCGGAGCGGGTCCTGCGGCTCATCAACGGCTACTGGGCCACCGGTATCGTGGGCGCGGCGGCGAGCCACTCGCTGTTCAGTCACATCGAGGCCGGCGCGAGCAGTGCCGAGCAGCTAGCAACCCGCGCCGGGATCTCGAAGCGCGGCGCGCAAACCATCCTTGATGGTCTGGTCAGCCTCGGCCTGGTCGAACTGCGCGGCGGCGGATACCGCAACACCACCGAAGCGTCCGCGTTTCTGGTCGAGGGCCGGCCCGACTGCCTGACCGGCTTCGCCCGACTCAAGATGGCCCACATGGCCACCTTGTCGGATCTACCCGAGGTGGTCCGCTCCGGCGGTCCGCTGCGGGACGCGACGGTGGAGATAGCCGACAACCCCCACTGGGAGAGGCTGGTTCAGGCCCTGGCCGCGCAGTCGGTTCCCGTCGCGAAGATCGCCGCGGACACGCTGCGGGTGGCCGAGGCCGGGGAGATCTCGATCCTCGACATCGGCGGCGGATCGGGTGTCTACTCGGCCATCTGGCTTGAGCGCAACCCTGCCGCTCGGTCCACCCAGCTCGACTGGGCGCCGGTCAACGCGATCGCCCGTCGGGCTCTCGCCGAGCGAGGCCTGGCCGAGCGGTTCTCCTGCATCGACGGCGACTTCCACACCACGGGTTTGGGTACCGCCGCTCACGATATCGTCGTCTACTCCCACATCGCTCACCAGGAAGGCCCCGAGGACAACATCGCGATGTTCGCCAAGATCCGGGACTGCCTCAAGCCCGGAGGCACGCTGGTCATCTGCGACTACATCGTCGACGACGACCGCACAGGGCCGCCCTTCTCGTTGACTTTCGGCGCGGAAATGCTGTTCAAGAGCAAGCACGGCGGGACCTGGCGGCGGGCGGATTATGAAGCCTGGCTCATCAAGGCCGACTTCGAGGATATTTCGTTCCAGCCCACGCCCTCGCCGTCCACATTGGTATTCGCGCAGTAGTAAGTCAGTAAGTCGCCGCCAAGGAGCGCGGACGATGCTTGTCTGGCCTGGTTTCGATGTCAATTACGAGGAGGGTACTTATGTCTGAAGTCGATCGCGTGTATTCGGCGATGGAGGAGGCGGCCGGGCTTTTGGGCGTAGCCTGCTCGGCGGAGAAAGTGCGACCGGTGCTGTCGGCGTACCGGGAGGTGCTCGCGGATGCGGTGATCGTGTTCTCGATGGCGGCAGGACGGCGGGCGGTGGAGCTTGACTTCAGCGTCTCGGTGCCGGCCGGATTCGGGGATCCGTACCCGGTCGCGTTGTCGCGGGGTCTTACGCCGCGCACCGATCATCCCTGCGGTGTGCTGGTCTCCGATGTCAGGAAGCGGTGCCCGGTGGGAATGTACGCGTTCGACGGGGAGGTGGGCGAGGGCTTCAAGAAGACGTACACGTTCTTCCCTGTCAATGCCCTGCGGGAGGTGCCGGAGCTAGCGCGGATCCCGTCCATGCCGCGTGCGGTGGCGGAGAACGCGAACCTGTTCACCCGTTACGGCCTGCGCGAGGTGCAGATGCTGTCGGTGGACTATGTGCGAAGGACGGTGAATCTGTATTTCGGCAACCTTCCTGACGGGTGCGTGGAGCCTGAGGCCGTGCGGTCGATGGCGCGGGACATGCGACTGCCGGAACCGAGTGAGCGGGGGGCGGAGTTCGCGCGCCGGTCGTTCGCGGTCTACCCGACGCTGAGCTGGGATTCGGGGGAGATCGAGCGGCTATGTTTCGCGGTTATCACGACCGATCCGGGGATTGTGCCGGCGCGGGATGAGGCAGAAGCCGCCCAGTTCGCGAGGTTCGCGGAGAATGCCCCGTTCGCGTATGACGGTGAGCGGACGCTGGTTTACGGCCTGACGCTGACGCCCGGCGAGGAGTACTACAAGCTCGGGTCGTATTACCAGATCAGCGATTACCAGCGAAAGCTCGTGAAAGCGTTCGACGCTCTCGAGGACCGAGTGTGATCACGTGCCGACCGGAGGTCGTGGTATGAGCCCCACCCAACTTGTCGCGGTCTCGCCTTCCCAGGCTAGGGCGGCGCTGCTGAGCAGGGTCGAGGACCGGCTGCACGACCTGCTCACGGCCGAGATATCGCGCTGGTCCGCGGTGGATCACCGCGCCGCGGTGCCGGTCGAGGTGGTCGCCGCGCTGGTGGGTGCCGGCGGTAAGCGGCTGCGTCCGGGGTTCTGCCTGAACGGATTCCTCGCGGCGGGCGGTGGTCCGGCGGCCGAGCCGGTCGCGGTGGATACCGCGGCCGCGCTCGAAGTGCTCCAGGCATTCGCGCTGCTGCACGATGACGTGCTTGACGACTCGCCGCTACGGCGCGGCGAGCCGACCGCACACGAGCGGTACGCGGCGGTGCACCGCGCCGCCGGGTGGGCCGGCGAACCGCGCCGGTTCGGCGAAGGCGTGGCGACGCTGGCCGGAGACCTGGCGCACATCTACGCCGACCGGCTGGTCAGCGCCCTGTCCCCGGCCGCGAGGGAGATCTGGCACGAACTGCGCACCGAGATCATCATCGGTCAGCACCTGGACATCCGGGTCGCGGCCGAGCGGGTCGCCGATCCGGAGCTGTCTAGCTGGATCGCGATATGCAAGTCCGGGCGGTACACGGTGCACCGGCCGCTGGCCCTCGGCGCGGCCATCGCCGGCCGGCTGGACCTCGTGCCGGCGTTCGAGCAATACGGGGCCGCACTAGGTGAGGCGTTCCAGCTACGCGATGACCTGATCGACGCGTACGGCGACAGCACCCTGTCGGGCAAGCCGACCGGGCTGGACTTCGCCCAGCAGAAGATGACCCTGCTGATCGCCCTGGCGATGCCGCGCGATGAACGGATCTCGCGGCTGCTGGCCGGGCAGAGCGCTGACGGCGCCAGCCTCGGTCAGATCATCAGCGACCTCGATGTGCGCGGCGAGGTCGAGCGCCGCATCGACCATCTGGTGAGGCAGGCCCAGGCCGCGATCGCGGCGGCGCCGCTCGAGCACGGGTGGCAGGAGGAACTGGCGCGGGTAGCGGTTCAGGTCGCCTACCGCCAGAAGTAACGCAGTCTCGAACAACCGCAAGGAGTACTTACCAATGTCCACGCAGGTCAACACCCTCGACTACCGGGTGATAGAAGGTCCGGCGTTGATGGCCGCGTACGCGGACGCGCTCGCGGCGTGCCTCGACGGGCCGCGCGAGCAGGTCGGCGAACGCCTTGTCCGCACGTTCCTCAGGTTCTGGGAGGACCCCGAGCTGAGGCCGCGGCTCGTTGAGACCTTCCGGGCCGCGTTCATCAGCGACGCGGGCGCGGGACGGCTGCGCGACTTCATGTCCACCCAGATCTATGCCCGGGTGGCGGACAAACTCAACGTGGCGCCGTCGGATATCACGGGAGCGGCGCGGATGCTCAAGGTGCCGCCGCTGAACTTCAACGCGGGGGCAGCACAGGTCTGGGGCGTGATCATGCTGCGCTACGTCCTGGAGATAGAGCCGATCGCGTCGACGCCGGTGGATGAACTCGTGGGCCTGCTCGCCCCGACGATCCAGCGCTACCTGGGCGGCTATTCAGTCCCGGTGTAAAGCTGCCTCAAATGTCGCGGACATTCACCTTCCCGGATCGGGAAGGTGAATGTCCGCGTTTTTTCTCAGCGATGACCGCACTCCGAAACCTCGCGAGTATTCAAGCTGAGTTTGTCACATCCGGCCGTCGGGACGTGTCGTAGAAGTGGAGGGATTCATTCTCGATTCGCTTGTGAGGTGATGATCATGGCAACGCCGGATTCACGGCGATGGCTGATCTTGGGAGTTATCTGCGTGGCGTACCTTATGGGGACGCTTGACGTGACGGTGATGAACCTGGCGTTGCCGTCGGCGCAGCACGCGCTGGGGTTCAGCAACGCGGATCGGCAGTGGGTGGTGACGGCGTACGCGCTGTCGCTGGGGAGCCTGCTGCTGTTCTGCGGGCGGCTGGGGGACCTGATCGGCCGCAAGGTGACGTTCCTGACCGGGCTGGCCGGGTTCGCGGTCGCCTCGGCGGTGGGCGGCGCCTCGGTCAACTTCGCGATGCTGGTGACGGCGCGCGCCTGCCAGGGAGCGTTCGCCGCGCTGATGACGCCGGCGACGCTGTCGCTGCTGGCCACCACGTTCACCGACCCGAAGGAGCGGGGCAAGGCGTTCGGCGTGTTCAGCGCGGTCGCGGCGGGCGGGGCGGGGCTAGGGCTGCTGCTTGGCGGCCTGCTGACCTCCTACCTGTCGTGGCGGTGGTGCCTGTACGTCAACCTCGTTTTCGCCGCGATCGCGATCACCGGCGGGACGCTGCTGCTTGGCAGGCAGCCGCAAGTGCCGGGCAAACGGCTGGACGTGCCCGGCGTGGTGGCGGCCTCGGCCGCGATGTTCTGCCTGGTGTACGGGTTCTCCAACGCGGCGACGCACTCCTGGGGCGCACCGTCGACGTGGAGCATGCTTGTCGCCGGCGCCGTGCTCCTGTGCGTGTTCGCGTTCTGGCAGTCCCGCGCCGCCCAGCCGCTGCTGCCGCCCGGGGTCGTGCTTGACCGCAACCGCGGCGGCGCCTACCTGACCGCCCTGATCGCCGGGGCCGGCATCTTCGGGCTGTTCTTGTTCGTCATCTACTACATGCAGACCGTCCTCGGGTACTCAGCCATCCTGTCCGGCGTCGCGCTGCTCCCGATGGTCGTGGTCACCGCGGCGGCCACCAACGTGGGTAGCATCGTCTTGATGCCACGGGTGGGTCCACGGCCGCTGGTGATCGCCGGCATGGCCCTCAACGCGGCCGCCATGGTCTGGCTGACCCGGATCGGCGTGCACTCCGGGTACGCGGAGACGCTGCTGGGTCCCGTCATGGTGACAGGCGCCGGGATGGGGATGATCTACGCCGCGGTGCTGCGCACCGGCACCTCCGGCGTGGCGCCAGCCAACGCGGGCGCCGCATCGGCCAGCATCAGCACGGGCCAGCAGATCGGGGGCGCGATCGGCACCGCGCTGCTGAACACCATCGCGGCCACCGCCGCGACCAGCTATTTGGCCAGCCATCCGCATTCTCAGCCCGCGGCACAGCTCATCCGGCTGGCCGCCGTCCACAGTTACACCACGGTGTTCTGGTGGTGCGCCGCGATCTTCACCGTCGGCGCCATCATCTGCGGCGTCCTGCTCCGCAGCGGCCCTCTCCCGGCACCCGTCACCCCGCAGGCGGCAACCACCCCGGCGTTGCGGCAGACCAGCGGCAGCTCCGCGTAGCCGCGAGCTCAAGCCCGGCCAGCGGCCGCTGGCCGGGCTGCTGCCGTTCCCGCGCGGGCGGTGTCGCGGGGAACCGCATTATAACCGCATGTGCGTATCCGACCGGGACACCGCGGAGCTAACGCAATAGCGTGACATTTCACGATGTTCCTATCCCGTGGTTCCGTTCCGATAATCGGCTGTATTTAGTCACCTCGCTATGTCACATTCATCCGCTCCCGCGTGTCATAGAAGCGAGACCGCAAATCGTCGGATCCGGCAAAGGACAAACATGACAGACCACCTCGGATGCCTTGCATTCAGTTCAGTGACGCGGGAGGGATCATGAGCGGCAAACTAGACATGACGGCGATGCTGGCTATGCACAACGCGCTGCGGCGCGAGCTTGAGTACATCGCTAAGATCACCGCGCGCGTTGATGACGATCCCCGGCGGATCCTCGCCAACGCCGCCGGCTGGGAAATGTTCAAGAAGGCCCTGCATATCCATCACAGCTCCGAAGACGACGCGCTGTGGCCGGTGATGCGCCAGACCCTGGCCGGCCGGCCAGCAGACCTGTCCGTGGTGGCGGCGATGGATACCGAGCACGCGACCATCGACCCGCTCATCGAGACGATCGACGCCGCGCTGGCCGACCGCGAATCCGGGCCTGAGCGCGTCGGGGCACTGACCGACGAACTGGCCGGCAACCTCACCGCTCATCTCAGGCATGAGGAGGACGAGGCATTGCCATTGGTCGAGGCCACCTTGACGCTGGAGCAGTGGCAGCACTTCGGCGCGGTGCACGGCGCCCGAGGCGCCCCCGACGCTCCTCGGCTGACCCCCTGGATGCTCGACGGCGCGGACGAGCAGACCATCGCGAAGGTAATGATGTTCCTGCCGGAACCGATGCGCGTGGCGTACCGGGATCAGTGGCTGCCCGCCTATGCCTCCCTGGATAGGTGGAACGGCACAACCTGACCGGCCGAGACTGGCGTGCGAACGGGTTTCTATGCCGAGATGAGGCTGATCTGTAACCTGCTGCGGCGAGCCGGTGCGGGAGATATGTGAGCGCGGACCCGATGATCGCGATTTGTGACGATCGACGGACCCACCGGGTCCGCGCCATCTCAGGGTACTTCGGCGGTGCCGTGCCGGTGCTGTCCTGGCGGGATCAGCCGCAGTGCCCGGATCCCGCGGTCCCCCCCGATATGAGCGATGCGGAATGGCAGGTCATCGAGCCTGCGCTGCCGGCCCCGGCGTGGAAGGCGGGCCAGGGCGGCCGCGCCGGCTTGCCGGCGAGCTGGATCCACGAGCAAAAATCCCGGGCCTCCGCCCGGGTCGCCTGATCCCAGCCAACGCCGACCGCCCACAAGAACCGCCACCACCGCAGCAAGGCCATCCCATACGACCGGTGCGTCGCCGCGGGCCGTCCGCACCCCGCCAGCTCACGGAAATACGCCGCCGCCGGGACGAGCACCACACCGTCCGCGTCGACCAGCCGGTACGGCTCGAACAAGTCCCCGGTCGCCTCAAGCGACCCGCCCAGCGGCATCAGCAGCCGGGACAGGTCCCGCGGCGCATCTCCTCCTGTGATCATGGTTCGCGACCGTAGCCACCGGAACTCCCATACGCCCGCAGACCTGAGGAACCCCTCCCGGTAGTTCGGTTAACGGGTCCGTCTTGGGGCGGCCGGGCACGTTCTTCACGTCGCGGGCGTTGACCACCCAGCACTCGATGACGTCTTCGAGCAGGTAAAACGGCGGCCGGCGTCGGCGGGCAACCACACCCGATTTTCACACATGCAGGACGTCACCCAGGACACCCAGGACTCTAAGCTCGAGCCGGTGCGGCCGCGAGATCCAGCAGCAGGCTTTTGACCTGGGTCGCCGCGTACCGCTCGCGCTCGCCGCGCGGGTCGGAGCACAGCAGCACCGGGCCGTCTTGCGGGTTGTCAGGCAGCCGTCCGTGTGAGCCCCGCACCGCGGCGGCGCCGGCGTCAAGGCCGACCACGCTCATCATGTACCGCATGCCCAGCTTCTTGCGCAGCAGCGCGAGCGCGGCCCGGCCCCTGGCGGCGCCCGGCGCGGCGGGGTCGAAGAACAGCTCGGCGGGGTCGTACCCGGGCTTACGGTGAATCTCCACCAGCCTGGCGAAGTCCGGTGCGCGGGCGTCATCCAGCCAGTAGTAGTAGGTGAACCAGGCGTCAGGCTCGGCGACGAGGACAAGGTCGCCAGCGCGGTGATGATCCAGGCCGTGCGCCGCCTTCTCCGGCTCCCCCAATACCTCGGCGACCCCGGGCAGCGCGGCGCACACCTTGCGCACCACGGGCAGGTCGGCCGGGTCGGCGACGTAGACGTGCGCGATCTGGTGGTCGGCGACGGCGAACGCCCGCGCCGTCGGCGCGTCCAGGTATTCCATATCGGCCTGGGTGTACACGCGAAGCAGATGCTCGCGCCGCAGCGCCCGGTTGATGTCCACAGGACGGCTCGCCCGCGTGATGCCGTACTCCGACAGCGCCACCACGATCGCGCCGCGTTCGCGTGCGATGTCGAGCAGCGGGCCGAGCACCGCGTCAAGGCTCGCCGCCGCGGCCGCCGCCCGCGGCCCTGACGGCCCGTAACGCTGCAGGTCATAGTCGAGATGCGGGATGTACACCAGCGTCAGGTCGGGCCGGTACCTGGTCATGATGTGCCGCGCGGCGTCGCATATCCACGTCGACGAGGCCAGTCCCGCGCGCGGCCCCCAGTAGCTGAACAGCGGGAACGTGCCGAACGAGGCGGTGAGCTCGTCGTGCAGCCCCTCCGGGTCGGTGTAGCAGTCGGGGTCCTTGCGGCCGTCGGCGTGGTAGACGGGGCGCGGGGTAAGCGTCCAGTCGGTGCGTGCTCCCATCGCGTACCACCAGCAGACGTTGGCGACCGTGTACCCGCGATGGCGCTGGCGTGCCGCGTCCCAGAGCTTCTCCCCGGCCACGAGCGCGTTGTGCTGCCGCCACAGCAGGACCTCGCCGAGGTCGCGGAAGTACCAGCCGTTGCCGACTATGCCGTGCTCCGCCGGCAGCGCGCCGGTCAGCAGCGTGGCCTGCACGGAGCAGGTGACCGCGGGCAGGATCGGGGTGAGTTCGGCCCGCCAGCCGTCGCTGGCCATCGAGGTCAGCCGGGGCATGTGCGGGAGCAGCCGGGGGGTCAGCCCGGCGATGTCGAGAACGACGAGCGGCGTCACCGGGCACCTGCCGTGGCCGGCTCAGTCAGGCCGAGGGCGAGCAGTTCGTCTCTGGTGAAGCTCAGCTCCGCGGCGATGCCTTCGGCCAGCTCATCGGGACCGGACGGACGCTGAGCCGGCGGCAGTACGCTCCAGGTATAGGTCTCCACCTCCAGGTGGTCGCAGATGGCCCTGTCGCCGCCGACGAGCACGGCCAGCGCGCTGCGCAGCACATCCACGGTGGCGTGCAGCGGCGGCTGCGGGGCGGCGTGCAACGGCACGTGATAATGCACCCGCCACGGTCCGGGCAGGCCCGTGTCGAGCGCCTCGGCTAGGTCGTCGGCGCCCCGCCCGGCGGCGGAGCGAGTCTGGTGCAGGAACCGGGGCTCGGCATACCCGCGCAGCGCGGCGGACGTTGCGACCTGTCCGGGATCGTCCGCGCCGAGCGCCGCGGACACCTGCACCTTCACCACCGGCAGACCCGCGCTGGCCAGCAGGGACAGCGCGGCGGTCGGCTCCTCCCACGCGCAGGCCAGGTGGGCCAGGTCCAGGCACACGCCCAGGTACTCGGTATCCACGCCGGCCAGTTCGGCGACCGCCTGTGGGGTGGATTCCACGACGCAGCCCGGCTCGGGCTCGAACGCCACCCTGATGTGCCTGCCGGTCTGGGCACGCACGCCCGCGAGCCGTTCCGACAGGAGCGCGAGCCGGCGCCGGACCGCCAGGGAATGTCGTCGCGACCACGGGGTACGCCAAGCCAGCGGCAAGGTTGACACCGAACCGCGGGCCGCGTCCTCGGGCAGCAGCCCGGCGAGGATCCTGGCCAGGTCGACCGTGTACTCCAGCCGGTCCAGCGTCAGCCAGTCCGGCCGGTACACGGCGTGCTTGACCACCGGGGCATGGAAAGAGCGGTAAGGGAAGCCGTTGCACGTGACCACCTCTAGCCCGCGCGCGTCCAGGTCGCGGCGCAGCCTTGCCACCGCACCGGGGTCGGTGGCAAGACGCGCGGCGGCCGGCGCGGCCAGCCACAACCCGATCCCGAGCCGGTCGGCACCCAGCAGCCGACGTGCTACTACCGCACAGGCGTCAAGCTGTGCCAGGATCTCGGGCAGTTCCTCGGCGGCGTGGACGTTGGTGCAATAGCCGACGTGTACTATCTGCCCGTCGCGGTGCCTGAACCTCATCGGTGTCGCCTCATCGGTGTCGCATCGTCAGGTCGCCTAATCAGGCGTCGCCTCGGTTGATGGAGTTGCCGGCGGACGCCGCGGCCGGCAGCTCCGCCGGTACTATGTCCAGGTCCAGCCGCCCGGACTGGCCGAAGAACTCCACGGGGTTACGCCACAGCACCTGGTCCACGTCGTCCTCGGTGAAACCGGCCGTCAGCATCGCCTGCCCGGTGCGCACGGTGAGCAGCGGGTCGCTGCGCCCCCAGTCGGCCGCCGAATTCACCAGCATCCGCGCCAGCCCGTACCGGCTCAGCAGCACGGTCATCCGGCTCGGCGACATCTTGGTGCCGGGGTAGATGGAGAATCCCATCCAGCAGCCGCTGTCGGCGACCAGGCCCACGGTGACCTCGTTGAGGTGATCGATGATCACCCGGCCATGGTCGATGCCCGACTCCTTCAGCACGTCGAGCGTGCGCAGGGTGCCCCGCTGCTTGTCCCGGTGCGGGGTGTGCACGAGCACTGGCAAGTCGTACTCGACGGCCAGCCCGAGCTGGACCGCGAACGCCTCATCCTCGTCCTTGGTCATCGAGTCGTAACCGACCTCGCCAACCGCGACGACCCGGTCCTTGGCCAGGTAACGCGGCAGCACGCTGAGCACGTCCCTGCAGCGCGGGTCGTTGGCCTCTTTCGGGTTCAACGCGACGGCGCAATGGTGACGGATGCCGAACTGGCTGGCACGAAACGGCTCCCAGCCGATCAGCGAGTCGAAGTAGTCGGTGAACGAGCCGGCGTTCGTGCGTGGCTGGCCCAGCCAGAAGGCCGGCTCAACCAGAGCCCGCACGCCTGCTCCGGCCATGCGTTCGTAGTCGTCGGTGGTACGTGAGCTCATGTGGATGTGCGGGTCGAAGATCCGCATCAGCTTGCCTCCTCGTGCTCGGCTGACCGCGTCGGCTTCGTGCTGCCGCCGATCAGCGTCAGCAGGGCGCGGGCGTCGGCCGGTATGGCCCGTCCCGCGGCGCGCCGTTCGGCGTCCAGATCGGCGAGCATCCGGCCAAGTTCGCCGTCGGCACGCCGGTCGAGGGCCGCCACCGCGGTCAGCGGGATATCCATGAACACGCACTTGAGCACGGCCTGCCGCCACATTTGTTCGTCGAGCTGGCGGGCATCGGTTCCGACGGCGGCGCGGACAAGCCGCGGGTCGTTGGTGCGGATCGCGTCGTGCAGCAGCTCCACCGCATCGTCGCCGATGTCCACGATGGGCAGGGCGCGGAGCACCGCGCGCTTCTCGGCCGCGTCGCCGTGCCAGTAGAGCGTACGGATCTGCTCGGCCAGCGCCGCTCCGCGCAGCGGCATGGCGGTCAGCAGCAGCACGCGGGCCGCGTCGTCCACCGTCCACGCCGCCAGCTCCGGTGCGTCGCCGCGTAGCGGGCCGCGGCCGCATCGCCTGCCCACAGCGGGAAACAGCTCGGCGACCGCGCCCGGGTCCCGCGCCAGCCGGGCAACGGCGTCTTCAAGCCATGCCGGGTCGGTCACCTGTTCTTTCAGCATTTCTGCCAGGTGCGGAGCGCTCAATGCGAAACCTCCTTCGCCGTGGCGATCGCGTCAGCGAGGAATGCCAGCGAGGCTCGGGCGACCTCGGGCGCGGCGTGGGCGTGGCGCGGCAGCTCCACGGCCGCGAGCCCGGAGTATCCCGTGCCGGCCAGCGCACGCAACGCCGCGGGGAAGTCGACCTCGCCCGCGCCAAGTTCCAGATGCTCGTGCACGCCCCGCCGCATGTCGTCGATCTGCACGTTGACCAGATACGGCCCGGCTCTGGTCACGCAGTCGGGCACCGGCTGCCGCTCCACGCAGCGGCAGTGCCCGATATCCAAGGTGATGCCGAAGCAGGGCGGCGCGCCGAGCCTGCTGTGCAGCACGGACCAGTCGTCGATCGTCTGCACCAGCATGCCCGGTTCGGGCTCGAAGCCCAGCGGCGTGCCCGCGGCATCGGCCGCGGCCACCACCTGATGACAGCCTCGCACCAGGCGGTCCCACGCCACCGCGTGCGGGACCGCGGCCGGCCGGATCCCGGCCCACAGGGAGACGGCATCCGCGCCTAGGTCGGCGCCGATGCGGACGGCACGCCGCAGGAAGTCGATACGGACCCCGGGAGCGTCGTCGAGCAG
>Ga0070714_100000397_pt1 | contig 32232 bp, 29 predicted proteins | sample LARL83metaG_FD_65450 | JGI IMG/M metagenome (GOLD analysis project Ga0070714, IMG submission 65450) | Corn, switchgrass and miscanthus rhizosphere microbial communities from Kellogg Biological Station, Michigan, USA - LAR L8-3 metaG | ecosystem: Host-associated > Plants > Roots > Rhizosphere ... | reverse complement strand
GCGATCCAGTCACGCTGCACCGTTGGCTCCTCAACCCATTGAGCCAGGACAAAGAAGGCCGCCAAAAACAGAGGATAGTTGAGCGTTTCCGCCATGTACATACCGGCCCACATCGTGGCGGGTAGGAGTACCGCGGCTGCCGCTAGCAGGCAGGCTATTGGTGGACTCAGGCCGATGTGTGTTCCCAAAGCATAAGCCGGAAAAACTGCGAGACAAATCGCAAAACAACTGAACCACAATGCTGAGATCCGCGGAGACGAACCGAACGAGTGCGCAAAAGCGATGAATAGAGGGTACAGCGGTGGCATTGCGGCGTGAAACTCGCCACGCGTGGTGAATCCGTGACCGAGCCGCAAATTCTCGCCGACGGAAATATATTGAGCTTCGTCGGTGGCCAACAACGGAAACACCGACTGAGGCTTCAGGCAGGCGAAGTGGATAAACACGGCGACGACGTAGATCAATACCAACCACATCCATATCGGCGCGATTTGCTGCCGGACGGCCGGTTTGCGATGGGAAGGTTTATTTTGAGTTTTATGCGAGGCGGGTCGTGGCTCTATCGATGCCAAGCTAGGTGTGCCTCTCCAGCCGATCGACGTGGAAGAGGCGAGACGCGGCGCGGGCGTGGAGGTCGTAAAATCCCTGATCGAAGAGAACGAACAAAACCTCACGCACGCCAGAGCCAGTGTGTTCGAAATGTTGAGCGACGCTATCCAGCGCGATCTCAGCGGCTTCATCGGTCGGATACCCGTAAGCGCCGGTGCTAATAGCCGGAAAACTGACGGTGCGCGCGCCTCGCTCTTCCGCAAGTTCCAGGCATGTTCGATAGCAACTGGCCAGCTGCGCCGGCTCGTCGTGCAGACCATCCTGATAGATGGGGCCGACCGCATGGATCACATGTAGCGCCGGAAGCGCGCCCGCCGACGTTACGACAGCGCTCCCCGTCGGGCAACCGCCGGTTTTGGCGCGAATTTCATCCAGCTCGCGCATGATAGTTGGTCCACCAGCGCGATGGATGGCGCCATCCACTCCGCCGCCCCCACGCAATCCGGAATTGGCTGCGTTGACAATGGCGTCAACCCGGATCTTGGTGATGTCGCCGATGACCAGACGGAGCTTCTTCCCGTTCGGGAATTCAATCTCCATGCTTTATAGTAGGAGTTTGAAGCAAGCAGACGCAATGGTGCTCTTTGATATCGATGGAACCTTAATCCGGCGCGCAGGTCCGCACCACCGGCAAGCATTGGTGGACGCCATCCGCCGTACCGTGTCGGTAGAGACCACCACCGAAGGCGTACCAGTAGCCGGAATGTTGGATCGGGATATTCTCGCCACCATGATGACGCGCGCGGGCATCAAGCCGGGCGCCATCCGGAAAGCGATGCCCGACGTCATCCATCATGCGCAATCCATCTATGTCCGCAGCTCTCCCGACCTTGCGAAAAAAGTTTGTCCCGGCGTGCGGCGCATGCTCGGCCGATTGCAGCGGCGCGGCGTCGTGATAGGACTGGTGACCGGGAACCTCTCGCGCATCGGCTGGCGAAAAATGGAGCGGGCGGGCTTGCGGCCATATTTTCGATTCGGTGCATTTGCGGAACTCGCCAAGGACCGCGCCGGGTTGGTGCGTTTTGCCATCCGGCATGCGCGACGCCAGGGATGGATCGGACGCGACAGCCGGATTTCGTTAATCGGCGATCATCCTAACGACGTTCGGGCGGCAAAGGCTAACGGGATCCGCGCGGTTGCCGTGGCGACGGGCTTGACCGCCTTCGAAGAACTGCAAACGCACTCCCCGGACATTCTCGTGCCCGACCTGAGATCGCTTACGCTGGAGATGCTCCTCTGATGGAAGCGCAGTCCTTGGCCGTAAAGCGCGCGGAGGTGGAGTTCCATAACTTCGCTTCTCTGGGTGAACCCGAGCGTGCCATTGCGCATTACGCCGAAGAGAACGTGCGTCGCGGGGCAGTCATCCGAAACCATCTGCGCTTCATCGGGGAGATGACGCCGTTTCTCGAGATTGGCTCCAACGTCGGGCATACCAGCTACATGCTCGCAAACGAATTCGGGGCGAGCGGCTTCGCACTGGATCTTTCGGCCGACTCGCTGCGCTACGGCGTCACACTGAAGGATCGCTGGCGGCTCTCACGCGCGCCGATTCGCGTGGCCGGCGATGCGGTGAACCTGCCGTTTGCGGACGGCTCGCTCCGATTCGTGATGGCGTTCCAGATGCTGAGCCAGTTCATGAACATGGAAAGCGTGTTTCTGGAAGTGAAACGCGTGCTGGCTCCTGGTGGCACGTTTCTCTTTGCCGAAGAGCCGCTGAAGCGCCGCCTTTCGTTGCGTCTTTATCGCTGCCCTTACTACAACACGATGAAGCCGTGGGAGCGCAAGCTATACGACTGGGGATTGCTTGGTTATCTGGTACGCGATGTAATCGGCGCGCATCAAGAGGAAAGCTTCGGCATCCGGCAGAACCACACCATGGGTCTGAGCGACTGGCGCCGTCTCATCCAAAAGCATTTCGTCGACGCAGAGTACGAAATGTTCGTTCCCGAGCGCGGCTGGGGCGAGCGCGCCGTGAAGCGTACTGCCATGCGGCTGGATCCATATCGCTCGGAGTGGAGAGCCGCGCACCTATTAGGCGGGACTCTGGCCGCGGTTTGCCGTAAGGGCGGGGAAGCGACTCGTGTCGCCTTTGACGAATCAGATTTTCAGGCGCAGCTTCGATGCCCCGATTGTCACGCCTGTCTCACTCGCGACTCTGTTGATACTTTGCACTGCGTCCGTTGCGGTTATCAAGCTGCGAATGAGGGCGGCGTCTACAATCTGCTCCCTTCCGGCGACCGTGCAGAACTTTATCCCGGTGATCGCCCGGACGTCATCGATTTCTGCCTGCCCAGCCATGTGGAACAGTTGATCGGCGACTGGTACGAGTTGGAGGGCGTCTTTGGAAATAAGTATCGCTGGATCGGTGAGCACGCGGCTGCGCGGCTGGTCCGTGTGAAGCCTGGTCCCCAACGTCTGCGCATCCGGGGCCATGCCAGCGAGGGTCATCCGGTGCAGCTTTCAGCGAGCGCTAATGGGCGTAAAGTGGGCGACTGGAAATTGGACCGACCGGGTCTGTTCCTCGTCGAAGCCGACTTGCCCGACAGCGAAGAATATAAAATCGATATACAAGCCGGCCCGGCTTGGACGGTGCCGACGGATGACCGGATCTTCACGGTCAACATCAGCATGATACGCCTGGTACCGCCCGAATAGATCAGGGCAGAGCCAGTTTTCGAGTCAATGCCTGGAAGCGCGGCTCGTTGTGAAGCACGTCGAAAGCCGGCTCACTGCGAAGCAAGGGCATCACGATACTGTGTTTCGCGAAGGCGTTCTCGATCTGATCTAAAGCGCGGTCCTTTTGGCCGAGGAAAGCATACCCGGTCGCCAAGTTGAACGGGTCGCCAGTCCCTGATTTCTCCGCTTCCCGTAGCTTCTGCGCCGTTGCGGGATCGGGTGCCAACTTCCTTTGATACAGCATGCTTCGTCGAATGCATGCGTTCGCTTCGGCCAGTCCCGGCTCCAACTCGAGAGCGCTCCGCGCCTGACGAATCGCTTCATCGAATCGGTGAGCCTGTAAAAGCAGCCAGCCCGCATCGATATTCACGCGCGCTGAGAGCGGATCCAGCGCAATCGCGCGGCGCAAGGACGACAAACCCTGCTCAGTCCGGCCCATTGCGATCAGGAAAAATGCGTAATCGTGGTAGGCCGGCGAGAAGCTGGAATTAATGGCGATGGCTCGCTTGAAATGTTCTTCCGCCGCCGGCCAATTCCACTCGTACCAGAAGAATGCGTTGGCCAGGGCGTTGTGCGCTTCGGCGCTCGAGTGGTTGATGGCGAGTGCTTTTTCCGCCATAGCCCGAGCCTGAGGGAACACATCTTGCGGCGGGCTGCCAGAGCGACCCAACCTGACATACGTTTCCGCGGCTGCCGAATAGGCCTGGTCGAATTGCGGATCGAGCTCGGAGGCTTTCTCGAAAAAGCCGGTGCTTCTCGCGAGATCCTCGCGGCTGTCCTTGTGTTGCAAATATCGCCCGTTCAAGTAAGCCTGGTACGCTTCCTGGTTACGAGGCTGATTCTTGACTGCCGAGGCCGCTCCCCCACCTAGCAGCTTTTCCGCCACGGCCCCGGTAATGCGCGCGGCGGTCTCTTCCTGCATCCGAAACATTTCCGATTCGCTGCGTTCGGAGGTGTCGCCCCAAACCTGCGCTTGATCGGCAACTTTAATTAACCGCGCAGCCACTCTCAGTCGTCCCGCGCTCCTCCGAACCGTTCCCTCGACGATATAATCTACCCCAAGTTCGCGGCCCACCCGATCGATCCCGCGAGGTGCGCCCTTGTACCGCATCACCGAGCTGCGCCCGATCACGCCCAGCCGATCTGGATTCAGGCTTCCGAACTGGCCAATCAATTCCTCGGTCAAACCGTCGGTGAAGAGATCCTCGTTGGCGTCGCCACTCAGATTCTCAAAAGGCAGCATCGCAAGCATTACCCGGTCGGTCTTGCCTGCATTGCGCCAGGCGAAATAGCCGACGGCCATGCTACAGGAAGCGAGCAACACTGCGGTGACGATCCAAAACCAGCGTGCGCGAGGTCGCGCAAGCCTGGATTCTATGATCTGGGTCGCGCCCACTCGCTCCACCGGAGCGATAAACCGATAGCCCCGCTTGGGGACGGTCTGGATGTAACGTGGTGCATCGGAATCGTCATTGAGAGTCGCCCGGATCTGCGCGATGCAGACATTGAGATTCCGGTCGAAGTCGACAAACGTGCTGTCGCCCCACAGTTCATGCTGGATTTGCTCGCGCGTCAAAACCTGACCTGCATTCTCGGCCAGCAAACGGAGTGCTTGCAGTTGTTGCGGCGACAACTTCAGCAGGACGCCAGCCCGGCGCAGTTCGTTCGTTTGCAAGTTCAACTCGAAGGCTCCAAAGCGAAGAAGGCTGGCGCTGGTCTCGGCCGCTTGCACGGTATCAGTATAAAGCCTGGCTTGCCGTTTGGGAGGGAAACCTGGCCGCGATTCCGGCTACCCGCGTGTTTACAACGCCCCGCAATCGATTGAGTTCACGACAGTTGGCCACAAACAAAAAATTAATACGACATGTCTTGCACGCCTCGGCGCTTTACCGCACATTGGAACCCATGACCAGCAGACGAACTATCCTTCAAGCAGCCAGCGCGGCTTTCATAACAACCGCGGAAGCCGGCGAAACTACCGAAACCAAGAAAGCCGAACTAGATTCGGAAAAATTCCGGCAGGCCGTCGTCAGAGGCGACCTTCCCACCGTCGTCTCCCTGCTCGATCGGGACGCCGCCCTTCGCTATGCCCGCGACGCCGCCGGAGTGTCGGTCTATACACTGGCCTGCTTGCACGGCCAATCCAAGATTGCAGAAGAGCTGATCCGGCGCGGGTTGGTATTGGATGCGTTCGAGGCCGCTGCCAGCGGGAACAACGCGCGGGTGAACGAACTCTCGAAAGACGATCCCGGCATTGCGCACCATCGTTTGCCCGATGGCCGAACACCGCTGCACTTGGCTGCCGAGACGGGCCATCCCGATACGGTCGTACTCTTCACCATGAAGGGCGCCGATCTGAGCGCCGGCCCGGAGAGCCCGCTGCTGGCTGCGGTGAATTACCCGGATCATGCCAAAGCAACCGAGATGTCGCGGTTTCTGTTGATGAATGCGTCTGATCCGAACGCCCGGCGCGGAGACGGCAAGAGCGCTTTGCACCTGGCGGGCGCCCGGGGCTACGACGACCTGGTCGAAATGCTGGTCCATAGAGGGGCGAACACGGAGGTTCGCGACGCGGAGGGAAAGCCTCCGGTCCTGGGAGACGTTGCCAAGATCGAGCGCGTGCATTACGCGCGGCGTTATACGCAGGACCTGCGTGGGAATCCAGTCACACGCGAGGACAACTACGGGATTCCGCAGGAACTGATCAACCAGTTTGTGTCGGTGGCCCATGTTGACTTTGAAAAAGTGAAGCAGCTTCATAAGCTCTGCCCAACGCTATTGATGACGCGCGCCACCTGGGATGAGCTTGCCATTGAAGCGGCAGCCCACATGGGCCTGGCGCCGATGGCTCAATACTTAGCCGATCTTGGGGCGCCAGTTTCTACCTGCACAGCGGCGCTGCTGGGCGCGAAGGACCTGGTCAAGCGATTGGTCCAGGAGGATCACGGGTGTCTTCGAGAGCGTGGCGCGCATGACATTGCCCAGCTCGCATACACTGCCTATGCCGCCGAGCAGGTGGAGATCGCGGAATTCCTGCTGCAGGCCGGCGCGGATGTTCACAGCCGATCACTCGGATCCACGACGCTTCACATTGCCGCCACCAAGGGCCACGTCGAGCTGGCTCGATTGCTGCTGGATCATGGCGCGGATCTGAATGCGACCGCAAAGCTGAAAGGCGCCGACCGGACGCCGCTCGGGATGGCCATCGAAACCAAACAAGCCAAGATGGTTGAATTTCTCAGCGGACGCGGCGGTCGCGTTTAATTGGCAGGTCGGGGACCTGCCCCACATAACGTCCGAGCCGGCCATTGGGTCCCACCGCCCAACCAGCCCTGCTCGAAACAAAGCTCAGCGCGTTGAAGGCGCCGCTGTCGAAAAATTTCCAAGTGTTACCGCCGTCGTAGGAAACGTCGGAACCGGCCGTCCCGGCGGCGACCCATATCTTCTTATCGGGCACGAAGGCGGCCGCGGACCGATATCCGCTTGGATGGGCCCCTTCCGGCTCGGTCCACGTCCGGCCACCATCGGACGTCACTGCGATATTGTGCTCGGTCTCAGCGGGTTTGGTGTAATCGCCGCCGACTGCAATCCCGTGAAGGCCATCAGAGAACGCCAGCGAAAAGATTCCCGCGGCAGCCGCGTCATTCCGGACCGGCGTTCGAGCCACGGTCCAGTTCCGGCCGCTATCTTCGGAATGAAAAACGCGCGCTCCGCCTGGGCCCCCGGTTGCGAACCAGGCCTCGTGTCTTAATCGGACTATCAGGCAAGTGTTGCTGGCCGCAAATGCTCCTTCGCTTGGAAGCGCGGGTGGCGTGCGTTGCCGGAGCCAATGCGCACCGCCATCGCTGGTCGTGAAGATGACGAACTCGCCGTCGACCGGATCGCCGAGGACGATTCCGTGCCGGGCATCCCAAAACGCAATCGCATCGAAGAAGCCTTTGGGGTCTGGATTTGTAAATTGGAGAGTCCAGTGGGCGCCCGCATCGGCGGTCTTGTAAATTCGCGATTTCTCGCCAGGGCCGCTCGCGAGAAGATAGGCACTGATCGCACTCACAGCGCGTACGCCCCGAAAATCCAGTGTCTCGGCGCCCGGTACAGTTGCCGCCTGCCAGGTTATGCCGCCGTCCGAGGTCCTGAGATACGTGCCACCGGAGCCGCTCGCCCAGACCACTCGATCGTTCACAGCACTCACGCCTCGCAACGACGCCGTGACACCGCTCTGGTGATTGACCCAGGTTTGAGCCGAGAGGCAGTTGGCTACAATCGCAACCGCTACAATCCTGCAGTACTGCACGGTCAGGCTAAGCCTGCGCTGCGGCGGCTACTTGAAAAGTCAGGGCAGCAACGCCACTTGCATCCGGCTGTACGACCACCCGATAGAGATTATCGCCGTGGTGGTGTAACCTTCCGACGGTCCCCGAATCGGCGGATACGGTAGGCTCAGTCGCTGAGTACAAGCGCAACGCCACGAATGCCTCGCCGGCTGCGAATCGAACCAGCACGCGCAGGGTGCCGTTGTCGGACAGTTGCTCGATGCGCTTCTTGCCACAAGAGACGAACTTGCCGGAGTCACCCAGGAATGCAATCCCGGAAGAACCAATCGGCGCGACCAGGTAATAGGAACCGTCATAGTCCACCAGGGTGCGATACTCGCCACCGGGTCGAATCACCATGCCGGTATTCTCGAAGTAGTCGTACACATACGCAGATCCTGTCACGCCCACCGATCCGGCCGAAAACGAGACTTGGCTCAACGCGCCGGCGGCGATCCTCGAGTAGGCCAGTACGTAAGCCGTCCTGTGTCCGCCATGGTCCGAGTAAGTGGAGGCGACCACCGGAGCGGAACTGCTCTGCGAAAAAGCCAGGAACGTGGCGTCCAGCGGCGTCAGAGCGACATCGGGCTTTACGATCACGCCGTCAGTACGCACCGCGTGCCGAAGATTTACTTCATCGCCGGCGCCAAGCTGATCGCCTGATCCCACGGGCCCGGCCATCAGTGTCGACACCAGGACATCTCTTTGGTTCTTACTCTTGAACGCGTCTGCAAAGGGCCACAATCCAACGGCGGTAGCAATGCGGGAATTGAACAACAATTCGTCCCAGCGGGCCCGCATGAAGTTGTCATTGCTGGTGCGCACCGCGATGACGTTGTCATACTTGCTGGACTGCATAATATGCGCCCATAGCGGCATACAGTAGACGATCGTGCGGCCAGCAGCGTGCATGGCGGAAGCCATGTTGTCCAGAAACAAATCAGGATCGGTCAGATTGAAATCCGTGACCGCGGGGCCAGAGAGCCAGTCCTGCTCCAGCACTTCCACGCCGCTGTCAGAGAGATACTTGGCGTAGTCTTTCCAGTATTGCGGATCGATCGCAACGAATCCCGAGACTAGATATTTGTTCCGCAAAGCACTGCCCGGATCGATCCAGCGTGCGTGCGTGATGAGCGGAACGCCCAGCGACTGCTGGAACGCGGCCAGCCCGTCCGGAAAAATTGTCGGGTCCGCCTGGAAAGTGTCCATGCCGGAACCGTTGCTGGTCCAAGAAGGCGGCGTGCCTTTGGGATAGTGCCAGCTATCGAGCTCCAGAGAGCCGATAGGCGCCGACAAGCGCTGGAACTCCGATGGCAACTGCTTTAACACTGGAACGTACTGCGATCCCTCAAACGGTTGGTAATAGTAAGCCGCGCCCGCGTCCGTCCAATAGCTCAGCTTGTTGAGCAGCGCGTTGGCGTCATTCGCGGGAAGATTCTTACCGGACCGGTCCGTTAGCGTTTTGCCCCAGGTATCGAAGGTCGCATTGATCCCTTGGCCAAATGCCAGGATGGCGCTATGGGTGAAGCCGGCGCGCAAGGTGTCGATGCGAGAGTCGATAGCCGCTTCCATCGCTCCGTCGCTAGCGAAACGCGTGACAGCTGTCATGAAGTTCGAGGCGGGCGATATCAGGAACGCGTTCAACTGCGAGTCGTAAAACAGCCAGGGGCTGCGAGAGTTCAGCGAATTGAACGCATAAGACCAAAGACCGCCAAAGCTGAACGTGAACAGATTCTGGGGAAAGGAAGTGAAATGCGGAAAAGCGTCGACGTTCGCGCCGGTCTGTCCATACTGGGTTGAGAATAAAACGATGGCGCGGCCGTCATACAACCGGATAGCACTGCTTCGGAAACCGTAGTTGAGGGTGATCTCCTGCCAGGAGCCTATGGAATCGGTGCCGCTGCCAACGATGATGTCGTCGAGATGGCCGCTCACAGCGCCGGCGAAGATCCAGCCGGGATGGGAAACAGATACTTCATAACGGCCGTTGCCGTATACAGAGACTCGCAGACCCGCATTCGAGGAGATCTGTTGCGCTGCGACAGACTCGTCGGTCGAGCCGCGCGAAACAGTTGGCAGCGCTAAGGCGGCGGCAGCCCTCAGAGCTTCCCGGCGATTAAACTTCGTACGTCACCCCGCTTACGACATGGTACGCAGCAATTAAGACAGCATACACTAGATCCCTACGACTAGGGCGGTTCAGTACCCCCTTCGGTACCAACGGTACCACTGGGTTGGCTGTTTGGCTTTCAGGGAATTAGCGTTATAGCTGTTGAAGCTGGGAGATTCTGAACTCAACCACTTTGGAGAAACTCTCTACTTCTGGGGCAGAATACCCAGCTGCGCGGAAGGCATCCCGAATCTGCTCCGGAGAGAGCTGGCTGAGAACTTGGCCTATCCACCTGGCGTCGGCCCGGGGGATTCGTCTGCCTATCCAGCGTAGGCCAAGCTTATGGGCGTACTCTCGCGGCGTGAACAGGAAAAAGAAAGACGGACGACCGGGCGTCTGGAAGTCGACATAATCGGGCGTGGTCCTGGTAATAAACTTGGCATGGCTGTAGGCCTGAGGATTGCCTCGGGACCTTGCGAGAGGCCACGTCAGTTTTCCGGGGCCGAAGGTCGATCCCAGGTCGGTCACCATGTAGATTTGTTCTGACTTCTCCTCGTACGTCGCGTTGTTTTCGTCGGTTAAGTCTCAATCGCACACGAGCGCCATCAGCACGCGCAGTCCATTGAGCTCCCGCGTTCCCGTGAAAGGAGACTGGCTCCATTGCCAGATTCCGGTCTTCTCGTCGTCCTTGAGATATCTTTTCAGGCGCACGTTTGGAACGGAACCGTCGGACGCTACGAATTTCTGCCCGCGGTGAAGACGAGGCGGCAGGTTTTCCACCTGCAGTTTTTCGACGAAGTAATCCTCGTTGGCGAAATACCCGACGGCCCAGGTCAGCCGTGACGCTACCGTTTCCGGCCGGGCTTCGGAGCCGAGCTTGACCTTCCATTTCACGCCGTCCTGATCGCGCACGAAGAATTTCGGGCTGGTCCCGTCGAGATCCTCCTTGGTGAAAGTGAACGTTCCGCGCGGTTCGTGCTCTTTGCCACCCGGGCCGTAGAAGAGGTTACGAGACGTAATGTCGGTTGGGTTGCGCCACAGCACAGCGTGGCCGGTCGTGGTAATTTCTGCGTTCGGTGACGACGCCAAGGCCAGCGGCAGAGCTATCCAAGGCAGAGCAAACCATTGCATTTTCTTTAACATACGAATCTTCGCCCTCCGCGCGGTCGAAGTCCTACAGCGGATTGTGCAAGCGATCTGCCAGACATCCCCATAGTTGTTGGAACACCACTGCACAGGTTTCCGTACTAGCTGCCAAGAGGTGCTGATGAGAACTCTTGCTCGTCTGCTGCCGGTAGTGGCAGCGTCGCTTCTGCTGCCAGGATGCTTGTACATCGGAGATTTCGATGACTCCTACACCTACCGCGAAGACTTCCATTCCACGCATCCACTGGATCCTGGCGGAACGGTATCAATCGAGACCTTCAACGGCTCCATTGAACTGCGGGGCTGGGAACAGAACTCGGTGGAGGTCAACGGCACCAAGTCTGCCAGCTCGAAGGCCTTGCTTGATGCGCTCAAGATCGAAGTGAATGCGACTTCAGGGTCGGTTCGAATCCGCGCCGTCCGGCCACCGGACTTCTACCGCAATATGGGCGTGCGGTTTTCTATTCGAGTGCCGCGCAAGGCGCTGCTCGATCTGATTTCGAGCTCCAACGGGAGGATCCAGATCGAGGATGTGGAGGGCCGTGCACGATTGCACACTTCAAATGGCGGCATCCGTGTCAGCCGCGTTAAGGGCGAAGTGGAAGCGCGCACCTCGAACGGAACTATCGAAGCACAAGATGTGGATGGGAACGTAAATCTCCATACTTCAAACGGCGCCATTCGCGCGGAAACCACGCATGGGTCATTCGAAGGGACGACATCGAACGGAAGCATCACCGCCCGGTTGAACGATCCGGCGGCGAATTGGCCGGTGAGGGCCGAGTCATCGAATGGGCATATCGATCTGACGCTGGACGCGAAACAGTTGCCGGAGGTCCGTGCCTCCACCAGCAACTCGAGGATACTCCTGCGGCTGCCGGCTTCGGCGAGCGCGCGTGTGCGGGCGGGCACGTCGCACTCATCGGTGACATCGGACTTCGATGGTTTGCAGAACGATGGAAATCGCCGCAGGCATTCCGAGATGCACGGCACAATCGGCAGCGGCGGTCCGTTGATCGATCTGCAAAGCAGCAACGGATCGATCAAGATCCTGAAGCTGTAGCGCAGAACACCGGCAAGAATGCCGGTCCACCAGAACTAGAACATGTATAACGGCGTCCCGGCTACCGCGGGCGCTTTCTCTTCGCCCGGCGCGCCCACCGGCTGCTCCTGCAGCTCGCCGCCCACCGGCCGACAATAGATGCCGTTGTCGCTCAAGTAAACCTCGAGCTCCGACGGCCGCGGCAGCGTGCCCTGGATCAGCGCTTCCGACAGCGGATCCTCGATGTACTTCTGGAGGGCGCGGCGCAGCGGGCGTGCGCCATAGCTGCGATCCACCAGCGTTTTTTCGAGAATGTAGCGCGCGGCATCTTCGTTGACCCGGATCTTGATCTGCTTGGCCACCAGGTTCACATTGATCTGTTCGACCAGCAGGCTGATGATTTTCAGCAGGTCTTCGTCGACCAGCGAAGTGAACAGGATCACTTCGTCCAGCCGATTTAGGAACTCGGGATTGAAGGCCTTCTTTACTTCGGCCATCACCTGGTCTTCCACCTTGGGAGGAATCCCGGTGGTCGACGGCGCAGAGAAGCCGATCTGCGTCTTCCGGTCGAGGAAACGCGCGCCCAGGTTCGAGGTCATGATAATGATGGTGTTCTTGAAGTCGACCGTGTTGCCGAGACCATCGGTCAACTGGCCGTCCTCAAAGACCTGCAGCAGGATGTTGTAGACATCCGGGTGCGCCTTTTCGATTTCATCCAGCAGGATGATGGAGTACGGGGCGCGCTTCACGCGCTCGGTCAACTGGCCGCCCTCCTCGTAGCCGACATAACCGGGAGGCGAACCGATCAACTTCGACACCGAGTGCTTTTCCATGAACTCGGACATGTCGAAGCGGACCAGCGATTTTTCGCTGCCGAACAGGAACTCCGCCAACGCGCGCGCGACCTCGGTCTTGCCGACGCCGGTCGGTCCCAGGAACAGGAAGCAACCGGATGGCCGCTTGGGCGACTTCAATCCGGCGCGAGACCGGCGAATAGCGCGGGCCAGTGCCGAAATCGCCTTCTCCTGGCTGATGATGCGCTTGTGCAGCTCTTCTTCAATTCGAATGAGCTTGCTGACTTCTTCTTCCTTGATCGCGGTCATCGGGACGCCGGTCCAGCGCGCCACCACGTCTTCGATGTCGTCCTTGGTCACCACGCCCGTCGACGTGTCGTCCAGGTTATACTTTTCGCGGAGCTGCCGCAGATTCTCGCGCTCCTTGCGTTCTTCGTCGGAATAGAAACGGGCTTTTTCGAACTCGTGATTCGCGATCGCATTCTCCATCCGATGCACGATGAACTTGATGCGCTTCTGGATATCGGCCACTTCACCCGGCAACGTGGTCTGGCGCAGCTTCACGCGCGCACCGGCTTCGTCGATCAGATCGATGGCTTTGTCCGGCAGGAAGCGATCCGGGATAAAGCGAGTGGATGTAAGGACGGCTGATTCGATGGCCTCGTCGGTGTAGGCAACGGCGTGGAACTTTTCGTAGCGTTCCTTGATGCCGAACAGGATCCGGATGGCATCGGACTCGTTGGGCGGCGGCACCTTCACCGCCTGGAAGCGCCGCTCGAGCGAGCGATCTTTTTCGATGGACTTGCGATATTCGCCCGGCGTAGTCGCGCCGATGCACTGGATTTCGCCGCGCGATAAAGCCGGCTTCAAGATGTTAGCTGCATCGAGCGAGCCTTCGGCCGATCCGGCGCCGACCAGCGTGTGTAGCTCGTCGATGAAGATGATGGCGTTTTGATTCTCCATCAGCTCTTTCATGATGGTCTTCAGGCGCTCTTCAAACTGCCCGCGGTACTTGGTGCCGGCGACGATCAGCGAAAGATCCAGAGCGAGGATGCGCTTATCGGAAAGGAAGGACGGTACGTCGCCATCGGCGATCCGCTGCGCCAGACCCTCCACGATGGCGGTCTTGCCGACGCCCGGCTCCCCGATCAGAACCGGATTGTTCTTGGTGCGGCGGCACAGGATCTGCACTACGCGCTCGAGTTCGTAATCACGACCGATCAGCGGATCGAGCGAGCCGTCCATGGCGGCTTGCGTCAGGTCCCGGCTGAACTCGGCCAGCAGAGAGCTTTCCTTGGGACGGTTGGACGCGACTTTTTCCGAAGAAGACCGCTGGATCTCTTCGCGCACCTGCGACAATCGCAGCCCCCGCTCGTGCAGGATCTCGGCCGCGAAACACTTTTCTTCCCTCAGCAAACCAAGCAGCAAATGTTCGGTGCCGATGTGTTTGTGATTCAGGCGCTCGGCTTCCTCAGCGCCATAAGCCAGGACGCGCTTGCACTCGTGACTCAGCGGGAGATCCACGGAAGTGGACACCTTCTCGCGGATAGTGGTGTGGGCTTCGATCTGTTTTCGAATGGATTCTATGGCTGCATGCGAGCGCAGAAAACGATTGGCGAGTGCCTTGTCTTCACGAAGAAGTCCTAACAACAGGTGCTCGGTCTCGATATAGGGACTTCCGAACTGGCTAGCCTCATATCGAGCAAAGAAAATAACCCGACGCGCCTTCTCGGTATAGCGTTCAAACATAATTACCGCCGTCTTTCCACATTATCGGTTGTTCCTGGTCGGAGCGACAGTGTGGAAACCCATCGCCTGACCAGGGGGCCAGAACCCCTTTATCTAATTGAAGAACCCGGTCGCACCGGCTGGCGAACGAGAGATTGTGAGTAACGTAAATCGAGGTTAACTTATGAGACCGGTGCATTTCCTGGAGCAGCGAAATGATCATCTCGCCCGTCCTGAAATCCAGGTTGCCGGTGGGCTCGTCAGCCAGCAAAACGCTAGGGTTGCCAACCAGGGCCCGTGCCAGGGCGACCCGTTGCTGCTCTCCGCCCGAAAGTTCTCCTGCGCGATGTGAGGCGCGGTCTTGTAAGCCGACTTCATCTAACATCTCCAGTGAAGCTGGCGTGGCTTCGGTTACCGTTCTACCCCGTATCAGCAGCGGCATCATCACGTTTTCGAGCGCTGTAAACTCCGGCAACAACGAGTGATTCTGCCAAACAAAGCCAATCTCCCGATTGCGAAATTCGGCCAACTCATGGTCCGGGAGACTGAATATGTTCTTTTGATCGAAGTATATCGTACCGCTGGAAGGTCTGTCCAGACCTCCGAGCAGATACAACAGAGTGCTCTTTCCAGTACCGGACTCTCCGACCAGCGACAGTCGCTCGCCATTGGCCACTTCGAAGCTCAAATCCGCGAAAACGACCAGCTCCGTTTCCCCGGATCGGAACTTCTTCGTAAGGTGGACGCCCCGGATCGCCGCGGCGCCATCGTTTTCCATGAGCGGTGGACCCTCTCTGCTACTAGGCTAGCACTGTGGGGCCGATTGGTTGGACTGGGAAACCATCCTAGGTGAAATCACGCAGCAAAACGAACCCAATGTTGGGTAGGAACTGGCGAAGCTGTTGAAACGGCGGAGACCGAACCCACTGGACTCACGATTGCTAGAATGATTGATGGATGTGTCTTTACGCCCAGCTGCGCAGCGTTCTCACCGCCTTCATCGGGGCGTTGCTGATCGCGACCGTGCTTTTTGGCGAATGCGTCGACTGCGGAAGGGATCTGGCGGCGTCGCCTCAATCCGGTGAATGCTGCAATCCGGACGGGCATTGCAAAGCCTCTCCGCACAGAAATTCCTCACGATGCGTCAAGGAGCAGTCGACCGATTTCGTCGTGGTGGACCAGCTTGGGCAGGTCGCCCCGGTGCTGCCGCCGGCCGATTTTTGCACGTTTTCCAGCACCGAATCGGCCCAGAATGCGGTGATTCTGAGCACTTTTCACACCGATTACAGCCCTCCCGAACATCACATTCTCAACTCTGCTCTTCTGATCTAGCCTTCTCTTCACTCGACCAATCATTCGTACTGTCGTGTTGAAGGGAAGGAGAAAATGCGTTTCCGTATTCGATTCCTGGCGCTCGCTGCGCTGGCATCTATCCCAGTTGCACGCGCGCAGGAAAAACGTCTCGAATTAAACGATTTGATCGAGGAAGCGCGGCGCGGGAATCCGGAGATTCTCGCTGCTCAGAAACGCTATGAAGCGTCGCGCCAGCGCCCGTCACAGGAAAGCAGCTTGCCCGATCCGACGCTGTCACTGGGCTATTCCAGCAACGGCAATCCGCTGCCGGGAGCCGGGCTTGGAACGCAGCCGACCAGCAACATTGGATTCTCTTTTACACAAGAATTCCCTTATCCCGGCAAACGCCGGCTGCGCGGCGAGATCAGCTCCAAAGGCGCGGACGCGGAGAACCAGCAGTATCGCCTGGTCGAGCGCGATGTGATCATCCGGCTGAGCCAGGCCTATTATCGGCTGCAGCATACTTATCCCGAGCTCGAAGTGCTGGGCCGAAATCATGCACTGCTCGAAACTCTACTGCGGATCATCGAGGTCCGCTACGCTTCCGGCCTGGGGACACAGCAGGAAGCTTTCAAAACCCAGACCGAGCTGACCATTCTCGAGACGAAGCGAATACAGATCGAGCGTGAACGGCGAGCGCGGCAAGCCGAAATCAACAGCATTTTGAATCGCCCAGCCGGAACTCCGATACCGGAACCAGTCGAACCGCACGTTCACGGGATGACACTAACTTTGGACCAGATCAAGGCTCGGGGCGTCGATACATCTCCGGAACTCTTGCGTGACCAGAAGATGGTGGAGCGCTCGGAGTTGTCGCTCAATCTGGCGCGCAAGGATATTTATCCCGACTACTCGGTAACCGGTGGTTACTACTACATGGGAAGCATGCCGCCCATGTATCAACTGCGCGCCGATGTGCGGATACCGCTCTACTTCGGCAAGCAACGCGCCGAGGTGACCGAGCAGGCGCAAAGAGTCGCGGAAACCCGCCACCAGTACAATGCTACAGGGCAATCACTGGCGTATCGGATCGAGGATGCATACCTCGCGGCCCAGACTTCTTTCCAACTGCTCAACCTATATCTGAATACCGTGATCCCGCAGGCGCACCTGGCGCTGCAGTCTTCACTCAATGCCTACCAGACCGGAACAGCCGACTTTCTTTCGGTCTTTACCAACCACATCGCGGTGGTCGATTACGAGATGAACTACCACGAGCAAATGCTCAACTACCATCTGGCGCTGAGCCAGTTGGAAGAGCTAACCGGGTTGAAGCTAACGGAATGAGGTGCGAATCATGAAATCGATTTTCCTGCTGATCAGTCTGGCGTTGGTAGCGGTGGCGGGATTCCTGGGGGGCATCGCCTACCGCGCTCCGCACGCGGAAGCATCGATCCACCCTGGCGCGCCGAAAGAGCGCCGCATCCTTTACTACGTCGATCCGATGCATCCCGCATATAAGTCCGACAAGCCCGGCATCGCTCCTGACTGCGGGATGAAGCTTGCGCCGGTATATGAAGGCGACGCGGCGCAGGATCACGCCGGCCCGGGCGTTATCAATATCAGCGCGGAGAAGCAGCAACTGATCGGCGTCGAATACGGGCAGGTGGAGTGGACTTCGTCCTCGTCGAGTTTCCGCGCGTCCGGCAAAGTAGCGCAGGATGAGACCCGTGTGATTCGTTTACATCCCAAAGTGCAAGGCTGGATCGAACAGGTTTTTGTCGACTTCGTGGGCGCACACGTCGAAAAAGGCGACCGCCTGCTGACGATCTACAGTCCGGAGATGCTGGCCGCGCAGCAGGACTATTTGTTGGCGCGTCAGGCGCGCAATATCTTGAAGAGCAGTCCACTGGCGGAAGCCGCCGACAATAGTGATTCACTGATCCGCGCGTCGCGCAGTCGCCTGGAGTTGTGGGATCTCGGCAAAGCGCAGATCGAGGAGATCGAAAAGAGCGGCACGGCAGAGCGTAGCATCACGGTTTATGCGCCAGCAGGCGGTTACATCATCGCTCGCAATTCGTTTCAAGGGCAGAAAGCGGGTCCAGAGACTGAACTCTACGCGATCGGCGATCTAAGCCGCGTTTGGGTGGTGGCCGATGTTTTCGAAAACGACGCCGCGAATGTTCGCGTGGGTCAAAGCGTGGTTGTTGGCCTGCCGTCCGAGAACGGCAAGGGATTTGTGGCACGCGTCAGCTACATCCAGCCGCAAATCGATCCGGCCACTCGTACGCTAAAGGTACGGATCGATGCTCCCAATCCGGCGATGCAATTGAAGCCCGACATGTTCGTGGACATCGAGTTTCAGTCCGCTCCACAACGGAAGTTAACCGTACCGGCCGAGGCGGTGCTCGACGCCGGGCAGCGCAAAACGGTGTTTGTCGATCACGGCAACGGAAACCTGGAGCCGCGTCAGGTGGAGATCGGGGAACGTTTCGGTGAGCGGGTCGAGATCGTGAAGGGTCTCAAGGCCGGCGAGCGCATCGTGACATCCGGCAATTTCCTGATCGATTCCGAAAGCCAGCTCAAAGAGGCGCTGCATGATTAATCGCATCATCGAGTTCTCGGCGCGCAACAAGTTTCTGATTTTCCTGCTAGTTGCGTTCGGAGTCGCGGCCGGCGTCTGGTCGATCCTGCATATGCCGCTGGATGCGATCCCCGACCTCAGTGATACGCAAGTAATCGTTTACTCAAGGTGGGATCGCAGCCCCGACATCATGGAAGACCAGGTGACCTATCCGATCGTGACGGCGATGTTGGGTGCGCCCAAGGTGAAGGCCGTGCGCGGTTATTCCGACTTCGGCTATTCGTTCGTCTACATTATTTTCGACGAGGGCACCGACATTTACTGGGCCCGCTCACGCACACTTGAATATCTTTCGAGCGTTCTGCCGCGCCTGCCTCAGAATGTGAAGACCGAGCTCGGCCCCGACGCTACCGGAGTCGGCTGGGTTTTCCAGTATGCTTTGGTCGATACCACAGGCCAGCGGAATCTAGCGGAGCTGCGTTCGCTGCAGGACTGGTTCTTGCGCTATCAATTGCGCGCGGTTCCGGGTGTCGCCGAAGTCGCGCCGCTGGGAGGCTTCGTGCGCCAGTATCAAGTGAATGTCGACCCCAACCGGCTACAGGCCTATAACATTCCGATCGCGAAAGTAGCAGAGGCGGTGCGTTCCGGCAACAACGATGTCGGCGGACGGCTGGTGGAGTTCAGCGGCGCCGAATACATGGTGCGCGGGCGCGGCTACGCCAAGTCGGCCGATGACATTGGCGGGATCGTGCTGGCTGCCAGCCCGGGCGGTATTCCCATCCGTGTCAAGGATGTCGGCAAGGTCGTGCTCGGCCCGGATCTTCGCCGGGGAGTCGCGGATTGGAACGGGCAAGGCGACGTGGTGGCGGGCATCGTGGTCATGCGGCAAGGTGAAAACGCTTTGCAAGTTATCGAACGCGTGAAAGCGAAACTGCACGAGATCGAACCGGGCCTGCCGGCAGGCGTTAAGATCATAAGCGCCTACGACCGGTCGGAACTGATTCTCGAGTCGATCAAGAATCTCAAGCACACGCTCACTGAGGAAATGATTATCGTTTCGCTCATCATTCTGGTGTTTCTCTGGCACCTGCCCAGCGCCGTCATTCCCGTAATCACGATTCCCGTCGCCATCGTGATCTGTTTCATCCCTATGAAGATGATGGGCCTGACTTCCAACATCATGTCGCTGGGTGGAATCGCTATCGCCATCGGTGCGATGGTGGACGCTTCCATCGTGGTGGTGGAGCAGACGCACAAGAAGCTCGAAGAGTGGGAGCGGACCGGGCGAAAAGAAGATTATCACCGCGTGGTGATCGATGCCGTGAAAGAAGTCGGTGGGCCAAGCTTCTTCGCGCTGCTGGTGATCGCCGTGTCGTTCCTGCCGGTGCTAACACTCGAGGCGCAGGAAGGCCGGCTGTTCAAACCGCTCGCCTACACTAAGAATCTTTCGATGATCGTGGCTGCGGTGCTGGCCATCACGCTGGATCCGGCTATGCGGCTGCTGTTCACGCATATGCAGAATTTCAGTTTCCGGCCGCTTTGGCTGAGCCGGGCCGCGAGCGCTGTTCTGGTCGGAAAAATTCACTCCGAAGAGAATCATCCCATCAGCCGCATTCTCATCAAGCTCTACGAACCCGTCTGCTCCTGGGCGCTGCGGTGGAAGTGGCTGGTGCTGGCCGGGGCCGTGGCGATGGTGGCCCTCACCGCTCCCTTGTTCCTGCGGTTGGGATCGGAATTTATGCCGCCGCTCGATGAAGGCACGCTGCTATACATGCCGTCGACACTGCCCGGAATCTCGGTCACGCAGGCGCAGCGGCTGATGCAGGCGCAGGACCGGATCATCCACCAGTTCCCGGAAGTAGCGACTGTGTTGGGCAAGGCCGGCCGAGCAGAAACGTCCACCGACCCCGCGCCTCTATCAATGTTTGAAACAATCATCACGCTCAAGCCGCATTCGCAGTGGCGCAAGGTGGACCGCTGGTACTCTCTCGCGCCGGAATGGCTACAGCCCGTTTTTCGTCCGTTCCAACCGGATCGAATCTCAACGGAGCAACTGATAGAAGAGATGAACCAGGCGCTGCAATTGCCGGGCAGTTCGAACGCCTGGACCATGCCCGTCAAGGCGCGGATCGACATGCTGACCACCGGCATCCGCACACCGGTCGGCGTCAAGATTTATGGGGCCGACACCAACACAATAGGACGCTTGGGTTCGGAGATCGAGCGTCTGGTCGCCGGCGTGCGGGGCACGCGCAATGTTTTCGCGGAGCGAACCGGCGGCGGATACTTCCTCGATTTCGATTGGAAGCGCGATCGCATGGCGCGCTACGGGTTATCGATGGACGATGTCCAAAGTGCGGTCACGAGCGCGGTGGGCGGAGAAAATGTCACCACCACCGTGGAGGGCCGCGAGCGCTATCCGGTGAATGTCCGCTACGCACGGGATTACCGCAGCGATCTCGGCCGGCTGAATCGTGTATTGGTTCCTGTGGCAGGCGGTGCGCAAATTCCAGTGTCGGAGCTAGCCGATGTGAAGCTGGCTGCCGGCCCATCCATGTTGCGCGACGAAAACGGGCTGCTTAGCGGGTATGTGTACGTCGACGTTGCGGGGCGTGATGTCGGCAGTTATGTGGAAGAGGCCAAGCGCGTGGTGCGCGATCGCCTGGCGATGCCGGCCGGGTATTCGATTGCTTGGTCAGGACAATACGAAGCGATGCAGCGAGTGCGCCAGCGCCTGATCGTAATTCTCCCGCTGACGGGATTGCTCATTCTGCTTCTGCTGTACCTCAACACACATTCGCTCACTAAGACGATGATCATCATGCTGGCGGTCCCGTTCTCGGCCATTGGCGCCGTTTGGCTTCTGTACGCACTCGGCTACAACATGAGCATCGGCGTTTGGGTGGGGCTCATCGCGCTGACCGGAGTAGATGCCGAAACCGGTGTCTTCATGCTGTTGTACCTGGATCTGGCTTATAACGACGCTCGCAAATCCGGTCGATTGCACAGCCTGCGTGATCTTCAGGATGCCATCCAGCACGGCGCGGTGAAACGAATCCGGCCCAAGTTCATGACAGTCGCATGCATGTTCATGGGACTGGTTCCGATCATGTGGTCCACCGGCACGGGCGCCGATGTGATGAAGCGTATCGCGGCGCCCATGATCGGCGGCATTCTTACTTCGTTCTTGTTGGAGCTGGTTGTGTATCCCGTGGTTTATGAGGTTTGGAAATGGCACTTCGAATTGAAACGAGAATTGGCGCGATCGTAGCGTTGAGTGTGAGCTTAACGCTCGCTCAGCCGTTCACCTATCAGGTGAGGCATCAGCATCTGCATGGTGGCGCGACCGGCACGCTGCGGATTGGCACCGAGTCGATCGCTTTCACGGAACAATCGAAAAATGGCAAGCACGCGCGCGAATGGGTCTACGCCGACATACAGCAGCTGTCGCTCAGCGACTCCGAGCTTCGTATCCTGACCTATGAGGACCAAAAATGGCAGTTTGGCCGCGATCGCGACTTTGTCTTCGATCGCTTGCCCGAAGGAATGACGCAGCAAGTGTATCCGTTGTTGACGCGGAGTCTGGAGCAACGCTTCATCGCTCAGCTGGCTGATCCCGACGTGCATGCACTCTGGCAGACCGGCGCAAAACTGCGCCACGGCTTGGGTGGTTCACAAGGCAAACTGCTGATCGGTGACGACAGCATCATCTATCAGGCCAAGGCACAAGGCGAATCCCGCACCTGGCGCTTAGGGGACATCGACAACATTGCGACCGCCGGGCCGTTCAATCTCGCCATCACCACGCTGGAGCGATCGGACTGGCGGCACGCGGGCCCAACGGAGTTCCGCTTCGAGTTGAAGCAGCCGCTCAGCGAAGATCGCTACAACGAACTGTGGCGGCGGATTTACCGCTTCCGATCAGAGCAACCCCAACCAGACCACCGGCAGTCCGGGCAGTGAATTTGCGAGAAGCTCATCTGCAGTTACCATCTCGCTTCTTGTTTCCACGGCCAAAGCCACATAGATGCAGTCATAGACCGGGCGCCGGTAGGCCCGGGCAATCTGAATGGCTGCTTCGATCAACGAAAACGAGGAGAAGGCCGGAATTCCCAGGCTAATCATTTCTCGAACCGCGGAATCAACCAACGCCGCGTCGCACCGGCCGCGAAGCTGTGCTTTCGAGAGTATCTCGGCAAAGTCTGCAAAGAAGAGATCCGGTACCAGGAAATCTATTTCGCCTGCTTTGTAACTCTTGAAGAGTTGAAGGGCTTCGGCTGCGAACGGCTCCCCGACTCGAAGAACCCACTTGGCAGCCACCCTGGCGTCCAGAACATAGGACGTCAACGATCCCGGTCCCCACGCAGCAATTGGTCCGTGGAAGGGCCCGATGTTACGGCGCCGGGGCGAGTGCTCAGACGCTGGATTCTCCGATAGACCGCGCCACGACGTCGCAACTCGGCAGCCGTTGGCAGCATGCGTTCGAGGAGGAAGATGGTCTCGGCGGAGATCGAACGCCGGTTAGAGCGCGCGCGCTCCCGAAGCGACTCATAAAGCTCTTCGGGGACGTTCTCCACGTATAGAGTTGCCATAGTTGATCCTAGGTAAAGTCTAGCATAATGCTAGGACGCGAATCTGTGCGAAACGCTCCGACTTGGTTGGCATCCATTAAAGTGGAGGACTTCCATGCTCGGCTCGTTTCCCCTCATCGCCTTCATTGCTACTCGCGCTCCCGATCTCGCCAAACGCTTTTACCGCGACGTTTTAGGTCTTCGCTTGGTCAGGGAGGATGCATTCGAGCTGGTCTTCGACGCGCACGGCATCCGGTTGGATATTTCCATCGTGCAGGATCTCGTCGCGGCCAAGTACACCGTGTTAGGCTGGCATGTTCCGGACATCCTGGCTGTCGTCCGACAGATCGAGAAGGCCGGGATCAAACTGGAAAGGTTTCCGAATATGGCACAGGATGAGCGGGGAATCTGGACCGCTCCCAGCGGCGCCAAGGTCGCGTGGTTCAGTGACCCGGACGGCAATCTCCTAAGTATCAATCAGTTTTAAAGCGCCAGTTTTGAGCGCCAGTTTTAAGCGCCGGCATCCCCGCGGATGCGACTGTGTACAATGAGCGTCTGATGCCCATCACTGGACGTGTAGCGCTCATCACCGGCGCGAACCGCGGTTTAGGAAAAGCAATGGCTCTAGCGCTGGCAGAGGCGGGTGCGCGAGTGGCGCTGGTGGCGCGCGATGTCGGCCAGCTCAATGCTGTCGCCGATCAAGCGCGGCAGTTGGGCGCTGAAGCCGAAATTTTTAGTGCCGATATCTCGGACGAAGCGCGGGTGCTTCAACTCGAACGCGATGTCGCGGCCAAGTTCGGACCGGTCGACATCCTGATCAATAATGCCGGAATCGCAGTGCGCAAGTTGTGCGTCGACCTTACGTTGTCGGACTGGATGAGCGTGCTCAATACCAACCTGACCAGCGCGTTCCTGTTGTGCCGTGCGTTTGTGCCGCACATGAAAGGCCGCGGCTACGGGCGTATCATTAACATCTCGTCCATCATGGGCCACATTTCCGTTCCGATGCGAACCGCTTATTCGTCGAGCAAGGCCGGATTGATGGGTTTTACGCGGGCGCTGGCGCTCGAGGTGGCGCAAGACGGCATCACCGTGGTATCCATCAGTCCCGGACCATTCGCTACCGAGATGACTATTCCCCTCATGACCAATCCCGAAATCAACGAGCAGTTCATGTCGAAGACCCCGATGCGGCGTTGGGGCAAGCCGGATGAGATCGGCAAGCTAGCGCTGTACCTTTGCGCGGAAGAGGCCGGCTTCATCACCGGAACCGACATCATTGTGGACGGAGGCTGGTGTGCTCAATAGGCGCGCATGGGCTGCGGCGGCGCTCCTAGTCGCACTCGCGGGATGTCGTGGCAACAAGACTAAGCGAATCGCCGTGGTTCCCAAAGCGAATTCCCATGAATTCTGGGTGTTCGTTCACACCGGTGCAGCGGCGGCGGGCCAGAAATTTGGCGTCGAGTTGCTTTGGAACGGGCCTGCGCAAGAGACCGAATACGACCGCCAGATGCAGATCGTCGATTCCATGATCGCGCAGCATGTCGACGGCCTGGCGGTCGCGGCTACTGAACGCAAGGCCTTGAATCGCTCGCTCGACCGGGCTGCCGAACTTGGGATTCCGGTCACGGTTTTCGATTCGGGTGTCGACTCCACCAATTACCTGTCATTCATCGCGACCAATAACTACCAGGGTGGCCAGATGGCGGCACGCGAACTGGCGAGGCTGGTGGGCGGCAAAGGAAAAGTCGCCATGATCATGAATGCACCGGGCAGCTTATCCACCATGGATCGAGAACGCGGCTTCGAAGACATCATCAAGTCGGAGTTCCCGAAGATTGAGATTGTGGCGCGCCAGTTCTCCATGTCCGATCGCTCCAAGGGAATGGCCGCAGCCGAAAATATCCTGACCGCGCATGCCGATCTGGACGGCATCTTCGCATCGTCGGAGCCGAGCAGCACGGGCGCCGCACTGGCTCTCAAATCGCGCCGTCTTTCGGGCAAGGTGAAGTGTGTTGGTTTTGATGCCAGCGACGATTTGATCGAGGATCTGAAAGACGGAACGATTCAGGCTCTGGTGGTGCAAGATCCGTTCCGCATGGGTTTTGAAGCGGTGAAGACGCTGGTGGATAAGCTGAACGGGATTACTCCGTCCAAGCAGATCGATCTGCCGGCCCGCGTCGTTACCAAGGACGATCTCGATAAGCCCGAGGTACGTGAGCTATTGCACCCGGATGTGAAGAAATACCTGGGCGCGAGCTAACAACCGCTCCCTCGCGCGGCTCGGATGGTCAGCTCTCAGACGGTCACGGCTAAGATTCATGTGCGAATTATTATGACCTCGCCACACTACCTATGTCATGAAGAGAGCTTTCGCAATTCTTTCGCTGGTGGCGTGGTCGCTGGTTGGGAGCGCGGGCACGCTTACCCAATCGCATAGTCAAGGCAAGTTCAGCGACGCCGAAATCGAGGCTACTATCAAGACGAAACTGGCCAAGTCGAAGATCGGCAAAGACGGCCTGCAGGTGCACGTGAAGAACGGCATCGCCACTTGGACGGGCGCCACCAGTGTGATGCAACACAAGGGCGCTGCCACGCGCATGGCCAAGACCGCGGGTGCGATCCAAGTGGTAAACAACATCAAGATTTCGGACGAGGCAGGCGGCGGTTTTAAAGCCGAGCCTCGCAGAGTCCAAGTCAAAACCAATGACGTCAAGACTAACGAGGTCAAGGCCAGCGACAGCAAGACTAACTAGAGCAGTTGCCGCTAGCGCGCAATTTATGGCCTTGCTACAATGCAATCCGTGCGCGCTCAGGTGTTACTCCTTGCAGCCGCGTTCTGGGGCGCGGCCCATGCTCAGGAAATCCGGATTACCTCCGGCCCAGTCGATAATCAGGTCTTCCAGCGGACTGCCGAACAGACCGCCGACATTAGCTTCAGCGGCGCCGCGTCGGGCAAAAAAGTCAATGGCAAGGATGTGGAAGCGCGACTCATTGCGGCCGATTCGAGTCCCGTACCTGGCTTCGATTGGTCCTCTATCGGAAAAATCCAGAAGCTGAAATGGGGCGGGGAACTGAAGCGCGTTCCGGTGGGTGGGCCCTATCGCCTAGAAGTGCGGCTGCAGGGCAGCGACTCGACGATTTCGATCTCCAATCTTCTGGTCGGCGACCTCTGGGTCCTGGCCGGACAGTCGAATATGGAAGGCCACGGCGATCTGGTCGACGTCCAGCAACCGTCGCCCTTGGTCCACAGCTTCGACATGGCCGACCGCTGGCTGGTTGCCGAAGAGCCGCTGCACACGGTGGTGAACGCCGTCGATCCCGTGCATTGGCCGCTGAACGCCGAAAGAGTCCCCGAACGGCTGACCGGTCAGCCGCTCGAAAATTACGTCACCAACCGAAAGAAGGGCTCCGGTCTGGGTCTGCCTTTCGCCGTGGAAATGGTTGCGCGAACCAATGTGCCGGTCGGTCTCATCCCTTGCGCGCACGAAGGCACTTCGATGGATCACTGGAGCCCGGCGCTGAAAGATCGCGAGGGTGAATCGCTATACGGATCCATGTACCGGCGCGTTCAAGCCGCGGGCGGCCGGGTTAAGGGCATCTTGTGGTATCAGGGTGAGTCGGACGCTAATCCCAAAGCTGCGCCGACATTCCTTCCCAAGTTCGAAGCTTTCGTCAAGGCTGTTCGGGCTGATTTCAACCAGCCCGATCTTCCGTTCTATTACGTCCAGATCGGACGCCATGTCGACAAAAACAACGCATCCGAATGGAACGCGGTGCAGCTCGCCCAGCTTCGAGCCGAACGTGAGATTCCGCACGCGGGGATGGTTGCAGCAGTAGATCTGCAACTCGACGACGGCATCCATGTCGGCACCCAGGACCTCAAGCGGCTCTCGCGGCGTCTGGCCGATCTGGTGTGTCTGGATTTATTCCCCCGCACCAAGGATTATGGACAAAGGAAGCGCGGGCCGCGCCCGGTCGCCGCCACTTATGAGAGCGGCCTGGTGAAAGTGAGTTTTTCAGGCGTGAATGGCCGGCTCCAGTCCGAGGGTCCGATTTCGGGCTTCTCGATTCACCAGGCTGACGGGGAATGGGTGCCGCTCATCTACAAGTCGCACGTCGATCCGGCGGAGGCGAGCACGGTCTTATTGTCCGTGCAAGGCAAACTGCCGCCCGACGCGACGCTGTGGTATGGCTTCGGCAAAGATCCTTATTGCAACCTGCGGGACGCCGACGATATGGCCGTGCCGGTGTTCGAAATCAAGATCGCCAGTGCTGCGAATCAACGGCCTGCGACGAACTAAATCGGGCATGTTAAACTAAGATTTCCGCGTTCTTGAGGAAGCTCCCAATGAAATATTTTGCACTGCCCGTTCTGTTTTCTGCCTTGGTGTATTGCCAGACTCCGCCCGTTCAGACGATCGCCCCTGGCACGCCCGCTCCGCCGGTTCAAGCCCCTCAACCTCCGGCCGCCGCGGCCCCGCCGATCGCGCCCGATACCGTGGTGCTCGAGTCAAACGGGAGGAAATACACCGCTGCGGAGATCGACAAATTGATCGCGACTCTTCCGCCCCAGGTCCAACAAAACGCGCGCATGCAGCCTACCGTTTTGGGGCAGTTCTTTGTCTACCAACAGCTGGCTGCGGATGCCGAGAAGGATGGCCTCGACAAACTTGAGCCATGGAAATCGGCGCTCGATTTTCAACGGCTGCAGATTCTCGCCAATGCGCAGTTGACCACTCATAGCAATACCATCCAGGTGACCGCAGATGAGCAGGAAGCGTACTACAAGAAAAACGCCGACAAGTACCGGCAGGCCAAAGTGCGCGTCATCTACATCAGTTTTAATCCTTCTCCCGACAAGACGGGAGCTGAGGCGAGCAAGCTGCCCACCGAAGCGGCAGCTAAAGCGAAAATCGAAGATTTACGCAAGCAAATCCTGGCCGGGGGAGATTTCGGAAAGTTCGCTCGTGAGAACTCCGACGACAAGACCTCGGCGTCCAAGGATGGCGATTTCGGGATTATCAAACGTGGCAGTAATTATCCCGACGCCGTGAAAAATGCGGTGTTCGCGCTCCAGGCAGGTCAGGTGAGTGAACCTGTTCGGCAACCCAACGGCTTCTATTTGATTCGCGTGGACGATTTCAACACCGAGCCGTTCAACGATGTGAGTATGCAGATCTTCCAGGAGATCAAGCAGCAGCATTTCAATGATTGGGTTTCTTCCATACAGGCTCAGTACAAGGTGAAAGTTGAAAACCCGGCCTTCTTTACACCCCGGACGCCGCTTCAACTCCAACCGGTCCGTTGAGCGGATCCGGAAACGTCTGCCGCCGCTCAAAGGGCGGTCGCTTCGAATCCGTTTCATGCCTGGGCTGACGGTCGGAAGCGGAAAGCTTTATTCGCAGCGCTCGTGCGGGCAGCCAGTCTATGCGGGAAGCTACATCCGTAAGCGCGAAATCGTGTTGGATCGCGAGTTGAAGAGCCGCCCCAAGGAATTGGCCCGCATTCTCACCCATGAGTTGTTTCACTTTGCTTGGGTTCGGCTCGGCAATCCAGCCCGCCGGTCTTACGAGAAGCTCGTGCGCCGGGAGTTTAAGAACCATGCCCGGGGGGAACTGGGATGGTCCGCCGAATCGCGCAAATCAACCCTTACAGACCTCCCACCACCCACCTCCCGCAACCTTCTCCGATGGCGCGAATATATCTGCGAAAGCTTCTGCGACACCGCGGCCTGGCTCTATTCCGGAGTCCGGCGCCACGACGAATTCACGCTGGGCGCGCGTTATAGAGCCCGCCGGGCAGAGTGGTTTTCTGAAACCTTTCGTAACCGCGCAATATCGATATAATTGATTCAGGAGGCTGTCCCCTTTGACCAAGCCCAACCGACTTCTTCCCCTTGGTGCGGCCGTCGCCGCCTTCGTGCTGTGGACTGCGTGCGCGAATCATTCCGTCAAGGCCGATGCGTCCGTGAAGCCGGAAGGAACTCGCAAGCCTGCTCCGGAGTTCACCCTCAAAGACGCCAATGGACAGACCGTTCATCTATCCGACTACAAAGGCAAAGTAGTGCTGCTGGATTTCTGGGCCACCTGGTGCGGTCCCTGCAAGATCGAAATTCCCTGGTTCATGGAATTCGAGCAGCAGTTGAAAGATAAGGGATTTGCGGTACTGGGTGTCTCGATGGACGAAGACGGCTGGAACGTGGTGAAGCCTTACATCCAGCAATACAAGGTCAACTATCGTATTCTGCTTGGAAACGACCAGGTGGGCGAGATTTACGGGGGCGTCGAGTCCCTGCCGACCACTTTCATAATCGACCGCCAGGGGAAAATCGCCTCGGTCCATATCGGGCTCTCTGGGAAAGACGAATTCAAAAATGCTATCACTCAATTGCTCGACACGCCTCGGACTACTGCTATTGCTCCTCGCGGCGGAAACTTCGCTTTCATTAATAGCGCAAGGTAACTCCGTACTTAGCATTGCTCCTCCGGAGAAACTGAGCATCAAACGGGGCGCCAGCGCGGATGTAAAGCTCAAGGCGCAGTTACAGCCCGGGTTTCACGCTAATAGTAATGCTCCAGCCGACGAATTTCTGATCCCCATGAAGCTCACCTGGGCGAAGGAGCCGCTAGAGGCCGAGCAAATCACTTACCCCAAGCCGCAATTCGAAAAGTACGCCTTTTCCGCCAATCCGGTGTCGGTATTCAGCGGTAATTTCGAGATCGCGACTCGCTTCAAAGCGCCAGCGAACGCTAATCCGGGGCTGGGCGTGATGACCGGAAAACTTCGGTTCCAGGCCTGCAATAACAAAGAATGCTTGCCCCCGCGGAGCATCGACGTCCGCTTCACGGTCGATCTGCAGTAAGCCGGCGCGTCTCCTTTGAAACATTCCTGACTCTCTAGAGTCAACCCATCAAGGGTTTCGTCTCGGTTTCTATGAACATCGCACGCCTGCTCACACTCACGTTGATGGTGTGTTCGGTCGCCTTATTCGGCGATCAGCTCACAATGAAAAATGGCGACCGCTTTAGCGGCGCAGTTATCAAGCTGGACGGCAAAAATCTGGTATTCAAATCGGACTACGCCGGGAACATCACGGTTCCCTGGGCCGAAGTGGCCGCAGTCTCCTCCACGGTGCCGTTGAGTATTACCTTGCAGGACGGGCAGCTGGTGGTTGGTCAGGTAACGACGGCGGACAACAAATTCGTGGTCCAGACCCACGATGCCGGCACGGTGACCGCGTCCAGAGACTCGGTCCAAATGATTCGTTCACAAGCCGAGCAGGCTGAAGCCGACCGTTATCGCAATCCTCGGATTACGGACCTGTGGGCAGGTTTTCTCGACTTTGGATATGCGGCCGCCAGGGGCAACTCCACCACTAACAATCTCAATGTAAGTGCGAACGCCACTCGCGCAACCACGCGCGATAAGATCGAGGTCTACTTTACTTCGCTATACGCGAGTAACAAAGTTTCCGGTAAGTCGGTAGTGACCGCCAACGCAGAGCGCGGCGGCATTGGTTACAATCTCAACATTAGTCCTCGGACGTTTGTCTTTGGGTCGGTGGATCTGGAGTCCGACCAGTTTCAAGACCTGGATCTTCGGTTCTCGCCGGCTGGAGGGTTCGGCTACCACGCGGCAAAAACCACCACGACCCTGTTCGATATCTTCGGCGGAGCCGCGCTTAATCGCGAGTTCTTTTCCAGCGGCCTGAATCGGACGTCGGGCGAGGGCTTAGTGGGCGAAGACCTGGTTTATAAACTATCTTCCATCACGTCGCTGCACGAACGGCTGAGCTTTTATCCGAATATGACGCGTACCGGCGAATACCGTACTAATTTTGATCTGTCCGCGGCTACCACTCTCAAGAAGTGGCTGGCCTGGCAGGTTACAGCCAGCGATCGTCTGCTGAGCGATCCTTTGCCGGGGCGTAAGAGAAACGATGTGATTTTAACGACTGGATTGCGAATCACCTTTGCCAACGCAGAGAACAAGTAGCCTGCTAGGATTCACGCACGGTGAACGAAACCAGCACCAGTCCCAACATCTCCTGAAGCTGCGCCGGTTGGAAGTCGGCAGGGAACCCCAGTTGCGCAGCCAGATACCGGTCGCGCAACATCCCTTCCAGCATGCCCATGAGCGCCGAGCGCACGGCTTGGGGATGGAGTTCCGGACGAAGCAGATGCATTGCGCGCATCTCGATCAATACGGCATCCAGTAAGCCGACGAAGCCGAGAAAACCCTCCGTCAGTGCCACCATCGGGCCTTCCCTACGAATTCGCCGGCCTTCCAGCAGCATCAGCAGCTTCAAGTCGGGATCCGATTCCAGGTGTCGCAACACGCAGCCGGCTATGGCTAGGAGCTTCTCCGCGGGCGAGGACAAATCCCGGCTGGCGGCGCGCGCCTCTTCCGTGATCTGAGCCCATCCAACGGTGAAGATTGCTTCCAGGAGTCCAGCTTTGCTACCGAAATGCTTCATAAGCTGCGATTCGCTGGTACCGGCCTGGCGCGAAATGGCCGAGGTGCTGGTGTGTTCATAGCCGCGGCTCGCGAACAGCTTCTTGGCGGCTTGTAGGATGCGCTGGTGGGTGGAAACCTTAGAGGGCGGTAACGCTGGTGCAGGTGTCACGTGTTAAGTGTATCACAATAGTAGCACTGCTATCTAGACGGTGTGCGGTGTCATCGGTTCGGCTGCCCGCAACAGCGCTGCTTGCTCCTCGGGCCGAGTGTCATTCAAAAACGCTCCATTTCCGCTCTCCACCGATGCCAGATACTTCAGCTTCGTCCCGCTCCTTTGGATAGGCAGAAAATCGATGTGGAGATGAAAATAGGGATACTCCCCCACGGCAGGCCGCTGCCGCACCAACATCATCAATGGCATATGACACCCGTACAGGTTGTCATATTTCTGCCGGACGATTTTCAGCAGGGCCGACAGATCGTCGCGCTCCGCGGCGCTGAGTTCCTGCAGAGCAGCGACATGCCGACGCGCGCAAATCTGCAGCTCGCTGGGGAATCGCCCGAAGAACGGCAGGAAAGCCACGAAGCTGCCATTCGAGCCCACTATTCGACGGCCATCTTTCAACTCCGCCGCCAGAATACCGCAGTAAAGGCAAGCCGAATGTTCACGATAATACAGCGCTGCCGAGTCCAGTTTCCTCTGGTCCAGGGGCGGAACGAACGGGAAGGCATAGATCTGGCCGTGCGGATGCGGCATAGTCACGCCGATTGCGACCCCGGCGTTTTCAAAGACCGACACATACCGAACGTCCGGATTGCCAAATAGTTCGATCGTCCTCTTGGCCCACAGATCGATCACCTTCCTCCACTGCTCCAGCGGCAACTCGGAAGGCAGCAGCCGATGGT
>Ga0070714_100000396_pt1 | contig 32260 bp, 36 predicted proteins | sample LARL83metaG_FD_65450 | JGI IMG/M metagenome (GOLD analysis project Ga0070714, IMG submission 65450) | Corn, switchgrass and miscanthus rhizosphere microbial communities from Kellogg Biological Station, Michigan, USA - LAR L8-3 metaG | ecosystem: Host-associated > Plants > Roots > Rhizosphere ... | reverse complement strand
CACCCTCATCGTCTGCATCACCGAGGGCATCCCGATCCAGGACATGATCCGGGTCAAGGACTTCCTGCGCGGCCACCCCGGCGTCTCGCTCATCGGGCCCAACTGCCCCGGCCTGATCACCCCGGGGGAGGCGAAGATCGGCATCATCCCGCAGCGGGTCTGCACGCCGGGCCAGGTCGGGCTCGTCTCGCGCTCGGGCACGCTGACCTACGAGGTGGTGGCGGCCCTGACCGCCGCCGGCATGGGCCAGTCGACCTGCGTCGGCATCGGCGGCGACCCGGTGCTCGGGCTGTCCTTCTCCGAGGTCGTGGGGCTATTCGAAGGCGACCCCGCCACGACCCACCTGGTCGTGATCGGCGAGATCGGAGGGACCGACGAAGAGAAGGCGGCGGAGCTGCTCGGCCGGGGATCGCGTTTGAAGACCGTCGCCTTTGTCTCCGGCCGCACCGCGCCCGAGGGCAAGCGGATGGGCCACGCCGGCGCCATCATCTCCGGCAACCGCGGCACCGCCAAGAGTAAGGAGGAGGCCTTCCGCGCCGCCGGGGTGGCGGTTGCCGAGACGACCGACCAGATCGTGGAGCTGCTCCGAGGCTAACCTGGGCGCGTGCTGCGCGCCGAGACCCGTCATCGAAGCGAGCAGGCCGGCCTCTTTGCGCTGCTGAGCCTCTGGCTCGTCTACACGCGGTTCTTCCAGCCGCTGCAGGCGGCGCACGTCACCCTGCCCGCCTGCCCCTTCTATGCGATCACCGGCCACCCGTGCCCGTTCTGCGGCGGCACGCGCTCCTATGCGGCGATGTGGCGCGGCGATCTCGGCGCGGCCTTTCGGTACCACCCGCTCGGCCCGCTGTTCTTCGCGGCCACCTTCGTCGTCGCCGGCTACGCGGCCTGGGCGGTTGCGACGGGGCGGCGCACGAGCATTACCGTGCCCGCGATCCTCTGGGTGGTCGCCGCCGCGGCGCTTGCCGTGAGTTGGTCCCTGAAGCTGTTCTGGCTGGGAAATTGAGCTGTTAAGAGTAGGTACATTTGTTCGTACCTGCGGTAAAATTGGTCTCGTCGATGAGCCACAGAAACGCCGCTCGCATCAGAGAGATCAGCTCGCACATGGACCTGCTCGCTCTGGAACGCGCGCAACTGATACGTGAGTTCGATGCCGAGCGCGGTTATGAGCTCGACGCCTCGACGGGGACTGTCGCCTGGCTGAAGACGTTCTGTCGCTTGAGCGTCGGTTCGGCGATGGAGGTGATGTCTGTCGCGCGGGGACTGCACGAGCTGCCCGCTGTTGAGGCCGCTGCAACTGAAGGACAGATCGGGTTCCAGCAGGCCGCGGTTATCACGGACGCTGCGGAGCGGGTCGGCTCAGAACAGTTGGTTACGCGTCAGGACGAACTGATTGAGGCGGCCGAGGCGAACGATCCATCGGGTCTACGCAAAGAGATTCAGAAGGTCGAGAAGGAAGTTGATGCCCAGCGCATGCAGCGAGAGGCCGAATGGGCTTATCGCTCGCGCCGGCTGCAGGTCACCACGCTGGGGGATGGCCGCGTGCGCCTGGATGGCCTGCTCGATCCCGAAGGCGGCGCCCAGGTGAAGACCGCGCTCGATGCGGCGCTCGGTCCGCGAGCCAAGAACGAGACACGCACCGAGACGCAGCGTCGCGCGGACGCGCTGGTGGACCTGGCCAAGCGCACGCTTGACGGACGGCGGTTCGGCACCACCGGGCGGCAGGTTCCGCACCTGAACGTGGTCGTTGATGCCACGACGGGTGAGGGCGAGATGGTCGGACTCGGCCCGGTGACGCGGGAGACGATCGAGCGCCTTCTCTGCGACTGCGCGCTGAGCGTCAACGGCAGCGTCGAGACGCGAACCTTCAGTGCTCCGATGCGGCGCGCGATCGCTGGGAGGCGGCGGCACTGTCACTTCCCGCGCTGCGATCGCTCGGCGGACTGGTGCGACGCTCATCATCTCGAGCGCTGGAATGGCTCGAACACGGTGCCGGACAACGGCGTCTTCCTCTGCGGCTTTCACCATCGACTCGTGCATGAGGGCGGCTGGAAGCTGATCAAAGACGGCGACGAGTTCGTTGCGATCGACGCTTACGGCCAGAGATTCAGGAGCGCGAAGGCGCCGCCAGCCGCCTGACCCGCGCCGCCTCGGCGGCGGTGACATGGGGATCCTGCAGCCGCAGATCGGCGATCTGAGGCAACTTCGCCCGCACGGCCGCCTCGTCGAAGTGGGTTAGGAACCGGCGAGCGAACTCCGCTTGACCGGCCGAGGCGAGGATCCGCTGCCAGCGGCCTCCGTCGGGCACGCTCGTGCGGACGATCAGCCAGGTCATCGCCGCGTCGTCCGCCCAGTCGCCGACCCGGGCGCCAGTCCAGTCGATGATCACCGGACCGCGCGGCGACAGGATGACGTTCTGCGGGTGGAGGTCGCCGTGCAGGATCTGGCCGCCCTCGGCCGGCACTGCGTGGACCTGGCGCATCAGCGCCGCGAGCAGGTCGGCGTGCGCCCAGAGCCGCCACGGCCGGCGGGCCAGGTCCTCGAGCATCGTCGGGCCCTCGACCTTCTCCATCACGAGGTCGGACCCGGTGGCCGAGACGACGCGGGGCACGGGCACACCGGCCGCGTCCAGGCGGCGCATGAAGTCCGCCTCCCCCGCGGTGTCGAAATCGAAGCGGTAGCGGCGCAGCACGGTGCCGTCGCCAAGGTCGTACACGTCGGCCGCCCGACCTTTGGCGAGAAGTCTCATCTGGCGATCCTAGGGAGTCCCTAGGATCAGCTCAATGGACTTCGAGCTCAACGAGGAGCAGCGGGCGATCAAGGAGCTCTGCCGCGACTTCGCCGACGAGGTGGTCGCGCCAGCCGCCGAGGAGAACGACCGCCAGCACCGCTTCCCGCTGGAGATCGTCAAGCAGATGGGGGAGATGGGGCTCTTCGGTCTGCCCTTCTCGGAGGAGTACGGCGGCGCCGGCGGCGACTTCCTCTCCTACTGCCTGGCCATCGAGGAGCTCAGCCGGGCCGACGCGTCGGTCGGGATCACCCTCGAGGCCGCGGTCTCGCTCGGCGCCGGACCGATCCACGACTTCGGCTCCGAGGAGCAGAAGCGCGACCTGCTGCCCGAGATCCTGGCCGGGCGCAAGCTCTGGGCCTTCGGCCTGACCGAGTCAGAGGCCGGCTCCGACGCCGGCAACACGCGGACGCGGGCCGAGCTGCAGGGTGGCGAGTGGGTGATCGACGGCTCGAAGCAGTTCATCACCAACTCCGGGACCGAGATCACCGCGGGCGTCACCATCACCGCCGTCACCGGGCGCCGGGACGGGTCGCAGCGCGGCGAAATTTCGGCCCTGTTGGTGCCGCAGGGGACGCCGGGCTTCACTGTCGAGCCGGCCTACCGCAAGCTCGGCTGGCACGCCTCCGACACCCACCCGCTGACCTTCGACGGCTGCCGCGTGCCGGAGGCGAACCTGCTGGGGCAGCGCGGCGGCGGCTACAAGCAGTTCCTGCACACGCTCACCGGCGGCCGCATCGCCATCGCCGCGCTCTCCGTCGGCGTCGCCCAGGCCTGCCTCGACGCCTCCCTGAGCTACGCGAGAGAGCGGACCGCTTTCGGCCGGCCCATCACGCAGTTCCAGGCGATCCAGTTCAAGCTCGCCGATATGGCGACCGAGGTCGAGCTGGCCCGCCTGGCCGTCTACCGCGCCGCCACCGAATATGAGCGGAGCGGCGGGCAGATGACGGGTGACCTGCGCCGGCTGGCGTCGATGGCGAAGCTGTTCGCGTCGACGACGTCGAAGAAGGCTGCCGACGAGGCGGTCCAGATTCACGGCGGCTACGGCTTTATCGAGGACTACCCCGTCGCGCGCTACTACCGCGACGTGAAGATCAACGAGATCGGCGAGGGGACGAGCGAGGTGCAGCGGATCCTGATCGCGCGGGAGCTCGGCCTCTAGGGCCGCCGACCTGGTGATGTATCTGGTCTTCGGCTTGGGCGGGATCGCAGGCTCCGCTGCGGTGCTGAGCGCGGTCCTCCTGCTGCGACTCGCCCGCGGGCTGGCGCCCGGCCGGCCGGCGCTGGTTTCGGTCCTTTTGGCGGCGCTGACGTTCTACGGTGTCGCGACCGTCGGGTGGGTGCTGTACGACGCGTCTCAGGGGCAGCTTGCGAGCTGGCCAGGTCTGTGGTTTGCGCCGGTGGCCCTCGCGCTGGCCTTATGGCAGGGGACGCGCCTCGGCGCGATTCGTTGGAGAAGGTGACGACGGGCTAGGCGTTAGATCCCGCGCCGGTCGGAGGCATTCACCGCGCCGGCGAACAGCGCCGCGATCTCCGCATCGGTGGCGCCGCGGTCGGCCAGCAGCTCCCAGGTGGTGAACTCGAGCGCCACGCGGATCAGCCGCTGGGCCTGCAGATCGTCGCCCGCGTGGGCTGCGGCCGCCTCGTCGAGCCTCTGATCCGACCCGCCCCGGAGCAGCACGTCGAGCTCCGGCAGCAGGTGGCGGTCGTGATGCACGTGGTGCTCCATCTCGCGCTCCCGGCGGAACCAGCCGTAGAGAGCCAGCAGCGCCTCCTGTAAAGGCACAGGCGGGAAGGTGTCCGGCAGTGGGCTGCCGGCCAGGAAGTGCGCCTGGCAGGCCGCGAACAGGTTGCCGGCGGTGGGGAAGTTGCGATACACGGTCAGCCGCTCCACGCCCGCCCGGCGGGCCACGTCCGCGATGGTCGTCCGCGCCGGCCCGACCTCGCGGTGCAGCGCGACCGTCGCCTGCACGATGCGGCGGCGGGTCTCGGCCTGGCGTTCGGCCCGGGCTCGCAAGGTGTACTTTCGCTGATCAGTAGACACGGTGTTCACCGATACGCTAGCATGCCGCCATGTCAATGAACGCTGCGTTTATCGAAATCAACGAGACGAGGTGGCTGGGCAGCCTCGGCATCAAGTTCCTCGCCGACGGCGAGATCGGGCTCGTCGAGCACCGCCTTGCGCCCCGCGCCTTGGGGGCGCCGCTACACCGGCATGGCCGCGAGGACGAGTACAGCTATGTCGTCCGCGGCCGGCTCGGCGCCAAGCTTGGCGACCGCATCGTCCACGCCGGCCCCGGCGAGGTCTTGGTCAAGCCGCGCGACCAGTGGCACACGTTCTGGAACGCCGGCGACGAAGAGGCGAGCTGGGTCGAGGTCCTCGCGCCGGGCACCTTCGCCGGTTACTTCCGGGAGCTGCTGGCTCTCTCCGACGGCGGACGCCCCCGACCAGAGCAGGTCGCGCCGATCGCGGCACGATACGGCCTGGAGGTCGATCCGACCAGCATCCCGGCGCTCTGCGCGGAGTTTGGCCTCAGGTTCGGTTAGGCGTCAGCCCGAGGTGAGTCTGCAGGTGCCGCCGCAGTGGCTCCATGTGCAGCTGGCGCGACCGGAAGGAGACGATCCCGTCCGGTCGCACCAGCGCCAGCCCACTGAAAGCGGGCAGCAGGGTCACCGCGAGTTTGTCGCCGTACTGGCGCCCGAACGCCCCGTCCAGCCAGTCCACTCGGACCGAAGCCCCCACCAGGAGCTGAAAAGGGGCCCCCGGCCGCTCCACCAGGCGCGCGCCGACCGCGTCGAGGAACGGCTGGATCGGCTCGCCGGCACGCGGCGGCGGCGCGCCGAGATCCTCCACCTCGTAACCGCTCCAATCGGTCATTCGCGCTCGTCGGCGTAGGCGAACGGCCGGTCAAGCACCATCGTGCTCATCGTCGCCCTGACCGCCTGCTTACCGTCGGCGTTGACCATCTCGCACTCGACGACCGCGAAGCTGCGGCCGCGGTGGACCACTCGCGCAGCCGCCCGCAGCTCACCGCCATCGGGAAAGACGGGGCGGATGAAGTACACGACCAGGTCCAGGGTCGCGTAGGACGCGCCCACCGGCAGGGTCGTCAGCAGGGCGTTGGCCAGGGCGATGTCGGCGAACAAGGCGAGCGCGCCGCCGTAGAGCGCCGGCGCGGGTGGCGACAGCCAGCCGGTCGCCGGCATCGTGACGGCGGCGGACCCTTCGGCCGCCTCGACCAGGCGCGTCCCGAGAAGCCGCCCCAGGGGCGGCGCGGGCAGCTCGCCGGACATGATGCCGCGGACGACCTCGAGGCCGGTTCGGCGCCTCCATTCCTCGGGGGCGATCGGCGCGCTCTCGAGAGGCCGCTGATAGATCGGCACGAACTCGGCCGGAGGCGTCAGGTCCGGTGGCGGTGGGCCGGCGGGCGGGATGCCGAGCTCAAGGACCACGCAGCGCGTGGTGCCGTGCGCGAGGAGCCGGCCCGAGGCGTCTTCGACGCGTGCCTCCGCCAGCCCCTGGCGGCGGCCGGCGTGGATGGTGACACCGCGGACGCGCACCGTCCCGCTCGCCAGCGTGCCGGCGGCGACGAAGTTGAGGCTCAGCTGCGACGTCGTCACCGCGGTGCCGGGCCCGTAGTTGGTGGCGATCGCGCCGCTCAGGGGCGCATCGGCGGCGAAGGCGAGAACGCCGCTCGAGAGGACGTTGGCGGCGGGCCCCTGGAGCCAGGGCGACATCGGCAGCTCGAAGGTGCAGCTTCCGGGTTCGGCTCCGGTTGGGATCAGCCCGGTCAGGTAGTGGATGGGTGGCGGAGTGCGCTGTCCCGCGCGGTTGGCGTCGAAGCGGTCGAGGCCGCTGAGCCGGAGCGCGGCCGGGTCACCTAAAGAGCCCCGGACGGGTTCCTCAGTAGGAGAGAAACCCAGCCGTCTACTCGTCCGGGACGTCCTCCAGCTTCGGGGTGAGCTCGCAGACCCAGCGGCCGTCGTCGAGCCGCCGGATGAACCGCGTGAAGCCGGGGTTGCGCGCCACGTTCACGAACTGCTCCTGGGACACTAGCGAGCGGAGTCGCGCCAGGTCGGGGTAGGTGCCGTCGGTCATCAGGCCGCCGACGACGCCTGACAGCTCGCGCCACTGGCCTTCAGAGAGCGGCTCGCCATAGCCGGCGATCGTGACCAGCAGCGCCGCCGTGGCGCCGGTGATCGTCTCCGGCAGGATCTTCTCGGATTTCGCCCGGCCGATGATCTCCCGGCCCTGCTCGATGATCATCGCGATCCGGTCGCGGCGAACGCCGATGATGTCACGTCCGCTGCCCACAGTCGTGCCTTCGAGGTAGCGAGGACCGGCATCCATGTCCGCCTATTCTATTGGCGAGGTGAAGCTCGACCTTTCGGCCGAGCACGCCGCCCTGCGGGAGGCTGTCCGGGATTTCGCGCAATCGGCGGTCAAACCGCGGGCTGCGGACGTGGACCGGCTGCACCAATTCCCCGCCGAGGCGATCGACGCCGCCCGGGAGCTCGACCTGATGGGCATCATGGTGCCGGAGGAGTACGGCGGTGCCGGTCTGGACCACCTGGCCTTCACGATCGCCATCGAGGAGATCGCCGCCGCCTGCGCCAGCACCGCGGTCATCGTCGACGTGCACAACTCGGTCGCGGTGGAGCCGATCGTCCTGTTCGGCACCGACGAGCAAAGGCGCGCCTGGCTGCCGCCTATGGCGTCGGGCGAGCTGCTCGGCGGCTTTGCGCTCACCGAACCGTCCTCGGGCTCGGACGCCGCGACTCTGAAGACGTCGGCGAAGCGCTACGGCGACGAGTACGTGCTCAACGGCACCAAGGTGTTCATCACCAACGTCGGCCACGCGGGCATGTACACGGTCTTCGCGCGCACGAACCCCGACGAGCCCCGCGCGGCCGGTGTCAGCTGCTTCCTGGTGCCGGCCGACACGCCCGGGATCAAGGTCGGCCAGGTGTTCAAGAAGATGGGGTTGAACGGCTCGCCGACCGGCGAGCTGGTCTTCGAAGACGCGCGCGTGCCGGCCGCCAACCTGCTTCACGCGGAGGGTCGCGGCTTCGAAGTGGCCATGCGCGCGCTCGATTCCGGCCGCATCGGGATCTCTGGCCAGGCGCTGGGGATCGCCCGGGCGGCGGTCGAGGAGTCGATCGCGTACACCAAGGAACGAGAGCAGTTCGGGCAGGCCATCTCGAGCTTCCAGGGGATCCAGTTCATGCTCGCGGACATGGCCACGCGGGTGGAGGCGGCGCGCCTGCTCGCCTACGATGCCGCGGTGCGCTGCGACCGTGGCCTGCCGGTGACCCGTGCGGCCTCGATGGCCAAGCTCTTCTGCACCGACACCGCGATGGACGTCGCCATCGACGCGGTGCAGCTGGCCGGCGGCTACGGCTACGTCAGCGAGTACCCCTTCGAGCGGCATTTCCGCGATGCCAAGGCGCTGCAGATTTACGAGGGGGCGAACCAAATTCAGCGTGTCGTGATCGCGCGGGAGCTGATACGCAGCTGAGCCGGCGCGGCGCGGCGTCCCACGTGGTCGCCGCCGCACTGCCGCTCGCGGTCGGGCGCGCGCTGGTCTGGCTCGGGACCGAGCTCGGCGCGTTCATCGCGCGCGGCGGCGTGGTGCCCCATACGCAGGTCTCGGACTGGTTTCACTGGGACGCGCTGCGCTACCAGTCGATCTGGACCGCCGGCTACACGAACCTGGAGAAGGCGGCCTTCTTCCCGCTCTACCCGGGTTTAGTGCATGCGCTCGGCGCCGTCATCGGTGACCAGGTGGCGGCGCTGCTGATCCCGAACCTCGCCTTCGCCATCGCGCTGGCGCTCTTCCACGCCGAGGCGCAGTCGCACACCGACGCCCGGCGCGCGAACCTGGCGACCTGGGCGCTGGCCGTGTGGCCCTGGTCGGTCTTCTTCAGCTACCCCTACACCGAGGCCCTGTTCCTGCTGCTGGTCGTCGGCGCCTTCCGGCTGATGGCGTACCGGCAGTGGGCACTGGCCGGCGTCCTCGGCGCGCTGGCGGCGGCGACCCGGGCGCCGGGAGTGCTGCTCATGCTGGCCTTCGGCGCGGAGGCGGCGCAGACGCGCCGTCTGCGCGGGCCGGTCGCCGCCGCCCTGCTGACGGTGCTGGGACTGGTGGCCTTCATGCTGCTGACCGCGCGCGACATCGGCGACCCGCTCGGCTTCTGGCACGGCCAGCAGCTCTGGGTCTACTACCACCGGAACCCGCTCTTCCCGCTGGGCGAGGTGATCCTCATGTTCCAGCAGCAGAACCCGTTCAAGACCGAGTCTCTCGGCCTGCCGGTGCTGGCCATGTTCGTGGTCGCCGCTGTCTGGGTCTGGCGCGGCCTGCCGTTGCGCTACGGCGTCTTCACCGCCGTCGCCGTCGCGCTCTTCGCCTACCAGGGCTGGCATCTCGGCGAGTACCACTCCGTGCCGCGCTACCTCGTGGTCGTCTTCCCCTGCTTCATCGCCTTCGGCGCCTTCCTGGTCCGCTACGACCGCTGCCAGATCCCCTGGATGGCGCTGTCCGCCACGCTGCTGACCGTCGAGGCGGCGCTCTACGGGTCCGGGCGCTTCATTGGCTAAATTCGCGCAGCTCTGGCTGCTGGCCTCGCTCGCGGCCTCGCCGGCGTACCTGGTCAAGTTCCGCTTTGGCGGCCTCGAACCCAACCTGCTCGAGGTGCTGGTGGTCGTCGGGTTGGGGCTGGCGGTTCTCACTCGGCCTCGGCTGCGCGGCTGGTACCTCCAGTGGCCCGCGCTGGCGCTGCTTGCCGCCGGCACGCTGGCGCTGTTGCTGTCGCCGGACCGGCACTCCTCGTTCGGCATCTACCGGCAGTACCTCGTCGAGCCGGTGCTGGCCGGCTACGCCCTGACGCTGCTCGCGGACGGCGCGCGCGACCTCTGGCGGGCAGGTTGGGCCGTCGCCGCCTCCGGGCTGCTGCCGGCGCTCAACGAGATCTACTCCGGCCTCCAGCAGCTGCCGCAGTGGCGGACCTGGGACGTGCACCCGCCGACCGGCTTCTATCTCAACGCCAACTTCGCCGCCCAGGTGATCGTGCCGGCGCTGGCGATGGCCCTCGGGCTGGCGCTGTGCGAGGAGCGGCGGGCGCGCCGGCTGGCATTCGCCTTCGGGGCGGTGCTGCTGCTGGGACTCGTCGTGTCCTATTCGCGCGGCGGCTTCCTGGGCCTGGCCGGAGCGCTGATCGTGATCTGGTGGCTCGGCATCCGGCGCAAGCTGCCCTTCGCGATCGGCGGGATCGCCGTGGGTCTCGCGGGCCTCGTCGGGATCCCGCGGATGCTGGACCGCGTGCGCCACGAGTTCGATCCGCACGACCCGAACAACACGGTGCTGTCGCGGCTGCCCATCTGGCGCGCGGCCCTGCGCATGATCCATGACCACCCGATCCGCGGGATCGGTCTGAACAGCTTCGCCTCCGACCTGCGCAGCTACGCCCCCGAGATCCGGGAGTCGCACACGCACCCGCACAACTTCTTCCTGAACTTCTGGCTGGTGCTCGGCGTGCTCGGCCTGGCGGCCTACCTGTGGGTCATCGTCTGGCTCGGCCGGGCGATCGCGGCGGGGGTGCGGAGACGTGATGAGCTTTGGCCTGTCTACATCGGGGCTGCGGCAGCGCTGGTCGCGATCCTGCTGCACGGGCTTGTCGATTCCACGATTTGGCGCAATGACCTCGCTTTGCAGTTTTGGGTACTCGCTGTCGCCGTTGCCCCTCCGGCCGCTTTCGCGGCCACCTCCCCACCAAGTGGGGAGGAGTCTGCCGAGGCCACGATTTGAAGACCGGCGCCGCCCTGCTGTTGGCGGTCGCCTTTGGGCTCGCGCCCGCCTACGTCCTGCGCTTTCACGTCTTTGGCGTGCCGACGACCGTGCTCGAGGTGGCGCTCCTAGTCAGCATCGTGGTGGGCGTCGCAGCACTGCGAGGCCGGCTGCCGTGGCGCAACCCCTACACCTGGCCCGGCCTGTTGCTGCTGGCGGCCGCCACCGTCGGGATCGCGGTCAGCCCCGACCGGCCGGGCGCGCTGGGCGAGTGGCGCGCATTCTTCGCCGAGCCGATGGCCGCGGGGCTCGTCGCCGCCGGCCTCGCCGCCGGCAGCCGGAACCGTGGCCGGCTGCTCCTGGTCGGGCTCGCGGCGTCGGGCGCGGCCGCCGCTTTCGTAAACCTTTTCCGTGTGATCCCGGTCCAGCTCGCCCACCGGCTGGACATCGCGAACCCGCCGGTGGCGATCTATCAGAACCCCAACCAGGAGGCGCTCTACCTGGTGCCGCTGATCGCGGTCGCGCTGGCGTTCGCGCTCTTCGCCGGGGACGTCCTTGAGCGCTGGGTGGCCGTCGCCTTCCTCGTGCTCACCGTGCCGGCGGTGCTGCTCACCTATTCGCGCGGCGGCATCGCCGCGCTGGCCGTAGCGGCTCTCGTTGTCGTGCTGTTCCACCCGCGGCGCCGGCTGATCGCGCTGCCGCTGCTGGCGGTGCTCGCGGCCGCGGTCGGCCTGCTGCCCGGGATCCGCCGGCGGCTGGCGGTCGAGCTCGATCCCTTGAGCCCCGACAACACGCTGCACTCGCGGCTCGGGCTCTGGCAGGGCAGCCTGCGGATGCTGGAGCACCGGCCGGTCTTCGGCGCCGGGCTGCGCGGCTTCGACCAAGCGGTGGACCCGTACTACCACGACCCCTTCAAGGTCGCCTTCCCGCATGACGTGCTGCTGAACTTCTGGTCGGAGACCGGGCTGCTCGGGCTCGCCGGCTTCGTCTGGCTGTCGCTGAGCGCGGTCGCCGCCTCGGCGCGGACGCGAGCCCTGCCGCTCAGCATCGGCCTCATCGGTTTCCTGGCCGCCCTCTGGGTGCATGGCGCGGTGGACGTCCCCTATCTGAAGAACGACCTGGCGCTGGCGTTCTGGGCGGTGCTCGGCCTGCACGCGGGCTGGCTCGACGCCACGTGAAGCTCGCCGTCTCCATCGCGAGCCTGCTCGCGATCGCCCTGGTGGCCTGGCTGCTCCCGATTCCGCACGGGGTGCCGGCGGCCGCTCGCCATCGAACCGCCGTCAAGCCGAGCCCGGCGCCGCCGCCGACGCCCTCGCCGCTGGTGTCGCCCAGCCCGCAGCCGGTGCTGACCAACGAGTGGCGCCTGTTCAACCCGAGCTACGAGACCGAAGGCTTCGCAAACAAGACCAGCGTCGCGCCCGGCGAGACCGTCACCCTCTACGTCTCCAGCCAGACGGCCTCGTGGTCGGCGGACGTCTACCGGATGGGCTGGTACGAGGGCGTCGGCGGCGAGCGCCTGCTGGAGCTGCCCCCGCAGCCGGGGATCAACCAGGGCGGCAGCACTCACCCCGATCCGGGCACCGGGCTCGTGCGGGCGCCGTGGAAGCCCTCGCTGCAGGTCACCATCCCGGCCACCTGGCGCAGCGGGATGTACATGTTCAAGCTCACCGACGCGAGCGGCTTCGAGAGCTACATCCCGCTGGTGGTCCGGGGCGCCGGGCAGGCGCCGGCCGTGTTCATCCACAGCTCCGCGACCGACGAGGCTTACAACCGCTGGGGTTACAACCAGTCTCTCTACTCGGGCTCCACGCGGAACCTCAACCTGGACCGCGCGGTCGAGGTCTCGTTCGACCGGCCCTTCCAGGGCGATTTCGGCGCCGGCTACTTCTTCTACTGGGAGTACCAGATGGTCCAGCTCCTGGAGCGCGAGGGCATCGCGGCCGACTACCTGACTGACATCGACGTCCACGAGCACCCCGAGCTGCTGCGCAAGTACAAGGCAGTCGTCATCGTCGGCCACGACGAGTACTGGTCGCGGTCGATGCGCGACGCCTACATCCACGCGGTCGGCAGCGGCGTCAGCCTGGCGGTGTTCGGCGGCAACACCGGCTACCGGCAGATCCGGCTGCAGCCGAGCCAGGTCGGGGCCGACCGCGTCCTGGTCTGCTACAAGGACGCGTCGCTCGACCCGGAGCCGAACCCGGCGCTGAAGACGGCGGTCTCCTGGCGCAGTCCGCCCACCAGCTGGGACGAGGGGACACTGCTTGGCGAGAGCTGGATCGGTACCGGCGAAGAGATCCACCGCGAGCCCTGGATCGTCACCAACGAGCTGAGCTGGGTGCTCGGCGGCACCGGCCTTCGCAACGGGCAGCAGCTGCCCGGGCTCGTCGGCTACGAGCAGGACTCCTTCGCCGGCGGGGCCCACCCGCGCTTCGTCGACGTCTTCAGCTCGTCGCCGGTTCCCACCGGGGCGGGGACGGTCGAGGCGAATTCGACGATCTACCACGGGCCCAGCGGTGCCTGGGTCTACGATGCCGGCACGATCGAGTGGTCCTGGGGCGTGGACCACTTCATGGCGCCCATGACCCGGGTCGGAATGCGGCCCTACTTCGCCACCGACAAGCGCCCCGACTACTACAGCGACGCCGCCGTCCGCATCACCCTCAACATCCTCAGCCGCATGCTTGGGCAGCCGTTTCCGTCGCCTTCGCCCCCGACGGTGCCGTAACGCCGAAAATAGATGGCGCCATGGACTTCGAGTTCTCCGAGGACCTCCTCGCCATCCGGGAGACGATCCGCGAGCTCGTCCAGGATCGCGTCGCGCCCCGGGCGGCCGAGATCGACGAGAAGATGGAGTACCCGGCGGACATCGAGAAGCTCTTCGCCGAGAACGGCATCCTCGGCATTCCCTTCCCTGAGGAGTACGGCGGTGTCAGCGGCTCCAGCGTGGCCATCTGCATGGGCATCGAGGAGATCGCCAAGGCCTGCACGACGAGCTCCCTGATCCTCGCCGTCCAGGCGCTCGGGTCCTACCCGATCCTGATCGCCGGCGACGAGGAGCAGAAGAAGCGCCTGTGCCCGCCGCTCGCGCGCGGCGAGCAGCTGGCGGCCTATGCGCTGAGCGAGCCCGGCTCGGGCTCCGACGCCGGGGCGATGAAGACGCGGGCGAAGCGCTACGGCGACGAGTACGTGCTGAACGGCACCAAGCAGTTCATCACCAACGGGTCGGAGTCGGAGGTCCTGGTGGTCTTCGCCCAGACCGACGGCGACGGCGGGGGCATCAGCGCCTTCGTTTTGGAGAAGGACGAGAGCCCCTGGCAGGTCGCCAAGCTCGAGCACAAGCTCGGCATCCGCGGCTCGCCGACAGCCCAGATCGTGCTCGACGACGTCAAGGTGCCGGCTCACAACCGGCTTGGTGCCGAGGGCCAGGGCTTCAAGCTCGCGCTCAAGGTGCTGGACCACTCCCGGCCCGGCATCGGCGCCCAGGCGCTGGGCATCGCCGAGGGTGCGCTGGCCTACGCCCTGGGCTACGCCAAGGAGCGGCAGCAGTTCGGGCAGCCGATCGCCGCCTTCCAGGGCATCCAGTTCATGCTCGCGGACATGGCGACCTCGGTGGAGGCCGCGCGGCACCTGGTCTTCCTCTCCGCCACGAAGGTGGACCAGAAGGCGCCGGACCTCACCAAGATCGCCGCCATGGCAAAGCTCTTCGCCTCGGACATGGCGATGAAGGTGACGACCGACGCGGTGCAGATCCTCGGCGGCTACGGCTACATCCAGGACTACCCGGTCGAGCGGATGATGCGCGACGCCAAGATCACGCAGATCTACGAGGGGACGAACCAGATCCAGCGCGTGGTGATCTCCCGGGCCCTGCTCAGGTAGTCGGCTTTGAGGCCTGCTGTGGCTTCTTCGCGGGACCTGTCCGCCCCCCTCCCGGCGCTGTTGCGCCGGACTCCCCCGTCGAGCGGGGGAGAGATGTTCTGCGGCGCCTCAAGCATTAAGGTCGCGCGGATTTGACCCAATACGGCGAGGCGTTCAGCTGGCTCGCTCGCGACCAGGCCTGGATCCGCAAGCTGCTGATCGTCGGTCTGCTCTCGCTGATCCCGATCGTGGGCTCGATGAACCTGCTGGGCTGGACGCTCCGCAGCCTCGACAACCTGCGGGCTGAGCGCTACGAGCTGGCCGCCGCCAACCTCTCCCACATCGGCCGCGGGGCGCGGCTCTTCCTGGTCCTGGTCGGCTGCGGCCTGGGCTTCGGGATCGCCGTCGGCGTCCTCTCGCTGGCCGCCGCGAAGGTGCTCGCGCTGGCTGCGCTGGCGGGGTTGCTGATCCTGCTCATCGCCCTGCTGCTGGCGCTCGTGCAGCCGCCGATCTGGCTGGGACGGCCGCCAGCCCTGGCATTCGAGCGACCGCTCGAGACGGTGGCCGCGGCCGTCCTGCTCTGGTCGGGCGTGCTGATCGCGGGGCTCGGCTTCTTCGTCTGCGGGATCGGCGCGATCTTCACCATCCCCTACGGCTACGCGGTCATCGCCGGCGTCCTTCGGGTCTACGAAATGCAACTGCAGTCGCCATCGGCCGCCCCCGCCTAGCTCTCGGCCTCGCCCTCGCCGGCCTGCTGCCGTGCCTCTGGTGGCTTGGCACCGTCGCCTATTTCGTGGCTGGTGAGGGGAAGACGGGTGCCGCCCGCGTCTCGCGAGGCCTGGGCCTGTTCGACAGCGTCCTGCTGCTGCTCTTCGTCCTCTACGCGACCGCCTATGTGGTCGGGGTCTTGGCCAGCCCGCGTTGAGGGATTCCCAAGGAGGCGGCCTTACAATAACGGCCCGCATGCAACCTGCCAGGCCGAGGGCCCGGCGGTCGCGCTATCGCTTCACCGCCCGTCTGACGCGCTCTGTGCCTGCCATGGTGGCGCTCGGGCTGATCGGGGTTCTCCTGGTGGGAAGCGCCTTGGCGGCCGGTCGGCTGTGGTCCTTCGTTAGCGCGGTGACGAACCGCAACATCTTCGCCACCGTGGCCCAGGCGGTCGATCCGCCCGCGGGCTCCGTGGCGTGGAAGCTGCGCCACAACCAGCAGGTCAACGTCCTCCTGCTCGGGTACGGCGGCGCCGAGAACGACGCGCCCTACCTGACCGACTCGATCATGGCCATCTCAATCGACCCCGTCACGCACCGCGTGATGGAGGCGTCGATCCCCCGCGACCTCTGGGTTCAGATCAACGCCTGGCCGGCCGGGTCGAGGAGCCGCAACCACTACGGGAAGATCAACGAGGCCTACGAGGACGGCCTGGCCAAGGACTCCACCAAGCTCGCCCGCTACCAGGGCCGGGACGGCGGCGGCCACCTCGCGGAGGACTCGGTCACCGCGGTCACCGGCCTCAAGTTCGACGCCTACCTGGGCGTGGACTTCGCCGCCTTCCGGGACCTCGTCAACGCGCTCGGCGGGGTGAACGTGTGCCTCGACGAGCCGCTGATCGACCACCAGTACCCGCGTTTCCACGGCTACATGACCGTCGATTTTCCCGCCGGCTGCCATCCCTACAACGGCGACCAGGCGCTGGCGATCGCCCGGTCCCGGCACGCCATCGAGCCGGACCAGGCCAGCGACTTCGGGCGTGCCCGCCGCCAGCAGGCGATCCTCTCGGCGATCCGCAAGCAGGCCCTGAGCGTCAACGGCATCACCCGCGCGCCGCAGCTGATGTCCGCCCTCCAGCAGAACTTCACGACGGACCTCTCGCTGGGAGACATGTCGGCGCTCTACTCGACGGCCGGCTCGACACCGGACAACGCCATCGAGCACGTGGCGCTGACCGACTCCGACCTGCTCGACGGCTACTTCGAGCAGCCCGACAGCTGCGGGCCCTACTACGTCTACCTGCTCTGCTCGGAGGACCCGACCTACGGCACGATCCACGCCTACTTCCAGAACGTCTTCGTGCCGCGCGACGCGCTGGCTCCCAAGATCCCGGTCCAGGTCGCGAACGCCAGCTACAACTCCACCCAGCTGGGCGACCGCGTGACCGCGATCCTGAAGCCGCTGGGGCTCAACGTCACGACGCCCTTCCGGCACTACTACGCGACGCAGGGCTACATCGTCGACAACACCGCGGGGAAGGACCCGGCCCTGATCGAGTGGCTGCAGCGGTTCTTCGGCCTCCCGGTGGTGACGCACGATCCGAACCAGTCGTCAGGTGAGCAGACGACCGGCGTCGTCGTCGTGCTGGGCCGTGACTACGCCCGCCGCTGGTTCGGCCTGAACTGAGCCTCCTGGCCGACTTTCGCGCCGGCAAGATCCGCGCCCTCGCGCGGGCGATCAGCATGGTCGAGCGCCGCGATCCCGCCGTCCGCGACCTGCTCGAGGGATTGCAGGACCGTCTCAACCTGGCGCCGGTCGTCGGCTTCACCGGCGCGCCGGGCACCGGCAAGTCCACCATCGTGGACGCGCTCGCCAAGTGGTACCGGGGCCACGACCAGGGGGTTGCGATCATCGCGGTCGACCCCAACTCGCCCTACTCGGGGGGAGCGCTGCTGGGCGATCGCATCCGGATGCAGCGCCACGCCCTGGACGAGAAGGTCTTCATTCGCAGCATGGGGGCCCGCGGCCACCTCGGCGGCCTCTCCGTCGCGACGCGGGAGGCGATCCGCCTCCTGGGCGCTTTCGGGTTCGACAACGTGCTCCTGGAGACGGTCGGCGTCGGCCAGTCGGAGTTGGAGGTGGCGGCCGTGGCCGACACGACCGTCGTCGTCCTGACGCCCGGACTCGGCGACTCGGTCCAGATGATCAAGGCCGGGATCATGGAGATCGCCGACGTCTACGTCGTCAACAAGGCGGACCTGCCCGGCTCCCAGCGCACGATGCAGGAGGTGCGCGGGATGCTGAACATGGGCCCGAAGCTGTCCTGGCGTCCGCCCATCGTCGCCATGACCGCCGCCAAGCTGCAGGGAGTGGACGACCTGGTGGAGGCGATCGAGAAGCACCGCGAGCATCTGAAGACGAGCGGGGAAGGGGAGAAGCGGGCCGAGCAGCGGCTGAAGGACGAGGCGGCCGACGTCGTCTCCGAATGGGCGCGCGACGAGGCCCGGCGGCTGCTCGACTCGGACGAGCAGCTTGTGCGCAAGCTCAACGAGAACCGCATTCCTTATGCCGCGGCAGAAGAGATCCTCAAGAAACTCGGCGAATAATGACGAGCGTGAAGAGAGAGGACCTGGAAGCGTCGACGATCTCCGGCCAGCCGGTCGAGGTCGTCTACACGTCCGACGACCTGCCCAAACGCGCTGAGGAGAAGCCGGGCGAGTACCCGTACACGCGCGGCATCCACGAGACCGGCTATCGCGGCCGGCTCTGGACGATGCGTCAGTTCTCCGGCTTCGGCACGGCCGAGGAGACCAACAAGCGCTACCACTACCTCCTCGCCAACGGGCAGAACGGACTCTCGGTCGCCTTCGACATGCCGACGCTGATGGGCCAGGACTCCGACGCGCCGACCAGCCGCGGCGAGATCGGCCACTGCGGCGTCGCCATCGACTCGCTGGCGGACATGGAGGTCCTCTTCGAGGGCATCCCGCTGGGCGAGATCACCACCTCGATGACCATCAACTCGCCGGCCGCGATCCTGCTGGCGATGTACCTGGCGGTGGCGGAGAAGCAGGGCGTGCCCTTCAGCCAGGTCGGCGGCACCCTTCAGAACGACATCCTGAAGGAGTACATCGCGCAGAAGGAGTACATCTTTCCGCCCGAGCCGTCGATGCGGCTGGTCGTCGACACCATCGAGTACTGCACGCGCGAGGTGCCGCGCTGGAACACCGTCTCGGTCAGCGGCTACCACATCCGCGAGGCCGGGTCGACCGCCGTGCAGGAGCTCGCCTTCACGCTCGCGGACGGGTTCGCCTACGCGGACGCGACGCTCGAGCGCGGGCTCAAGATCGACGAGTTCGCGCCGCGCCTGAGCTTCTTCTTCGATGCGCACATCGACTTCTTCGAAGAGATCGCCAAGTTCCGCGCCGCGCGGCGGATCTGGGCGCGGCACCTGAAGGAGCGCTACGGCGCCCAGGACCCGCGCTCCTGGAAGCTTCGCTTCCACACCCAGACGGCCGGAGTCTCGCTGACCGCCACGCAGCCGGAGGTGAACATCGCGCGCACGGCCGTCGAGGCGATGGCCGCGGTGCTGGGCGGCACCCAGTCGCTGCACACCAACGCCATGGACGAGGTGCTCGCGCTGCCGACCGACAAGGCGGCGCGGATCGCGCTGCGAACCCAGCAGGTGCTGGCCTACGAGAGCGGCGCCGCCAACACCGTCGATCCCCTGGGCGGGTCGTACTTCGTCGAGAACCTCACCGACCGCATGGAGGAGGGCGCCGAGGAGTACTTCCGGCGCATCGACGAGCTGGGCGGCGTCGTCCCCGCGATCGAGCAGGGCTTCTTCCAGAAGGAGATCGCCGACGCGTCGTTCCGGTACCAGCAGGAGCTGGAGCGCAAGCGCCGCGTCGTCGTCGGCGTCAACGACTTCACCTCGGGCAATGAGGACGAGGAGCTCGAGATCCTGCGGATCTCGCCCCAGGCGGAGCAGGAGCAGGTCGAGCGGGTGCGCGGCGTGCGCGCCAAGCGCGACCAGGCCCGCTGCACCAAGGCCCTCGACACGCTGCGGCGGGCGGCGGGCTCACCTTCCGAGAACCTGATGCCGCACATCCTCGACGCGGTGCGCGCGTACGCGACCGAGGGCGAGATCATGGGCACGCTGGTGGACGTGTTCGGCCTCTACACCGAACAAGCGATCATCTAAGGCGCGGGGGAAACCCAGGTTTCCCCCACGGACCCGCCTTCCCGGGAACACGCCTGGTCTGGGCGGCGTCTGGATCATCGACTCACACGGCCCGGCCAAGCCGGGCCTTACTGCACCGCCGGGATCTCCTATTAATCTTCTGCTGATGTCGACGCGCGTCGCGCCCGTTCGAATCGTGCTGGCCAAAGTCGGGCTCGACGGCCATGACCGCGGGGTCAAGGTGGTGGCTCGGGCCCTGCGCGACGCCGGCTACGAGGTCATCTACACCGGGCTGCGGCAGACGCCCGAGATGGTGGTTGACGCGGCCCTGCAGGAGGACGCGCAGGTGATCGGCCTCTCGCTGCTGTCCGGCGCCCACATGACGCTCATCCCGCGCACCCTCGAGGTGCTGAAGGAAAAGCAGGCCGAGGACATCGTGCTCTTCGCCGGCGGGATCATCCCGGAGGACGACGTCGCCAAGCTCAAGGAGATGGGCGTGGCGGCGATTTTCGGCCCCGGCACCCCCCTCCAGGCGATCGTCGATTGGCTCCAGGAGAAGTTCGGGTCAGCTTGACCTTCGCGTAAATCGCTGGTACATAACGCGATATGAGCGTTATCACCATTGCGGTAGTGATCGTGGTTCTCCTGATCGTCACCGGCATCTATGTCGCAGTTCGCGGCCGCACCGGCGGCGCGCGCCTGCAGGACCTGTCCGACGATTCGCGGCGGCGCTACGCGGAGCAGTGGCGCGTGATCGAGACGCGCTTCATCGACCACCCGCGGGAGGCGGTGAGAGAGGCGGACCAGCTGGCCGTCGCCATCCTCAACGAGCGCGGCGCGGAGCTGCACAACGACCGCGTGTTGCCGCGGCCCCTACGCGACGCACGGCGCTTCGGTGATGCCGGAGACCGTACCGACAGGCTGCACCGCTCGATGCAGCACTACCAGGCGATCGTGGACGACGCCTGCGGCAAGGACGTCCGCGAGGCGGCCGAGCATGGGCGCCCCGAGATCGCCTGAGGCCACAGGGAGGTTCCCGCGATGAAAGACAAGGTGAAAGGAAAGGCCGAGGAGCTGAAGGGCAGGGCGCTCGGCAAGCCTGGCGACCAGGTCAAGGGCAAGGGCCGCCAGGAGCTGGGCGAGGCCAAGGACCAGGTGCGGGACGCCCGCCGCTCGCTCGAGAAGAGCCTGCGCGGCGACCCGAGCCGGTCCGACCCGAACCGGCCGTAGGCGACAGAGCCAGGTAGAAGGGGGCGCGCTTTGACAGCGCGCCCTTTTCGCTTCTTAATAGGCGCAACTTCTAAGGAGGTGACGCCGCATGTCGCCAGTAGTCGTCGTACTCGCGGTGATCCTGATCGTCGTGATCATGCTCGTCTACATGGGGATCCGGAGACGGTCCCCGAAGGACGAGGCGCCGAAGACGTAGCACGAGACTCCTCCCCGCTCGACGGGGAGGTGGCGCCCGAAGGGCGACGGAGGGGGCGCGGCAAGTCCTAGATCACGGAAGGAGGAAGCGGCTCGCCCCCCTCCCGCCGCTTCGCGGCGGACTCCCCCGGCAAGCGGGGGAGAGACTTTCTCCCTAGACGCCTTTCGGGCCGGTGGTCGGGTTCCCGTTCGCGTCGACGGTGATCTGCGCCACCTGGTTGGCAACCGTCGAGCCGTCGCCGGGATACACGATCACCGGCATCCCGATGGTGGTCCAGGAGTAGAGGAACTTCTCCGAGTCGTAGGGGACGTGCACGCAGCCGTGGCTCGCGGCGCCGCCGTACTGGCCGCCGGGCCCGTACTGCGACGAGTACTCCCAGTAGGCGTCGTGCATGCTCTCGCCGGTGTCCGTGAACCAGATCGCCATCTGGACCGTGGTGTCCGGGTACCACCACTGAGAGGTGCGTGGCCAGGGCGAATGCATCTTCCAGGGGGAGTTCTTGGAGATGACCTTCATGGCCCCGGTGTCGGTCGGCAGCTGGGGCCGCCCGGACGTGATCAGCGTGTCCTGTACCAGCTTGCCGCCCTCGTAAGCCCAGAGCTCCTGCGCCTGGTACGAGATCACGACCACCTTGTGCGGGAAGCTCGCCAGCAGCGACTGGTGGATCGCCTCGCGGTAGTGCTGGGCTCCCGCCGCGGCCATCGCGAGCTTGGCGGCGTCAGACCCCGCGATCGACAGCAGCGCTGAGTAGCGCTCGAGCTGGTTGTAGGGCTTGGCGACGGCCGCCAGGTGCATGTAGGCGGCCACGGTCGCGTCGTTGCGGCCGGCGGCGACCGCGGACTGCGCGTCTTTGCGCAGCTTGGCCGCGTCGGAGCTTTCCTTGGTCTGGAGGGTGGTCGCGGCCTGCTGGATGGCCTGCAGGTCCGCCTGCTGGGCGGTCGCCAGCTGCTGCGCCCTGGCGAGCACCGCGTTCGCCTCGGACTCGACCGGGCCGAAGTCCCGGGGCTGCTTGGCGATGGCCTCGGCGTCTTCGGCGGCCGAGAGCTGCGCGTGGAGTTGGGCGAGATCGTCGGGATCGGCACCGAGGCCGGTGGCCTGGGCCAGCTGCTCGGCGGCCTTCTGCAGCGCGGTCGATGCCGACTGCCGCTGCGCGGCGAGCAGGCTCGCCTCCAACTGCTGCAGCTGGAGGTGCAGCTGGTCAAGCTGGGTTGCGCGCTGCTCGTAGTAGCCCGGGCGGTCGCTGACCCAGATCGGGTCGGTGATGCCGGCGATGCCGGACTCCTTGCTCTCGATCGGCTGGAGGTCCGCTTCGCTGTAGCCGCGATCGCGTGCGGTCTGGAGGTCGGCGTCGAGGCGGCCGCGGGCGGCCGCGAAGCCGCTTTCGGACTGGGCGGCGGCAACCTGCAGCTCGGCGGCGCCGGCGGCGAGGGCCACGAGCACGACGAAGGCGACGAGGATCCCGAGGCGACGTGGGCGGCGAGATTTGGAGCGCGGGGCCATCTAGCTTGTGTAACGCGGGTGCCGCTCGGGAAGTTCCAGCAGGTCCTCAAGTATCATAGCCACGGTCCGATGGCCCCCTCTCTCAAGCTCAGCGCTCACGCGCGTGAGATCACTGGCAAGAAATCCCGCACTCTGCGGAAGGACGGCGCCCTGCCGGCGGTGCTCTACGGGCACCAGTCGAATTCGACGCCGATCGCACTTGATTTCCGCGAGTTCCAGAGCGTCTACGGCCGGGCCGGCCACACTCACCTGGTCGACCTGGCGCTTGATGGTGGCCGGGCCGTGAAGGTGCTGGTCCGCGAGGTGCAGACGCACCCGCGCCGGCAGGGCCCGGTCCACGTCGACCTCTATCGCGTGAACCTGCGCGACAAGCTGCATGCCGACGTACCGATCTCGATCACGGGCGAGTCGCCCGCGGTCAAGCGCGGCGACGGCGACCTGCTGATCGCTCTGCACTCGGTGCGCGTCGAGTGCCTGCCCGCAGACATCCCGGAGTCGATCGAGGTTGACGTCTCGCATCTGGAGGAGCTCGACTCGGCGATCCGCCTGTCCGAGCTCGCCATTCCCGAAGGCGTGACATTGCTCTCCGACCCGGAGGAGCTTGTCGTCAAGGTCGCCGCCAAGAAGGTCGCCATGGAGGTCGCCGCCGAGGAGGCTGCCGAAGCCGAGGCAGCCGCCGAGGAGGCAGCCGCCGCAGCCGAGGAAGCCGGCGAGGCCGTGGCGGAGGGCGGCGAAGCGGCCGAGGGGGGCGCTGCCCCAGCCGAAGCCGAGGACGAGAAGAGCGGCGAATAGCCTTCTCGCCGGTCACACCCTGGCGAGCGTTCTTCCGACCCCGGTCTGGGTCACCCTGGTCATCGGCGGCGGCGTTTTCGTCGTCTTCTCGGTCCTCGCCCGCTTCTCACCGGCGCTTGTTCGCCGCGCCCTGGGCGGCCGCGCCAACGCCGAGACGATCGCGAAGCTGGCCGGCCGCGTGGTCGCGGCCACGCTCATCGTGCTCGGGCTCTTCTTCGGCCTCAGCGTCATCTTCAAGAGCCAGGAGGTGGCGCTGGTTCCCATCGTGCTGGGGACGGTGGTGGCCTCGATCGGCCTACAGGACCTGCTGAAGAACTACGTCTCGGGGTTCTACGTCCAGCTGGAGCGCAACATCCGGGTCGGCGACGTGATCACGATGGACAGGGTGACGGGGACCGTCACCGAGGTCCGGCTGCGGGTCACCTTCCTGCGCTCCGACGACGGCGCCCTCGTCGTCGTGCCCAACTCGGAGCTCTTCGACAACGTGGTCGAGGTCCGATCGGCGGCCGGTGGGGCGCCCGAGCTGGGCTCCGAGGCGCCGCGGGAGACCAAGTAGCGATGGCGGGAACCCAGATCGAGATCGCCCGCGCTTTCATGTCGACTTACGCCGAAGGAGACGCCGACGGGCTGCTCGGCTGCCTGCTTCCGGGCTGGGTGGTCCACGAGCGGGATGGTTCGGCCAGCAGCGCCGACGATCTCGCGGAAATCACGAGAGAGCACGCCGCCGCCTTCCCCCTGAAGCGGTTTGAATACCTTCAGGAGCTGGAGCAAGGAGACCGGGTGGCTCAGTTCGTGAGGTTCACGCTGGTCCATTCCGGTGATTACGCCGGCATGGCGCCGACCGGCAGAGAGGTCGAACTGTTCGAGATGATCTTCCACCGGTTCGAGCAGGGCCTGATCTCAGAGAGTTGGCGGATGACTTACCCGGACTCCGTACGAGAGGCGCTGGCTGACGGCGAGCCCGGCGCCTAGCTAAAGGCCCCGAGGACGATCCGCGAGAGCGCCTCGAACTGCTCCCCCTCGAGCTCCGACTCCTCCCGCAACAGCCGCTTCACCTCCTGGGTCGCCAGCTCCACGTGCCGGCCGCCGTTGATCTGCGTCGCCAACGAGCGGAGGCGGAACGTGTGGTCGGGCCGGTCGGCGGACTGGTCCAGGGCGACCCGCCCGCCCGAGAGGTCGGTCCACCGGGACCACTTGGCGACCTCGGCGGCGCCCGTCTCCGGCGAGTCCGAGAGGTGCATGCAGTTGCAGCCGCCGAAGATGCCGTAGCGTTCCCGCAGCGAGCCCGGCCGGGCCTCGGCGATCCGCGTCTCGCCGAGCTCGTAGCGCATCTGCTCGAGCGCCTCGGGCTCCGCGCTGAGGCGGCCGACCAGGACCGGCAGCGCGCTCATGAAGTCCACGAGCCAGGGAAAGAACGGCCTGCCCTGCAGGAAGTCGTAGTGCGACTCGATCAGCTCGGCCGGGGGTTCGTACCAGGTCAGCGCCTCGAGCTTCCAGGCGCGCTCGGTCGAAAGCCAGGACCAGAGGCCGGCGCGGGCCGCGAGGCGGTGCGCCGCGTCGGGTTTGAAGATCAGCAGGGCGTCAGCCATCTTCAGGAAGGGTAGTGAAGCGCTGGCCTTCGAGCTCCGGGGGCAGAAAACCGCCCTCGCCCTTGCCGTAGCCCATGTCCCGCATCAGCCCGGTCACGGCGTTGCGGAGGTGCAGCGGCACGGGCAGGTTGCCGGTCCGCTTCACCGCAGCCGCCGCGGCGCCGTAGGCGTCGGGTACGAGGCGGGACTTCGGCGCCCGGGCGAGGTAGATGGCAGCCTCCGTCAGCGGGTGCAGTGCCTCCGGCAGCCCGATGAAATGCGCAGCCTGCTGCGCGGCGACGGCGACCGGGAGCGCCATCGGGTCGGCCAGCCCGATGTCCTCGGAGGCCAGGATGACGAGCCGGCGCGCCACGAACATCGGGTCCTCGCCGGCCTCGAGCATCCGCGCGAGCCAGTAGACGGCCGCCTCGGGATCGCTGCCGCGGACGCTCTTGATCAGGGCCGAGATGGTGTCGTAGTGCTGGTCGCCCGCCCGGTCGTAGAGGAGGTGCCCCTGCTGGAGCGCCTGCTCGACGTGCGCGACCTCGATGGCGGCCCCCGCGGCGAGCGCGTTCGCCGTCTCCACCGCGTTCAGAAGCACCCGCGCGTCGCCGCGGGAGCCCGAGACAAGCGCGGTGCGGGCGTCGTCCGAGGCCGCCGCCTCGAGGTCGGCGAGGCCGCGCTCGAGCACGGCACGCAGCTCTTCCTCGGTGAGCGCCTCCAGCCGGAAGACGCGGGAGCGCGAGAGCAGCGGCGCGATCACCTCGAAGGACGGGTTCTCCGTGGTGGCGCCGATCAGGGTGACGGTGCCGTCCTCGACGTGGGGCAGCACCGCGTCCTGCTGAGCCTTGTTGAAGCGGTGCAGCTCGTCGATGAAGAGCACCGTGCGCCGGCCGGCCCGGCGGGCCTCGCGGGCCTCGGCGACCACTCGCCGGAGGTCGGCCACGCCCGCCGTCACCGCGCTCAGCTGAACGAAGCGGCTGTCGGTCACCGTTGCCAGGAGCCGGCCGAGTGTCGTCTTGCCGCTGCCGGGCGGTCCCCAGAGCACAAGGCTGGGCAGCGAGCCCGACTCGGCAAGGCGTCTGAGCACGTCCACGGCGCGGCGCTGGCCGACCAGGTCGTCGAAGGTCCGGGGCCGCAGGCGGCTCGCCAGCGGCTCGCCCGGGGCGGGCTCGTCTGAAGCGCCGAAGAGGTCGGACTGGGTCATCCCTGCGAGAGAGCCTAGCCCGGATCCGCCGAGCGACGGCACCATCTTGAGCGTCAAATGCGGGCCATCTCGCGCCGCGGCTCCTGTGCTCCTCCCTCGCGCACGAACAGTGCGCTCGGTCCGGTGCTCGTCGCCGCGGCACGATCTGGCGCACCTTGACGCGAAGCTGGCACCGACGCCCGGTGGATCCGGGCTAGAATCCGGTGCTCAATGGCGCCGTGTTGGAACTGTCAGGCCTCGGTGCCAGAGGGCGCGCGCTACTGCCCCAGCTGCGCACAGAGCCAGGAAGCCGGCCGCGCCAGCCCCCTTTTCATCGTCGACACCGTCACCGGGCTGTTCAACCAGGACTTCCTGCAGGCGCTGAGCGACCAGGAGATGAACCGCGCCGGCCGCTACAAACGGCCGCTGTCGGTCATCGTCTGCGAGCTCGACCACGCCGATGACATTGGGGGCGAGCTGAGCGCGGAGCAGCTCGACCTCCTGCGCCGCGAGCTGGGCAAGGTCCTGGCCGCCGCGATCCGGGACACGGACACCGTCTGCGCCATGTCCGAGGAGGTCGTCCCGCGCTACGGCGTCGTCATGCCGGAGACCGACTACGAAGGCGCGCTGAACGCGGCGGACAAGATCCGTCGCACCGTCGCCGCGCACGAGTTCGAGTCGGGCGGCCAGTGGACGCGCCTGACCGTGAGCTGCGGCGCCGCCACGGTCCACCAGGAGCGGATGGGGCACGAGGACCTGCTTGTGACGGCTCGCGAGGCGCTCGAAGCGGGACGCGCCGCGGGACCCAACCGAACGCACGCCGTCTCACCTCTTTAGGGAAGCGCGGGGGGAACCCAGGTTCCCCCCGCCGCCAGCCCCTCGCCTGATGCCTCACGCTCACGGCCCCCTGCCGCGGACCCGCCCTCCCGGGAACACGCACCGATTCCTGCCGGGGTCCCCGCGCCAAATCGCGCGGGGGGATCAGGACTCATCCGGCCCGGCAAAGCCGGGCCTCACTGCACCGCTGGGGATCTATTTAGGCTGAAGGGGTGCCGACCCGTGTGCTCCTGATCCGGCACGCCCACGTGGAGAACCCGAAACAGGTCCTCTACGGGCACCTCCCGGGCTTTCACCTCTCGGCCAAGGGCCGCGAGCAGGCGGCGGAGCTCGGGCGGAAGCTGCGGCCCGAGAACATCCGGATGATCGCCCACAGTCCGCTGGAGCGGGCGCATGAGACCGCCGAGATCATTGCGGCCCAGCTGGATCCACCGCCGCCTCTCGAGGTTCGGCCGGAGCTCGTCGAAGCGGAATTCAGCCGCTACCTGCAGGGCGTCTCCTTCGCGCTGATCCCGGTCCTGCGGCCGCTCTGGTGGGTCCACAAGGCGCGGAGGGGCTGGCTGGAGGGGGACGAGCCGGTGGGGGAGATGGCCCGCCGGGTGCTCGACGTAGCCGACGACCTCGCGCGCCGCTTCCCCGGCGAGACGACCGCGCTGGTCAGCCATGCGGACCCGCTGCAGGCCGCCTGGGTGGTCCTCGACGGGAGGCCCGAGACGGACCGCGAGATGCGGCGCAAGCCGGTCCACCGAGCGGCGATGCTGAGTGTCGAGTACCGAGATGGCCGTCCAGCGCTCGTTTCCTGACCGTTTCCTCTGGGGCGCGGCGACGGCCGCCCACCAGGTGGAGGGCGGGCTGACCAACAACGACTGGTGGCGCTTCGAGCAGGAGGGCCACATCCGCGGCGGCGACTCAGCCGCGGTCGCCTGCGACCACTACAACCGCTTCCGCGAGGACTTCGCCGAGCTCCGCCGGCTGGGCCACAACTGCCACCGGCTGTCGATCGAGTGGTCCCGCATCGAGCCGGCGCCCGGCGAGTTCGACGAGCGGGAGATCCGGCACTACCGCGATGTGCTCGGCGAGCTGCGCGAGCAGGGCATGGCGCCCATGGTCACGCTGCACCACTTCACGTCGCCTCTTTGGTTCGCGGACCGCGGTGGTTGGGCGGCCGCCGGCGCGCCGGAGGCGTTCCTGCCCTTCGTGCGCAAGGTCGCCGAGCAGCTGGGCGACCTGGTGGCGATGTGGTGCACGCTGAACGAGCCCAACGTCTATGCCGTCCAGGGCTGGGGCCTGGGCGACTTCCCGCCTGGCCGTAAGGGCGACCTGCGCGGCCTGGCGCGGGTGCTGAGCAACTTTCGCGAGGCGCACGTCGCCTGCTATCGCGAGCTGCACCGGCTGACTCCGGAGGTGCCGGTCGGGCTTGCTTTCAACAAGTGGCTTCTGCTGCCGGCGAATCCCGCCCACCGCCGCGACCGGCTGGCCGCGGGCGCGGCGCAGGCGTTGATGGATCGGTGGCCGGCAGGTGGCCGGAAGCTCGAGCGGATCATCGACGCCCCGGCCGACTACATCGGACTCAACCACTACGGCGGCCAGCTGGTCGCCTTCGACCCGACCCGGCCGGGTACGCAGTTCACGCGCCGGTTCAATCCGCCCGGAGTGCCGGTCAGCGACTTCGACTGGCCGCTGGTGCCGGGCTGGATGCGCCAGGTCCTCGATGAGTTGAAGCCGCGCGGCCTGCCCATCTACATCACCGAGCAGGGCATCGCGGCCGTTGACGACACCCTACGCCAGAAGTTTCTGCTGGACGTGCTGGAGCAGGTCTGGCTGGCGATCAACGAGGACGGCGCGGACGTCCGCGGCTACTTCCACTGGACCTCGATGGACAACTTTGAGTGGGCCCACGGCTACTCGATGAAGTTCGGGCTGCTCGAGGTGGACCGGGCGACGTTGGAACGCCGTCGCCGGCCCTCGGCGGAGCTCTACGCCCGGATCGCGCGGTCGAACTCGCTGCCATCCGCGGAGGAACCCTAACCTCCCTCCCCTCCGGGGAGGGCTGGGGAGGGGCTGGGCGGTTCGGCATGGCCCCTCCGTCGGCTAACGCCGACACCTCCCCGGAGGGGAGGTGCCTAAACTCCCTAGACTCCGAACTGAATTGCGGATCGGGATCAACGTGCCCTATGCCGACTCACGTCCCCGGTCGGAGATGGTCGCCTTCGTGCAGGCGGCCGACCGGCTCGGCTACGACACCGTCTGGGTGCCTGAGGCCTATGGCTGGGACGCCATCTCGCTCCTCGCGATCCTCGCGGACGCCACGGAGCGCATCAAGCTCGGCACGGGCATCATCAACGTCTTCAGCCGTTCGCCGGCGCTGATCGGCCAGACCGCCGGCTCGCTGGATGCGATCAGCAACGGCCGCTTCGTCCTCGGCCTGGGGACGTCCGGCCACCAGGTCGTCTCGGGCTGGCATGGAATTCCCTTCGAGAAGGGTGTTCGCCGCATGCAGGAGGTCACCGAGATCGTCCGGCTCGTGCTCAAGCGCGAGCGCGTGACGTACGACGGCGAGGTCTTCCAGCTCGGCATGGGTCTCAAGCTGATCACGCACCCGGTCCGGGACAGCGTGCCCGTCTACTACGCCACCCTGACGCCGGCCGGGCTGCGCGCGACCGGCGCCACCGCCGACGGCTGGCTCGGCGTCTTCTACTCCCCCGAGCACTTCCCGAAGGTCGTCCGGCCGCTGATCGAGGAGGGCGCCCGGGCGGCCGGCCGCTCGATGGACGACGTGGCCATCAACACCTTCCAGACGGTCGTGGTGACCGATGACCTCGCCGCCGGCCGAGAGGCGGTGCGCCCCTACCTGAACCTCTACATCGGCGGCATGGGCTCCCGCGAGAAGAACTACTACAACCGGCTCTGGCGCTCCTACGGCTTCGAGAAGGAAGCCGAGCAGATCCAGGATCTCTACCTCGCCAAGCGGCGCGACGAGTCGCTCGCCGCCGTCACCGACGAGATGGTCGACCTGGTCTCGATCATCGGCCCCCCGGAGGAGTGCCGCCGGCGTCTCAGGGAGCTGGCTGACTCCGGCCTGCAAGAGGTCGCGCTGTCACTGTCCATCCCCGGCGGCGACGAGCGCGACATGTACAACGCCCTGGAGGCTTTGGCTCCGGAGTGAGGCTGTTCTCGGGGCTGATCGCGACCGTGCTCGCCGTCGGGCTGCTCGGCGTCCTCGGGTGGGGCTTGACGCACACCGCCAAGCCCCCGGCGCTGCACGTCGGCGCGGCGGCGCCCGACCTGACAGTTGAGCTGCTCGACGGCAGTTCCACCCATCTCGGGGCGCTGCGCGGCGAGCCGCTGGTGCTGAACTTCTGGGCCACCTGGTGCGCGGACTGCAAGCGCGAGGCGGGAACGCTCGCCGCCGCGGCCAGGGACAACGGCCAGGTCCGCTTCCTCGGCGTGCTCTACCAGGACACGCCGGCGGCCGCCCGGACCTACCAGGCCGGAGCAAACCCTTACCCGTATCCGATCGGCTGGTCGGACGGCGCGGGCAGCGCCTTCGGCGTCCAGGCCAACCCGGAGACCTTCTTTATTGACGCGCGAGGCGTCGTGCGGGCGATCGTCATCGGACCGATGACGCAGGACCAACTTGCCGCCGACCTGGAGAAGACGGCATGACGCGATGGATCCTCCTGGGCGCGATCGTCGCGACCTGCGCCGGCTATCTGGTGTACTCGGCGACCGCCACCGGCGTCGCCTACTACCGCACGGTGGCAGAGGTGAAGGCGGCGCCGGGCGGCGCCGGCGTCCGCGTTCTCGGCACCGTGCGCGACGTGCGCCACACCAGCCCGCTCGACGTCCGCTTTGACGCGGTCGACGCGGGCTATTCGATGCCGGTCGCCTACCACGGCCAGGTGCCTGACATCTTCCGCAACGGCGTGCAGGTCGTGGTCGAGGGCTCGATGGGCGCGGACGGCGTGTTCCACGCGACGACCCTGCTGACCAAGTGCCCGTCGCGGTTCACCTCGGGAACGCCGGGTGGCTGAGGGGATTCTCGGGGGCGCCGCCCTGCTGGCGGCGGTCGTGCTGGCCGGCTTCGCGGCCATCCTGTCGGTCATCGCCGCCCTTCGCGAGCACGCCGCGCTCGCGGCCGTCGGCCGGCGGGCGGTCTACGGCGTCTGCGGACTGCTCGCCCTTGCCGCGGCCACGCTGCTGACGGCGCTGCTCACGCATGACTTCGCGCTCGCCTACGTGGTCCAGCACACCGACGTGGACACACCCGCGACGCTGGCGGCGTCGGCGTTCTACAGCGGCCAGGAGGGCTCGCTGCTCTACTGGACGCTGGTCACGGCGGCGCTGGGCAGCGCCGCCATGGCGGCGGCCGCACGCCTCGACCTGAAGGCGGCCGCCTTCGCGACCGCAGTGCTGGCGGCGCTGACCGGCTTCCTCGCCTGGATCCTGGCGTTCGTAGCGGACCCGTTCGACCTCCTGGTAACGCCGGCGCGGGACGGCCTCGGGCTCAACCCGCTGCTGCGTGACGGCGGCATGCTCGTCCATCCGCCGTTCCTGCTGGCGGGCCTCAGCTCCTTCTCGGTCCCGTTCGCGCTCACCGCCGGCGCGCTGCTGGCGGGACGCCTCGAGCCGGCGTTCCTGAAGGTGATCCGGCGGTTCGCCCTCCTCTCCTGGGGGCTGCTCTCGGTCGGTCTGACCCTGGGCATGTGGTGGGCCTACCACGTCCTGGGCTGGGGCGGCTACTGGGGCTGGGACCCGGTCGAGAACGCCGCCTTGATGCCCTGGCTCGTGGCGACGGCCTACATCCACTCGGTGCAGGTGCAGGAGCGCCGCGGGCGGCTGCGCGCCTGGAGCACCGGGCTCGTCCTGATCGGCTTCAACCTGGCGCTGCTGGGAACTTTCATCGTCCGCAGCGGCGTCGTTCCCTCGGTGCACTCGTTCGCCGTCAGCCCCGCCGGACCCTGGTTCTTCGCCGTGCTCGCGGCGGGTCTGCTGCTCTCGCTGGTCCTCGTGCTCGGGCGCTTGAACGTTCTTCGCAGCGAGGGCCCGATCGAGCAGCCGGTCTCCCGGGAGGGGGCCTTCGTACTGAACAACCTGCTCCTGCTGGGCACCGTGGCGGTGATCCTGTGGGGATCGCTGCTGCCGCTCACCGCGGGCCTGTTCACCGGCGCCCAGGCCGCGGCCGACCCGTCCTTCTACGACCGGGCCGCCGGCCCGCTGCTGCTGGCGGTCATCGTGCTGCTCGCCATCGGCCCACTGGTGCCGTGGCGAGGAATCGGGCGCGCCTGGCGCAAGGCGCTGCGACCGGTGGGCGCGGTCGCGCTGCTGGCCGGCGTCGCGGTGGCGATCTTCGGACCGCGGCGGCCCGAGGCCTGGCTGGTCGCCGCCGCGCTGGCCGGCGCCGGCTTCACCAACCTGCTCGAGCTCGGGCGCGGCGTGGCGCGCCGGCAGCTGCTCCGGAACCGGCGCCGCTACGGCGCCTATCTCGTTCACGCCGGCATCCTGGCGGTGGCGGCCGGGGTGGCCGGCTCGCAGCTTGGCCACTCGGAGCGGGACGTCGTGCTCCACCCCGGGCAGCAGGTGACCGTCGCCGGCCACACCGTCAGCTACGCCGGAGCCCAGACCACCCG
>Ga0070714_100000395_pt1 | contig 32294 bp, 31 predicted proteins | sample LARL83metaG_FD_65450 | JGI IMG/M metagenome (GOLD analysis project Ga0070714, IMG submission 65450) | Corn, switchgrass and miscanthus rhizosphere microbial communities from Kellogg Biological Station, Michigan, USA - LAR L8-3 metaG | ecosystem: Host-associated > Plants > Roots > Rhizosphere ... | reverse complement strand
GGGCTTCAACCGCAAGATCTACGCCTTCAACGACACCCTGGACAAGCACGTGGCGCGGCCGGTGGCCCACACCTACGTGCGCGCCATGCCGGCGCCGGCCCGCAACGGCATCCACAACGTGGTCAGCAACGTCGACGAGCCGGTGACGGTGGTGAACGACGCGCTGCAGGGCAAGCTTAAGCAGACCCTGCAGGATCTGGGACGCTTCCTCATCAACAGCACGGTGGGCATCCTGGGCTGGTTCGACGTGGCCAAGCACTTGGGCCTGGCGCACCATGACGAGGACCTGGGCCAGACGCTTGCCGTGTGGGGTGTCTCCTCAGGTCCTTACCTGGTGCTGCCGTTCTTCGGACCCAGTACGGTGCGTGACGCCGGCGGCCGCCTGGGCGACCTCTACCTCAATCCGCCGCGGGACAAGATCCCGCCGCGCTGGCGCAACGGGGAATACGTGCTGGATGCCCTCGATACCAGGGTCGGCTTGCTGCAGCTGGACGACACCCTGGACGGCGCCTACGACCCCTATGCCTTCATGCGTGACGCCTATATCCAGAACCGCCGCTACAAGATCTACGACGGCAACCCGCCGGAATCGTCCACGGATTACGACTACGACCTGCCTCCGGAAGGCAGCACGTCTGCGGCCCCCGCTTCCGCCACTCCTCCGCCGGCAGCAGGCAGCAGCACGGCGCCGGCCGCAGGCAGCACTGCAGCGCCTTCGGCTGGTACCCACGCCGCTCCGTCAGCGAGCACCCAGACCACACCGCAGAAATGAAAATGGCAGGCTCACGCCTGCCATCCTCTTCATCCCGGAACGATCCCATCACGCCAGCGGCAGGATCTCGTCCACCTCGCTGATCTTGGCGAGGGCGATGGCCTGCGGCGGCGTGTTGGTGAAGCTCAGCTTGCGCTTCTCGCGCTTGGCCCAGCCGGTCCATTCCACGAGGAGCGCCAGTCCCGCGCTGTCGGCGCTTTCCACGCCGGACAGGTCCAGTTGGATCTTCTTGTGCTCGCCGAAGAGCTCACGGCTGTCCGCAAGCGCACGGGCGGCGCTCTCAAAACCCAGGTGCCCGGAGAGCCGGAAGCGCCCGTTACCCAGGTCCTCGAAGCTGACGAGCTTGGCGGCTTCCATCAGTGCTTGGTCGCCGCGGCCGGCACCGCGTTGGGGGCCTTGCTGGTGCTGAGACGCTTGATGAGCGCGTCCAGGCCGTCCTTCTGCACCTCCGGCGCGAACTGGTCGTGGTAGTTGTGCACGTAGGAGATGCCCTCGATGACCACGTCGAAAGCCTTCCACCCGCTGTCCTCTTTGCGCAGCACGTAGTCCACTTCCACCGGCTGGCCGCTGTTGGGCAGCACCTTGGTGCGGACCGTGGCCCGGTCCGGGTCGCTGCCCGGACGGTAGGGCTCGACCTGGATGTTCCGCTCCGAATAGTTGCCCTTCACCAGTGCGTCCGCATAGCTACGGGTCAGGTACTTGAAAAAGGCGTCCTGGAAGGCCTTGCGCTGCTCAGGGGTGGCGGTGCGCCAGTTCTGGCCGAGCACCAGCTGCGAGGCCAGGGCGAAGTCGAAGCGCGGCAGCAGGATGTTACCCACCAGGTCGTAGAGGTCCTGGGGATTCTTCTCCAGGTCGGCCTTCTTGGCGCTGACCTGGTCGAACACGTCCTTGGCGGTCTGCTGCACCACCTGGTCAGGCGGCGTGGACGCGGCGATTGCGGCGGCATCCGCCATGGCGCCGAGGCTGAGGAACGAGAGCACCAGACCGATGAGGAGTTTGCTTCGCATGTCTTTCACCTTTGCTTACTTGCCGCCGGAGTCGGCGGCCTTGGAGAAGAACTGGCCGATGAGCTTCTCGAGTACCAGCGAGTCCTGGGTGTACTGGATCCTGGATCCGTCCTTGAGCGGCTTGTCGGAACCGCCGGCATCGATGCCGATGTACTGGGAGCCGAGGAGGCCCTCCGTCAGGATGCTGGCGGTGGAGTCGTCCGGGATATCGCCGTAGCGGCCGTCGATCTGCATGGTCACCACCGCGGCGAAGCTCTTGGGATCGAGCTGGATGGCGGTGACGCGGCCGATGGGCACGCCGGCCATACTCACGGAAGCGCGCGTCTTGAGGCCGCCGATGTTGTTGAAGGAGGCGGTGACGGTATAACCCTTGCCCTCGCCGTAGGAGCCGATGTTGGTGGCGCTGGTGGCGATGATGTAGAGCGCCACGAAGCCCAACACGATGAAGGCGCCGGTGACGATCTCGATGGTGCGGGTCTGTTTCATGGCGATGTCCCCTAGAACATCAGGGCAGTGAGAAGGAAGTCGAGGGCCAGGACCGCCACGGCGCTGTTGACCACCGTACGGGTGGTGGCGCGGCTCACGCCCTCCGCGGTGGGCTGGGCATAGTAACCCTCGAACACGGCGATCAGCGTGGCAGCCATGCCGAACACGAAGCTCTTGAACACGCCGCTGAAGAAGTCGTCCTTGAGGTCCACGCGGGCATGGATGTCGGACCAGAACGAACCCTGATCCACATGCATGTGGATCACCCCAAGGAAGTAACCGCCGAGGATTCCCACCGCGTTGAACACGCCCACCAGGAGCGGCATGGAGATCACTCCTCCCAGGAAGCGCGGCACCACGATGCGGCGCACCGGGTCCACGGCCATCATCTCCATGCCGGCCAACTGCTCGGTGGCGCGCATCAGCCCGATCTCGGAGGTGAGCGCGGTACCGGCGCGGCCGGCGAACAGGAGCGCGGTCATCACCGGCCCGAGCTCACGCAGCAGGCTCAAGGCCACCAGGGTGCCGAGCGCAGTGGTGGCGGCGAACTTGTTGAGCGTATTGAAGCCTTGCAGGCCCAGGACCATGCCCACGAACAGGCCCGACACCATGATCAGCACCAGCGACATGGCGCCGATGTTGAAGACCTGCTGGAAGATGAGACCGGGGCGGCGCAGCGCATAGGGCGTATAACGGATCAGGCGCAGCAGGAACAGGCCGCAGGCTCCCAGCATCTCCAGGAAACCGAGCAAGATGTACCAGGCCTCGCGCAGCAGCCTCATGGCTGCTTCTCCCCCAGGAGCTGTGTCGCCAGATCCGGCGCCGGGTAATGGAACGGCACTGGGCCGTCCGCCAGGCCCTTCATGAACTGGCGCACCCAGGCGGACTTGTTCTTCTCCAGTTCCTGGGGCGTGCCATAGGCCACCACCTTGCCCTCGGAGATGAGATAGCTGCGATCGGACACCGAGGACACCTCCTCCACGTCATGGGAGACGATGATGCTGGTGAGGCCCAGGCTGTCGTTGAGCTCGCGGATCAGCCGCACGATCACGCCCATGGAGATGGGATCGAGGCCGGTGAAGGGCTCGTCGTAGAAGATGATCTTGGGGTCCAGTGCGATGGCCCGCGCCAGCGCCACGCGCCGCGCCATGCCGCCGGAAAGCTCCGTGGGCATCAGCTCCGCGGCACCGCGCAGGCCCACCGCCTGCAGTTTCATGAGCGCGATGTGGCGAATCAGGGTCTCCGGCAGGTCGGTGTGCTCGCGCAGCGGGAACACCACGTTCTCGTAGACGCTGTAGTCGGTGAACAGTGCGCCGTTCTGGAACAGGAAGCCCATCTCCTTGCGCAGCTCGAAGAGCTGGTCGTTGGAGAGGGTCGGCACGTTCCTGCCGTCGACCAGCACCTTGCCCTTATCCGGCAGCACCTGCCCCGTCATGATGTGCAGCAACGTGGTCTTGCCAGTGCCTGAGGGCCCCATGATGGCGGTGACCTTGCCGCGCTCGATGCAGATGTCGAGACCGTCGAAGATCGGCTTCTCGCCGCGGCGGTACTTGAGGCCGCGGATCTCGATGATGGGGTCGCCGTGCTTACCGCTTACGCTTGCCATGCTGCCTGCCGCCGGTCCTTCTTATTCTCTGGCCCCCTCCGGGGCAGGTCGGTAGATTTGGACTAGACGGTCTAGTCTAGTTTGTTTAAGGGGCCCACGTCAATCTTAGGGGGCAGGTCAAAACCGCCCAAATCTACGTTAAATAACGCAGCCGCCGCCCTCTCGGGCGACGGCTCGCATCAAAGCCACGTCAAAACGGGTTTAAACGACCTATTGGCCGTCAGGCCGCCTTCTCAGTCTGGGCGCTGTAGGTGGCCGCGCAGGCGGCACTGTTGCACTTGGAACGATGGTGGAAGGCCTTCTGCCCTGCTGCCACGTTGGATTCCTTGCCTGCCCAGGCCTTGAGCGCGGCTTCCTGCAGGGCGCGGCCGTAAGAGAAGCTCAGTTTCCAGGGCATGGGGCCCATGGCATTCATGGCCTGCAGGTGCTCGGTGGCCACCACGTCGCTCTGGCCGCCGGACAGGAACACCACGCCCGGCACCGCCGCCGGCACATGGCGCTTCAATACCTTCACGGTCTCCCGGGCTACCTCCTCCACGGAGGCCTGCTTCGGGCACTTCTTGCCGGAGATCACCATGTTGGGCTTGAGCAGCATGCCCTCCAGGGCCACGCGATGGTTGGCCAGCTCCTCGAATACCACGTGCAGGGTGCGGGAGGTGACCTCGAAGCAACGGGCCAGGTCGTGGTCGCCGTCCATCAGCACTTCCGGCTCCACGATCGGCACGATGTTCTCCACCTGGCAGAGGGCAGCGTAGCGGGCCAGGGCCTGGGCGTTGGCACGGATGCAGTAATCGGTGGGGATGCCGGGGCCGATGTCGATCACCGCGCGCCACTTGGCGAAGCGGGCGCCGAGCTTGTGGTACTCAGCCAAGCGCTCCCGCAGGCCGTCCAGGCCTTCCGTGATCTTCTCCTGGGGGCTGCCGGGCAGCTCTTTCACGCCCTTGTCCACCTTGATGCCGGGGATGACGTCGTTCCTGGTCTGGCCCTCGGCGAAGGAGGTACCGTCCTTGTGCTTCTGGCGGATGGTCTCGTCGTACATGATCACGCCGCTGATGAACTTGGCGGCGCCGGGGGTGCTGAACAGCATGTCCCGGTAGGCGCGGCGGTGCTCCTCGGTGTTCTCCACGCCGATGGACTTGAAACGCTTCTCGATGGTGCTGGTGCTCTCGTCGGCAGCCAGGATGCCGCGGTGGTCCGCCACCAGCTTGGTGGCGATGCGATGCAGTTCGTTCAGGTTCATGGGACTAGCCTCTGGAATGGGATTCGGAATAGGGTCCGGAGCGGTCTATTGGGCCAAAACCCCCGGAAAAGTCGCATATTTTAGCAGAGGGGGCGGAAATGGTGGGCCGTGACAGATTCGAACTGTCGACCAACTGGTTAAAAGCCAGCTGCTCTACCGACTGAGCTAACGGCCCCAAGCTGATGTCGCGAGGGCGAAAACCCGCGCATTTTACTGTAAAACCGTGGCCTTAGCGGTATACCGTGGGGTCTTTCAGCCCTGCATCCAGAAATCCCTGGCGGCGCAGGCGGCAACTGTCGCAGACGCCGCAGGCACGGCCCTGCGCATCCGCGGTATAGCAGGACACCGTGAGTCCATACTCCACGCCCAGGCGCGTGCCGAGCTTCACGATCTCCGCCTTGCTGAGCTTCTGCAGCGGCGCCTGGATGCGCAGGCCCTGCCCCTCCACGCCGGCCTTGGTACCCAGGTTGGCCACCTGCTGGAAAGCCGCGATGAACTCGGGACGGCAATCCGGATAGCCGGAGTAGTCCACGGCGTTCACGCCGATGAAGATGTCATGGGCGTCCAGGACCTCTGCCCAGCCCGTGGCCACCGCCAGGAACACAGTATTGCGTGCCGGCACATAGGTGGCCGGGATGCCTTCCGTAGGATGGTCCGGCACCGGGATCGAGGCATCCGTGAGGGCGGAGCCGCCGATGGCCGAGAGGTCCAGGGCCACAGTCTTGTGCTCCACGGCGCCCAGGGCCTTCGCCACCCTTGCCGCCGCGTCCAGTTCGGCCTTGTGGCGCTGGCCATAGGCGAAGCTCAAGGCATGGCAGGCGAAGCCGTCGCGACGCGCGATCGCGAGGGTGGTGGCGGAATCGAGACCGCCGGAGAGCAATACGACCGCTTTCTTCATGTGTTCCGCCGGTCAATGACCGGGGACGTTGCCCCAGAGATATTTATGGAGCTGGACTTGCAGACGGACCGGAAGATGGTCCGCCAGGATCCAATCCGCCAGGTCTTTTGGGCTCAGTTGCTCGTGGCTGGGCGAGAACAGCACCTGGCAGCGTTCCGCGAGCTGGCGCTGTGCGACGAGCGCCCTCGCCCACTCGTAGTCGGCGCGGTCGCAGATCACGAATTTCACCTGGTCGGTGCTGCGTAGCGCCGGGATGTTCTCCAGGAGGTTCCTGTCCGCCTCGCCGGAGCCCGGGGTCTTCAGGTCCATGACCCGCACCACCCGCGGGTCCGTGGCTGCGATGGGCAGGGCACCGCTGGTCTCGATGGAGACTTGGTAGCCGGCGTCGCAGAGGCGCTCCAGCAGCGCGAGGCAATTCTTCTGGGCCAGGGGCTCTCCGCCGGTGACGGTGACATGCTTCGCGCCATGTTTGGCCGTTTCCGCCAGCACTTCGTCGATGCTCCACCACTCACCGCCGTGGAAGGCATAGGCGGTGTCGCAATAGCCGCAGCGCAGCGGGCAGCCGGTGAGGCGCACGAACACCGTCGGCCAGCCGACGCTGTCCGCCTCACCCTGGATGGAATGGAAGATCTCGGTGATCCTGAGACGCTCGCCGGCCGGCAGGTCATCCCGCCGCGCCGCGCGGCCGGACTGCCGTACCGCGTTCACCGTCTCAGTGCCCCTCGTCCTGGATGCGCTGCAGGCGCTGCTGCGCAAGTCCCGCGGCGCTGCTGTTGGGGAAGTCCTTCACCACGGCGTTCAAGGTCTGCTTGGCGGCGCTGTACTGCTGCAACTCGTACTGGCAATAGCCCACCTTGAGGCTGGCGTCCGCCACCTTGTTGGACTTGGGATACGCCTTCACCAGCTTCTTGAAGGTGGCGAGCGCGGTCTGGAAATCGCCGGTCTGATAGTAGGCCTCGCCGGTCCAGAACACGGCGTTGGGTTGCAGCGCGCTGTCCGGGTACTGCTTCTGGAAGGACTTGAAGCCCTTGATGGCCTCGGCGAAGCGGCCCTGCTTCAGGAGGTTGAAGTCCTTCTGGTACACCGCGTCGTCCACGCCGCCGCCTGGAGTGGCCGCCGCGGTAGTGGCGGGCGGCGCCTCCACCGCGGTGGCGGGCGCCGGCGCGGCCTGGGCCGCGGTGAGGTTGGTCTCGAGCTTCTGCAGGCGCTTGTCCAGGTCCTGGTACAGGTCGCGCTGCTGCTTCTTGCTCAGGTCGTCGTCATGCTCCAGCACCTCGACCTCGCCCTGCAGCTGCTTGAGCTGCGCCTGCATGTCGTCGACGCTCTGCGCGAGGCCGAGGGTCTGGTTCTTCGACAGCTGGTCGAGGTGATCCACGCGCTGCTCCAGCTCGCGCTGGCGCACCGCGTAGGGATCGTCGTCCTTGACTTGGCACCCTGCAAGCAGGGTGCCAAGTCCGGCGGCGATGATGCAGAGCCGGAACGGGATCATTTCAGGTAGACGACCACTGCGCGGCGGTTCTTGGACCAGGCGGTCTCGTCATGGCCGGAGTCGGCAGGATGGGCCTCGCCGTAGCTCACGGTGGTGATCTGGTCGGCGTTCACGCCCTGGAACAGCATGAAGCGGCGCACCGCCTGGGCACGGCGGTCACCCAGCGCGATGTTGTACTCCACGGTGCCGCGCTCGTCGGTGTAACCCTCGATGCGGATCTTCTGGCTGGGGTTGGCCACCAGGTACTTGGCGTGCGCGGTCAGCGTGTCCAGGAACTCCGGCTTGATGTCGCTCTTGTCGAAGTCGAAGTACACCACGCGCTGGGCCAGCGGGCTGTTCGGGTCGTCCAGCGGGCTCACCTGCGGCGCAGCCGGCGGAGCCGCGGGCGGCGTGGTCGCGGCGGCGGGTGCCGGCGCGGTGGACGCGGCCGGGGCCACCGGCTTCACGTTCTTGGAGCAGGCCACGGCGGTCAACGCCAGCACTGCCACGGTCAGGGCGATACGCAAGGTCTTCATGGGAGCACTCCTTTGGATGTACATAGATTAACCGCTCACGGCTCCGGGGTCACTGGCCCGGTGCCGGGAACGGCCCCCATACGGGGGCATGCACGTCGACGCCGCCCTGCCGCTCGGACAGGCGTTCGCGGGTCTGGCCGTCCACCGACACCATCTGCAGGACACCGCGGTTGTTGTAGTCGGTCTCGTAGATGATCATGCCGCCGTTGGGGGCGAAGCTCGGCGACTTGTCCAGGTCGCCGTCGGTGAGGGTCTGCAGGGTGCCGCTGGCGAGGTCCATCAGGGCGATATGCAGGTGGCTATCCTCGCGGTGCACCAGCACCAGGGACTTGCCGTCCGGGGAGACGTGGGCGTCGGCGTTGTAGTTGCCGTCGAAGGTGATGCGCTGCTGGTCGCCGCCCTGGGCGCTGACCTTGTAGATCTGCGGGCTGCCGCCCCGGTCCGAGGTGAAATACAGCGAGCTGCCATCCGGCGACCAGGCGGGCTCGGTGTCGGCGGCATCGGACGTGGTGACGCGCCTGAGCTTGCGGGTCGCCAGGTCCATCACGTAGATGTCCAGGTTGCCGGGCGAGCTGGACAGCGTCATGGCCAGGGACTTGCCGTCCGGGGAGAACGCCGGGGCGCTGTTCACGCCGCTCTGCTTGGAGAGCAGCGTGCGCTGGCCGGTGGCGAGGGTCTGCAGGTAGATGGCCGGCTGGATGTCCTCGAAGGACACGTAGGCGAGCTGGCTGCCGTCCGGCGACCAGGTCGCCGAGATGATGGGCTGCCTGGCATCCGGCACCACGGCCTGGGGGTTGTAGCCGTCCGAGTCGGCCACCACCAGCGAGTAGCGCTCGCCCGCCCCCACCTCGATGTAGGCGATATGGGTGGTGAAGGCGCCGCGCTGGCCGGTGAGCTTCTGGTAGATCGAATCGCTGATGAAGTGCGCGGTGTAGCGCAGGCGTGCCGCGCTGGTGGCCACGCTGTATCCCATCACCTGCTGGCGGGTGTAGACGTTGAACACCTGGTATTCGACCGAGTAGCCGCCGCCCACCGACTTGATGCGGCCGATGACCAGGTCGTTGACCTTGATCACCTGCCAGTCGTTGAAGTTGATGGCCGAGGCCTGGGCGGGCTTGGACAGCATGTCCTTGGGATCGATGGCCTTGAAGCGTCCGCTGCGGGCCAGGTCCGAGCCGATCACCCGGGCCACGTCCACCGGCGGCTGACCCTGGCCATCGAAGCTGAACGGCACCACCGCGATGGGCACGGCCGTGTTCACGCCGCTGGTGATCTCGATCTCCAGGGTCGCCTGGGGCGAGACCACCGGCAGCACCAGCAGCAGGAAGGCAAAGGTCGTTAACAGGACATTACGCAACATCGTCACCACTACTCGTCTATAGCCATGCGCGGGAAGCCAGCCACGGGCCACAATTTACCCTAATGGCCGTTAGGCACAAAATCAAAGGTTAAATCGGGATCGAACAGCGTCGGGTCCGGCGGCTGCGGCAGCGGCGAGGACTTTAGCACGGCCGTCACGATGGACTGGCGTACCGCATCGTCGCCGTTGCAGGACAGCACGTTGGCGCTGGTGACAGTGCCGCCCACCACTTGCCGCACCTCCACCTTGCACTTGAGGCTGTCGGGCGTCGACGGCGGCTGCACCCAGTTGTTCTGGATCTTCTGCTTGATGAGCGCCATGTACTGGGCCTTCAGCCCCGCCATGCGACTGTCCTGGACCTTTTCCTCGCTGGCGATCTCCGCCTGCAACTGCGCGCGGCGCGCCGCCGTGTCGCGGGTCTTCTGCCTCTGGGCCAGGGCGTCGTCCTCGGCCTTGAGCTTGGCCAGACGGTCGCTGCGCGCCTTCATGTCGGCCATCTGCTGGTTGAGCTGCTGCTGCTGCACCGATTGCTGCTGCTTCAAGTCGGTGATGTTCTGCTCCAACTGCTGCCGCTCCTGGCGCTTCTTGTCCTGCTCGGACTTGAGCATGGCCATCTGCTGGTCGATGAGCTTCTGGTCCACCACCGTGGCCTTGACTGGCTCGGTCTCGCTGCGGCCGCCCAGGGACGGCACTTCGGAAGCGCTCCAGTGGAAGCTCACCAGCAGGAACGCCACGATGCCGGCGTGCAGCAGCAGCGAATAACCCCAGGGCAGGAGCCGCCGCTGGCCGGCCTGGAGGGGGTGCCTACTTGCTGCCATTGATCTGCACCGTGGGCGCATTGTCGGGCTCGGTCTCCAGCCCGATGCTGGAAGCGCCCGCTGCCTGCAGCAGCACCATGCCCTGCAGCACCTGCTCGTAGCTGGACTTGCGGTCGCCGCGCACGAAGAGATGTGCGCCAGGATTGAGCTTGAGCACCGCCGTGACGCGCGCCACCACCACGTCCGCGCCGATTGGCTGATCCTGCGGCGTGCCGATGTTGAGGAAATACTGCCCCGCCGCGTTCACCGTGAGGATCACTGGCGTCTCGTCCTGCTTGAGGTCGATGGGCTTGGCGTTGGCCTGGGGCAGGTCCACCTTCACGCCCTCGGACAGCAACGGCGCGGTGATCATGAAGATCACGAGCAGCACCAGCATCACGTCGATGTAGGGCACGACGTTGATCTCGCCCATCATGCGGCGCTTGTGCTCGCGGCTCATGGGGTCACTTCGCCCCTCCCGCCCGCGGTCCGGTGTGCCGCTGCAGGATGGTCGAGAATTCCTCGAGGAAGCTGTCGAAGCGCGTCTCCAGCCGCTCCACATGGTTGGCGAAGCGGTTGTAGGCGAGCACCGCGGGGATGGCAGCGAACAGGCCCATGGCGGTGGCGATCAGCGCCTCGGAGATGCCCGGTGCCACCATGGAGATGGTGGCGTGCTGCACGTTACCCAGCGAGTGGAAGGCGTTCATGATGCCCCACACGGTGCCGAATAGGCCCACGTAGGGACTGGTGGAACCGACGCTGGCGAGGAACACCAGGTTCTCCTCCAGCCGGTCCACCTCGCGAATCTGCGCCACTCGCATGGCGCGGCGCGCACCCTCGATGACCAGCACCGGGTCGTCGCTCTGCTTGCGCAGCCGCGCAAACTCGGCGAAGCCGGCTTCGAAGATGCTTTCCATGCCGCTCTCGGCGCCGGTGCCGGTGATCTCCTTGTACATGCCGGCCAGGTCGCCGCCCGACCAGAAGCGCTTCTCGAACTCCTCGGCCTTGGTCTTGGCATCCCGCAGCAGCTTGCGCTTGCGGAAGATCATGGCCCATGACGCGATGGAGGCGCCGATGAGCAGCAGCAGGACCAGCTTCACCACCAGGCTGGCGTGCAGCGCTATCTGCAGGAAGGACTCTTCTCCGTTCATGCGCCGATCTCCCTCTGGATCTCGTCCGGCAAGGGCCGGGGTCTGAATGTATCTGCGTCTATACAGGCGACCCGGATGTCGCCGCTGCAGAGCTCGCTGCCATCAGGTCCCTGCACCGCCTGCCGCAGGGTCAGGCTTGCAGCAGTGCGCTTGGTCACCAGCGCACTCACCGTCAACTCATCGTTGAAGCGCGCCGGACGGCGGAAGTGCAGGTCCGCATCCACCACCACGAACAGCACCCGGTGCCGGTCGCGGAGCACATCTTGCTCGAACCCCAGGCCGCGCAGCCACTCGGTGCGCGCCCGTTCCATGAAGCGCAGGTAGTTAGCGTGGTACACCACGCCACCCAGGTCCGTGTCCTCATAATAGACCCGCACCTTCCAGCGGAAGGCCGCGCCGCTGATTTTACAGGTTACGTCGCGGGAACTGTCGGCGGTGTGACCTATCGCACCTTTTGCCATCCGTCAGCCCTGGGATGAATCGAAGAGGTCGGCGGAGAGTTCGCGCTTCGGCGGCTTGAAGCCGAAATGCTGGTAGGCCGTCTTGGTGGCCATGCGTCCGCGGGCAGTGCGCATCAGGAAACCCTGCTGGATTAGGAAGGGCTCCAGCACATCCTCGATGGTGCCGCGTTCCTCGCCGATGGCGGCGGCCAGGCTGTCCACCCCCACCGGCCCGCCGTCGAATTTCTCGATGATGGCGAGCAGCAGCTTGCGGTCCAGCATGTCGAATCCGTTCTGGTCCACCTCCAGCAGGTCCATGGCCTTGCGGGCGATCTCGGCGCTAATGTGGCCGTCGGCCTTGACCTCGGCGTAGTCGCGCACTCGGCGCAACAGGCGATTGGCGATGCGCGGGGTGCCGCGGGACCGCGAGGCGATCTCCCGCGCCCCTTCCGCATCGATCTTCAGCGCCAAGATGCGCGCCGAGCGGGTGACGATGTGGGTGAGGTCCCCGAGGCTGTAGAACTCCAGGCGCTGCACGATGCCGAAGCGGTCGCGCAGCGGCGAGGTCAGGAGTCCGGCACGGGTGGTGGCGCCCACCAGGGTGAAGGGTGGCAGCTCGAGCTTGATGGAGCGCGCCGCCGGGCCTTCGCCGATCATGATGTCGAGCTTGTAGTCCTCGAGGGCCGGGTACAGCACCTCTTCCACCACCGCGGAGAGGCGGTGGATCTCATCCACGAACAGCACGTCCCGGGGCTCCAGGTTGGTGAGCAGCGCGGCCAGGTCGCCGGGGCGCTCCAGCACCGGGCCGGAAGTCTGGCGCAGGTTCACTCCGAGCTCGGTGGCGATGATGTGGGCCAGCGTGGTCTTGCCCAGGCCCGGCGGCCCGAAGATCAGCACGTGGTCCAAGGCCTCGGCGCGCTTCTTGGCGGCGCCGATGAAGATCTCCATCTGCTCGCGCACCGCCGGCTGGCCCACGTACTCCGCGAGCGTGCGCGGGCGGATGGCGCGGTCCAGGGCCTCGTCTTCCGTGCCGGCCTGGGCGGCGATGATGCGCTCGCTGTTCATGGCGGTCATCCGTTGCGCAGCGCGCCTTGCAGGGCACGGCGGATCAATTCTTCGCTGGACAGGCCGTCCTCCTTGATGCCGCGCAGCATGGCGGCCGCCTCCGGCGGCTTGTAACCCAAGGATACCAGCGCGCTCAGGGCCTCGTCGCGCGGATGGGCTGCGGCACCGGCTGCCGGCGCGGAGCCGCCCACGTCGTCCAGCCGGTCGCGCATCTCCACCACCAGGCGCTCGGCGGTCTTCTTGCCGATGCCGGGCAGGCGCGTCAGGGCGACGCTGTCGTTCTCCTGCACGCAGCGCACGAAGCCGTCCACGCTGATGCCGGAGAGGATGGTGAGGGCGAGCTTCGGGCCCACCCCGTTCACCTTGATGAGGCTGCGGAAGAAGCGGCGCTCCGCCTCGCTGCCGAAGCCGAACAGCACATGGGCATCCTCGCGGATGCTGAGATGGGTGTGCAGCACGAGCTCGGAACCGACATCCGGCAGGTCGTAGAAGGTGGACATGGGCGCTTCCAGCTCATAACCCACGCCCTGCACGTCTATCAATAGATGGGGTGGCTGCTTGCGCAGGAGCTTGCCCCTCAGGAAACCGATCACCGCCGGGCTCCGCTGCGGGCCAGCGCGGCGAGCTCGGCCTTGAGGCCGCGGCTGTGGGCGTGGCAGACCGCCACCGCCAGGGCATCGGCGCTGTCCGCCTGCAGCTCGCCCTTGAGCCCCAGGATCACGCGCATCATGTGCTGCACCTGCTCCTTGTCGGCGCCACCCTTCCCCACCACCGCCTGCTTCACTTCCTTTGGGCTGTACTCATGCAAGGGCAGCCTGCGCACCAGTGTGCCGCAGATGGCGGCGGCGCGGGCCTGGCCGAGCTTCAGTGCGCTGTCGGCATTCTTGTGCACGAAGGCGCTCTCCACCGCGACCTCATCGGGACCGTGCGCTTCCACCAGCGCACCGATGGCGAAATAGATCTCGGTGAGCCGATCGGCGATGCCGCCGCCACTGGTGCGGATATGGCCGCAGGTGACGTACTTGAGGGACTGACCCTGGCTGTCGATGATGCCGTAGCCGGTGGAGAGCGAACCTGGGTCGATGCCGAGGATGCGCGTCACGGCCGGCTCATCCCGCCTTGGCCTTCAGGACCTCATCCGGGAAGTCGACGTTGGAGTACACGGTCTGCACGTCGTCGAGCTCCTCGAGCGCCTCCAGCAGTTCCATCACCGCCTCGGCATCCTCGCCGCTGACGGTGACGGACGTGGACGCGCGCAGCGTGACCTCGGCAGACTCGGGCTTGAGGCCTGCCTTCTCCATGGACTCCTTGACCTTGAGGAAGTCGGCGGGGTCGGTGAGCACCTCGATGTCGCCGTCGGTGACCACGTCCTCGGCGCCGGCCTCCAGCGCCGCTTCCATGACCTTGTCCTCGCCAATGCTCGCCGCGAAGCACAGCACGCCGCTCTTGTTGAAGAGATAGCTCACGGAGCCGTCGGCGCCCAGGTTGCCGCCGTGCTTGGTGAAGGCATGGCGCACCTCCGCCACGGTGCGGGTACGGTTGTCGGACATGCAGTCGACGATGATGGCGACACCGCCGGGGCCGTAACCCTCGTAGCGGATGTCCTCGATGTTGGTGCCTTCCTCGCCACCGGCGCCGCGCTTGATGGCGCGCTCGATGGTGTCGCGGGTCATGTTGGCGGTGAGCGCCTTGTCGATGGCCAGGCGCAAGCGCGGATTGTTGGCCGGATCCGGGTCACCGCGCTTGGCGGCAGTGGTGATCTCGCGTATGCAGCGCGTGAACAGCTTGCCACGCTTGGCGTCCTGGACGCCCTTGCGGTGCTGGATGTTGGCCCATTTGCTGTGCCCGGCCATGGTCTCTTCCCCGGATCGCTCAGAAGCTGACGCTGAAGCCCACGATCACCGAGCTGTCCAGCGTCTTGCTCGGAGCGCCGTTGAAGGAGGCCGACACGTAGCGATAGCCGATGTAGGCGTCGGCGTTGCGCAGCACCTGGTAATTGGCGGTCACCCGGCTCTCCCAGAAGCGGTCCACGCTCTGGAAGGCGACGATGTTGGGGGCGTAGTAGAGCTCGGCGCCCAGCGCAAAGCGGTTATAGGACGGCATGGTCCAGCGGAAATGACCGCCCACGCCCAAGGCCTCGCCGTTGTCCATGCCCTTGGGGCTGATGTAGAAGAACTTGGCGCCCACGCCGAAGATCAGCGGCGAGCCCACCGGGCTGGCGTTGCCCACCACGTCGGCACCGGCGTCGAACAGGTCGACGCGGTCCGTATGGTGCATGAATCCCAGGGTGCCCTGCAGGCCGGTGTCGGTCAGGTTGGTGGTGAAATCACCGGCCACCGCGTTGCTGGCCAGGTTGAAATCGACGTCGGCGGCCCGGGCGGCGAAGGCCGTGGCGGCCAGGGCAAGGAACAGGGCGGCGGCGCGATAAAGCCTCATGGGGTCTCCTAGGAAGGTTGCGGATGCGCGATGCACATATGATACCGTTAAACGCCGGACCTGACACCCGCTCGCGGCTCTCCCTGCATGCCTTCACCTTCGCCACTCTCGGCCCCGCTCGCCCCATCGGTGGAACAGGCGTTGGAACTCGACGCGGCTCCTGCCGCATCGCGTGAGCGCGCGCGGGGCATCGGCGCCATCCTGCAGTCGCTGGAGCTGGATCCCGTCATCGTGCGCGCCGGCATGGCGTCCACGCTCGTGGCCGAGACGGCCCTGGAACCGGAGACACTGGAGGCGCGTCTCGGCGACGACTGCGCGCGGCTGGTGCATGCAGCGCTCACCCTCCCCGGTCTCGACGCCGCCGGCCAGGGCGATAAGCACTTGTCCGCGACCCAGGCGGAGAACCTGCGCAAGCTGCTGCTGGCGGTGATCCGCGACGGCCGGGTGCTGATGATCCGGCTCGCCGAGCGCCTGTACGCGCTGCGCGCCGCCAAGAGCCTGCCGGCGCCGGAACAGAGACGGCTCGCCTCTGCGACCCGCGCGATATACGCGCCGCTGGCAAACCGCCTGGGCATCTGGCAACTCAAGTGGGAACTGGAAGACCTGGCGTTCCGCTACCTGGAGCCGCAGCGCTACCGGGAGGTGGTGTCATGGCTGAAGGAGCGACGCAGCGACCGGGAGCAGTACCTGGCCCGCGCCCAGGCGGAACTCAGCGCAGCCCTCGTCGCGGCCGGCATCCAGGCCGAGGTAGCAGGCCGGCCGAAGCACATCTACAGCATCTGGAAGAAGATGCAGCGCAAGGGCTTGTCCTTCGAGGACATGTACGACCTGAACGCCCTCAGGGTGCTGGTGGAGGACGTGCCTACCTGCTACGCCGCGCTGGGCGTGGTGCACGGCCTGTGGCGGCACATCGCCAAGGAGTTCGACGACTACATCGCGGCCCCCAAGGACAACTTCTACCGTTCCCTGCACACCGCGGTGTTGGGGCCCGAGGCGCGGCCGCTGGAGATCCAGATCCGCACCCGCGACATGCACCGGCATGCGGAGTTCGGCGTCGCTTCCCACTGGCGCTACAAGGAAGGCCTGCGCTACGACCCGGCCCTGGAGACGCGCATCGGCTGGATGCGCCAGTTGCTGGCGCCGGGGGGCGACGAGGACTTCATCGAGCGTTTCCGCACCGAACTGGTGGAGGAACGGGTCTACGTGCTGACCCCGAAGGGCGAGGTCTTCGACCTGCCCCGCGGCGCCACCGCGCTCGACTTCGCCTACTACGTCCACACCGATGTGGGCCACCGCTGCCGCGGCGCCCGGGTGAACGGCCGCATGGTGCCGATCGGCCACGTGCTCGCGGACGGCGACCAGGTGGAGATCCAGACCCATCGCCAGGGGGAACCGAGCCGCGACTGGCTGAATCCCCAGAGCGGCTATCTCTACACACCCCGCGCGCGGGACAAGCTGCGCGCCTACTTCCGTCAGCAGGACCGCGGCCTGAACGTCAGCTACGGCCGCGACATGCTGGAACACGAGTTGGAGCGGCTTGCCATACGCGACTTCCGCCACGACCGGCTGCTGAAGCACTTCCCCTTCGAGACCCTGGATGAGCTGTTCGCGGCCCTGGGAGCCGGCGACCTCTCGCCGGCGCAGATCGCCAGCGCGGTGCAGCGGGAACTGCCGTCCAAGCCGGTGCAGTTGCCGCCACAGCGCCCGGTGCATGCACGCAAGGCGCGCAGTCCCGCGGTGGTGCTGCCCGGCGTGGAAGGCGAAGTGCTGGTGAACCTCGCTCGTTGCTGCCATCCGGTCCCTGGCGAGGCCATCCGCGGCTACATCACGGTCGGCCACGGCATCACGGTGCACCGCATGAGCTGCCCGAGCCTGGCACGCCTCGCCGTGCGTGCACCGCAGCGCCTCACCGACGTACGCTGGAGTTTGGACGGCGAACACGGCCATCCGGCGGAGATCGCGCTGGAGGCCCGCGACCGGCGCAACCTGCTGAACGACGTGATGGCTTTGCTGGCGGACGAACAATTGCGCTTGCTGGCGCTGGACTCGCGCAGCGAGGCGGACACCGCGACCCTGCAGCTCAAGCTCACGGTGAGCGTGTCCGGCCTCCCGCAACTGTCTCGCCTGCTGAACAGATTGGCACAGATCCCCGGTGTACATCGCGCCGCCCGTGTGGCACAAGGGCACTAAACGTCGTACGCCGCAAGGGTTCCTTTAATATGTAGCCTGTAATAGAGTCCGGTCGTGCGTTCCACCCGCAAGAAACGACCGGTCCGGACAGCACCCAAGCGGCCCTCCTTCTGGGTTCGCCTCGGGCGTGGCGTCATGTACACCCTGTTCTTCCTGGTGCCGCTCACTGTGGCCGGCTTCATCGCGCGACATTACAAGCACGTCCACGCGGTGGAAGTGCCCGCCGCGGAGAACGTGCCGCTCATCCCCATCAAGCCACCCTCGGCGGAGGCCCTCAAGAACATCTTCTCCAGCGAGGACTACGGCTGGCCCCCGTCGGACACGGTGCCGCCCTACGCGGTGCAGAACCTGCCCTACGGCCTCGACACCCTGAATCCGGATGAGAAGAAGACGGTGTTCTACCGTGCGCTGCTGCCGATCGTGCTGGCGGAGAACTCCCGCATCTGGAACGAGCGGGTGTTCCTGCTGCAGCAGTTCGGCTCGGGACAGGTGGATCCGCAGAGCGATGCCGGCCGCGAAGTGGCGCGCATCGCGGACCGCTACCGGGTGGACGGTGACCTCAACGATCCCAACACCCGGGACACGCTGCTCCGGCGCGTGGATGTGGTGCCGGTGACGCTGGTGCTGGCGCAGGCGGCCCAGGAAAGCGGCTGGGGCACCTCGCGCTTCGCGCTGGAGTCCAACAACCTGTTCGGCATCTGGACCTGGGATGAGGACGCGGGTTCGGTGCCCCTGAACCGCCGTACCGATGCCACGCACATGGTGCGCATCTATCCGGACGTGGAGACCTCGGTGCGGGCCTACCTGCACAACATCAACATCGGCTTCGCCTACACCGACTTCCGGGACCTGCGCGCGGAGATGCGCTCGGCCGGCCGGCCCCTGGACCCGTTCCAACTGGCCGGCACCCTGGATCACTACTCCGCCGCCGGCGACCTGTACGTGAACGACATCCGCGTGATGCTGCGCAGTGACGAGCTGGACAAGCTCAGCGCCTTGACCCTCGACCCCATGAATTAGTCTTCGAGGACGCAGCAGTTTTGAGGGCTACTCGCCACTGGGTGCGAGCAGCCACATATGGGAGTACCAGTAATAGCGGCCGTGCACGTAGGCTGTGCAGTTGTAGCGGTCGCGTCCCGCTTGCATGGGTTTGTCCGCCTGGAGGGTGAAACGGGTCTTGGAGGCGTCCAACCATCCAAGCTTCATCTCCGGACCGTTCTCGTAACAATGCACTGCGGCAGCCGGCACTACCGTCGTATCCAGCTCCAGCTCGAGCTTCGGCGGATTCTCGGCCTTGATCTGCGGATCCCAGGGCAGGACGGACTTGAAGGGCATGGGCAGGGCCGCGGCCTTGAGCGCGAAGCTCGCCACGTCGCCGTAGTGCTCGTCGATGGGGAAGCGCGGCAGCGCGCGGGGATCCAGCGGCGCCGCCAGCGCCCCCGCCTGCTGGCCGAAGGCCACGTAACCCAAGCCATCCACCAGCTTCACCAGCTCGTCGGTGAATTCGCCATAGGGATAGGCGAAGAGCTTGGGATCGCTGTTCACGCCTTTCCCGACCTCCGCTTCCAGGCGCGCCTGGCCCTTGCCGATATCCGCACGCACCCGGTCCGCCCAGTGCAAGTCCGATTCGTCCTTGCGGCGGAACGGCAAGTGGCCGTGATCGGCGGTATGGTTGGCGAGCGTACCGCCCTGGGCCGCCACTTCCCGGAGCTCGTCCCAGGTCATGAAGTCCGACTGCTTGGCGTCGACGCTGTCGGTGCTGACGAAGATGGTGAAGGGCCAGTCATGGACCTTCAGCAGAGGATAGGCGTTCTCATAGAAGGATTGGAAGGCATCGTCCACGCTGATGGCCACCACGCGATCAGGGATGTCCTTGCCGTCCTTCAAGTAGCGGACGATCTTCGGCAGGGGCCATACCTCATAGTGGTTGTCCGCCAGCCAATCCAGCTGCGCCTTGAATTGCTCGGTGGTGGTGTCCGTGCTGGGATAGCGGCTGTCGCCGAAACGGTGGTAGATGAACACCACGGCGTGCGAGGGCGGCGCCACTGACGCCGCGGCGCCAGGTGCCGCCTCACAAAGCGAAGCGCAGAGCAGCAGACCCGCGATGACGGAACTCATTTTCCCCATGCGGGCACCCTACTCCCGGACAAATCCTCAATCAATAAAAAGAAGGCGCCTCACGGCGCCTTCCTGTCACAAGTGTGATGTATCTCACTTATTTATGGCGTGGATCGCGCGCTTATCCACGGATAGGGCCGCTTCATGCATGGACTCCGAGAGGGTCGGATGCGCGTGGATGGTGCGCTGCAAGTCCTCGGCGCTGGCGCGGAACTCCATGGCGACCACGGCTTCCGAGAGCATCTCCGAGGCCATGGGCCCCACGATGTGCACGCCCAGGATCTCGTCCGTGTCCGCGTGGGCCAGCATCTTCACCATCCCGGCGGCGGCCTCCATGGCCTTGGCACGGCCGTTGGCGGCGAAGGGGAAGCTGCCCACCTTATAGCGAGTGCCCTTCTTCTTGAGCTCTTCCTCGGTCTTGCCGACCCAGGCGATCTCCGGCCAGGTATAGATGATGAAGGGGATGACGTCGTAGTTCATCTCCGAGACCTTGCCGGCGATCAGGTCCGCGACCATCACGCCTTCCTCGGAGCCCTTATGCGCCAGCATCGGGCCGCGCACGCAGTCGCCGATGGCCCACACGTTGGGCACGCCGGTGCGGCACTCATGGTCCACCTTGATGAAACCGCGCTCGTCCAGCTGCACGCCGGTGCCGTCGTCGAGCAGGTTCCTGGTGGCAGGGCGGCGACCCACGGCGACGATGAGCTTGTCCACCTCCAGCTTCTGCTTGCCGTCCTTGTCGTCGTAGCTGACGGTGATGCCACCCTTGCCCTTCTCGGCGCCGGTGACCTTGGCACCCAGACGGATGTCGAGGCCCTGCTTGCGGAACTGGCGCTCCGCGTCCTTGGCGATCTGCTGGTCGGCCATGAACAGGAAGTTTTCCATGGCTTCGAGGATCACCACCTGGGCGCCGAGGCGGTGCCAGACGCTGCCGAGTTCGAGGCCGATCACGCCGCCGCCGATCACGCCCAGGCGCTTCGGCACCTCGGCGAACTCCAGGGCGCCCCAGGAATCCACGATGTCCTTGCGGTCGAAGGGCGCCACCTTGAGCTCGACGGGCTCGGAGCCCGCCGCCAGCACCACGGTCTTGGCCTCGATGACCTCTTTCTTCTTGGGGTCGTCGAAGTCCGTCACCTCCACCTTGTTGCCCTTTAGCAGGCGGCCGGTGCCGCGGATGCCGGTGACGTTGTTGGACTTGAAGAGCTGGGCGATGCCGCCGGTGAGGCTCGAGGTGATCTTGCCCTTGCGCGCCTGCATGGCGCCGACGTCCATGCTCACGGAGCCGGTCTTCACGCCATGGGCCGCGAACTCATGGGTGGCCTTGTGGTACATCTCGGACGACTCGAGCAGCGCCTTCGAGGGGATGCAGCCGGCGTTCAGGCAGGTGCCGCCGAAGGCGTGTTTGCCGTCCAGGTTCTTCCAGTTGTCCACGCAGGCGGTCTTGAGGCCGTTCTGGGCGGCGCGGATGGCGGCCACATAGCCGGCGGGACCGCCGCCGATCACGACCACATCGAAACTCTGGCTCATGGCTTTTCCTTTGTCTTCTAGAAAGTGACGGCCCCGATGGGGGCCGTCTTCGTTCACACTTCTATATGAGTATCAAATCCCGAGGACCAAGCGGGCCGGGTCCTCCAGGGATTCCTTGATCGAGACCAGCGTCAGCACCGCTTCCTTGCCGTCGATGATGCGGTGGTCGTAGGTGAGCGCGATGTACATCATGGGGCGCGCCACCACCTGGCCATCCACCACCACGGCGCGCTCCTTGGTGGCATGCATGCCGAGGATGGCGCTCTGGGGCGGGTTGATGATGGGCGTGGACATCAGCGAACCGAACACGCCGCCGTTGGTGATGGTGAAGGTGCCGCCGGTGAGCTCCTCGATGCCGATCTTGCCGTCGCGGGCGCGCGCGGCCATGTCACCCAGGGTCTTCTCGATGTCGGCGAAGCTCATCTGGTCGGCATCGCGCAGCACCGGGGTCACCAGGCCCTTGGGCGTGGAGACCGCGACGCTGATATCCCAGTAGTCGTGGTACACGATGTCGTTGCCTTCCACCGAGGCGTTCACCACGGGATATTTCTTGAGGGCCTCGACGGCGGCCTTGACGAAGAAGGACATGAAGCCGAGCTTCACACCCTGCTCCTTCTCAAACTTGTCCTTGTACTTGGCGCGCAGCGCCATCACCGCCGAGAGGTCCACCTCGTTGAAGGAGGTGAGCATCACGGTGTTGGCCTGGGACTGGGAAAGGCGCTCGGCGATGCGCGCACGCATGCGCGTCATGGGCACGCGGCGGTCCTCGCGGGCGCCGGAACGCACCGGGGCACGCGCCTCAGGTGCGGCGGACGGTGCCGGTGCAGACGCGGGCTGTGTGCTGCCGCCGCGATTGGCCATGTAGTCCAGCACGTCGCCCTTGGTGAGGCGGCCATCGCGGGCGCTGCCGCGGATCTGGGAAGGATCGAGCTTGTTCTCTTCCACCAGGCGCCGCACCGAGGGACTGAGCGGCATGTCAGCGCCGCCGGCAGGGGCGTTGGCCTGGGCCGCAGCGACAGGTGCGGGAGCCGCAGCTTGAGGTGCGAACGCGGGAGCAGGCGCGGCCTTCGGCGCAGGAGCAGCAGCGGCGCCGGCACCTTCCTCGAGGATGGCGAGCACCTGGCCCGCACCGACGGTGGTGCCGTCCTTGACGCGGATCTCCTTCAGCACGCCGGAAACGGGGGCCGGCACCTCGAGCACCACCTTGTCGGTCTCGATGTCCACCAGGTTCTCGTCGCGGTTCACCGTGTCGCCGGCCTTCTTGTGCCAGCTCACCAGCGTCGCATCCTGCACCGACTCGGGCAGTTGCGGGACCTTCACTTCGATGCTCATGCCTTCTCCGTCAGAGTCTTATTGGGCTTGGTCTTGTCTTTGGCGGCGGCGCCCTGCTTGGCTTCGATCACGCCGAGGGCTTCCTGGATGAGCGCCTTCTGCTGCTGCATGTGCAACTGCATGTAGCCGGCGGCAGTGGAAGCGGACGGCGGCCGTCCAGCGTAGCTCAGCACGTGCTTCTGCTTGAGCGGCTCCTGCAGGCGGTGGCGGATCTGGTACCAGGCACCCTGGTTGCCGGGCTCTTCCTGGCACCAGACGATGTCGCGCGCGTTCGGATAGCCGGCGATGACCTCGGCGTATTCCGCCTGCGGGAAGGGATAGAGCTGCTCGATGCGCACCAGCGCCACGTCGTCCACGCCGGCGGCGCGGCGCGCCTCGACGAGGTCGTAGTAGACCTTGCCGGAGCAGAACACCACGCGCTCCACCTTAGCCGCCTTGATGTCCTCGGTCTCGGGGATGAGCAGCTGGAAGCGGCCGGCAGAGAGGTCGTCGAGGGACGAGACCGATAGCTTGTGGCGCAACAGGCTCTTCGGCGTCAGCACCACCAGCGGCTTGCGGAATGGGCGCAGCGCCTGGCGCCGCAGCATGTGGAACATCTGCGCGGGGTTCGAGGGCACGCATACCTGCATGTTCTGCTCGGCACAAAGCTGCAGGTAGCGCTCCAGGCGCGCCGAGGAATGCTCGGGGCCCTGACCCTCGTAACCGTGGGGCAGGAACAGGGTGAGACCGCACATGCGGCCCCACTTGGCCTCACCCGCGGCGATGAACTGGTCGATCACCACCTGCGCGCCGTTGGCGAAGTCGCCGAACTGGGCTTCCCAGATGACCAGGGCGTCCGGGTCGGCGGTGCTGTAGCCGTACTCGAAACCCATCACCGCCTCTTCCGAGAGCAGCGAGTCCACCACGGTGAAGCGCTTCTGGGTGGGGGCGATGTGCTGCAGCGGGGTCCAGGTACTCATGTCCTTCTGGTTGTGCAGCACCGCGTGACGGTGGAAGAAGGTGCCGCGGCCGCTGTCCTGGCCGGTGAGGCGCACGGCACAACCGCTGGTGACCAGGCTCGCGTAGGCCAGGGTCTCGGCGAAGCCCCAGTCCATGGGCAGCTCGCCCGCTGCCATCTTGCGGCGGTCCTCGTAGATCTTGGCGACACGCGGGTGCAGCTCCACGTCGGCCGGCACAGTGTCCATGGCCTCCATCAGCGACTGCATCGTCCTGCGGTCGAGCTTGGTCTCGGTCTCGGTGCCGGCATTGCGTCTCTGGAAACGCGACCAGTCGACGCTGAACTCGTTGGCCACGTAGGGCGTGATACCCGGCGCCACCGGCTTGCCGGCGTCCAGGTCCCTGCGGTACTGCTCAGTGAAGTCGGCGGCGGTCTGCGCACCGATCACGCCCTGCCCCGCCAGCGCCTCGGCGTAGATGGCGCGTGGCGTGGGGTGGCTCTTGATGTGCTGGTACATCACCGGCTGGGTGGCGGAGGGCTCGTCGGCCTCGTTGTGGCCGTGGCGGCGGTAGCACACTAGGTCGATGAACACGTCCTTGTGGAAGGTCTGGCGGTAGTCGAGTGCCAGGCGAGTGACGAAGATCACCGCCTCCGGGTCGTCGCCGTTGACGTGGAACACCGGCGCCTCGAGCATCTTGGCGAGGTCGGTGCAGTACAGCGTGGAACGCGAGTCGCGCAGGTCGCTGATGGTGAAGCCCACCTGGTTGTTGAGCACCACGTGGAAGGTGCCGCCGGTGCCGAAGCCACGGGTCTGGGAGAACTGCAGCGTCTCCATGCCCACGCCCTGGCCGGCGAAGGCGGCGTCGCCGTGCACCAATACCGGGAGGATCTTCTCGCCTTTCATGTCGTCGCGGCGGTCCTGACGGGCGCGCACCGAGCCCTCCACCACCGGGTTCACGATCTCCAGGTGTGAGGGGTTGAAGGCCAGCGCCAGGTGCACGTTGCCGCCCTGGGTCTTGATGTCCGACGAGAAGCCCATGTGGTACTTCACGTCGCCGGAGCCATCCCCGTCCTTGTGCTCGTGGATGCCCTCGAACTCCAGGAACAGCTCCTTGGGGGATTTGCCGAGCAGGTTGATGAGCACATTTAGACGGCCGCGGTGGGCCATGCCCACCACGATCTCCTGGATGCCCGCCGCGCCGCCCTTCTGCACCACATCGTGGAGCATGGGCATCAGCGAGTCGCCGCCTTCCAGGGAGAAGCGCTTCTGTCCCACGTACTTGGTGTGCAGGTACTTCTCGAGGCCTTCGGCGGCGGTCAGGTTGCGCAGGATCACCACGCGCTCGTCGTCGCTGAGCGGCGGACGGGCACGGCTGCCCTCGATGCGGTTCTTCAGCCAGAGCCGTTCCTCGGCATTGGTGACGTGCATGAACTCGAAGCCGATGGAGCCGCAGTACACCTGCTGCAGCATCTGCCAGATGTCCTTGAGCGGCTGGCGGTCGGGGCCGGTGAGGGACACGGTGCTGAACACCGTGGCCATGTCGGCCTGGGAGAGGCCGTGGAATTCGAGCTGCAGGTCCGGTGCGTCCGGCGTGGGGATGAGTCCCAGCGGGTCGAGCTTGGCGTGCAGGTGCCCGCGACCCCGATAGGCTTCGATCAGCCGGATCACCGCCGCCTGCTTCTCGGCGGCGATGGGATCGAGGCCGCCGGTCGTGGCGGCCGCAGCGCCGGCGCGGCGCGCATGGGCCCGCGCCAGGAGGTCAGCCTCGATGGGACCGCGTGCAGTCTCACGGGCGCCGGACTGGAGCCTGCGGAAGTAATCGGCCCAGGCCTGCGGCACCGACGCCGGGTCCTGCAGGTATTGCTCGTAGAGGGCTTCGACGTAGGGGGCGTTGCCGCCGGAGAGAGGCGTGGTGCTGTTCTGCGCTTGCAGTGATTCGCTCATTTTCGCCATTCAGTACGAGGCGGCCGGCGGAAGACGCGCCCGGGGTAACGTGAAAATGGCAACGTATTCAAGAGACTTACGGGACCCTGCTCCCAGGGCCGCCGGCTCAGGCCGCGGACGGATAGTGTAGCGCAACCGACCGGAAAGAGGAACGCGGCATGCGCGGCATATCCGGGGAATTCGCCGGGATTTTCAGCGAAACCAGTCGAAGGGTCGGTCCCAGAACCAGAGCGTGGCGAGCCACTTCTCGCCGCGGATCACCGGCAGCCCGGCGTGGAGGGTCTCGGGGTTGGGGCGGCCTCGTGCGTCGCAGTTCAGGAACTTCACCGCCTTGCCGCGCTCCGGTTCCACCGCCAGGCCCAGGCGAGGGAAGTCCGTGCCACCACCCTCCTCCACCGGATTGAGGTAGACGAACACCGTGGCGACGCGCTGCGCGTGGTGCTGGTCGTCGCTGTAATAGTCGTAGTGCGGGCGGTACTCCTGTCCCACCCCGTACCGCAACACACCCAGTGGCTCGGCGTGGTTCACCGGCAGCCCGGCGATGCGCGCGATGCGTCGCAACGCGAGATGGGTGGCGGCGTCATACATAGAGGGCTGGTAGTGCATGGAGTGGCTGGTGCGGAACTCCGACTTCACCGCTGCACCGGTGTGGGGATCCACCACGTTGGAGGGCATCAGCATGGGCGCCGCCACGTTGACGATATGGTCCGCCAGGTACTCATCCAGAGCTCGGGGATGCTCGGATATGAAGTCCTTGGCGCGCGAGGGTGTGGGCTCCGGCAGTTCCGCCAGCGCGCAAGTCATCAGCTCGGCCTGCACCTCCGGCAAGTGGCTGTGGTCCTCGGACGGCTGTTGCATGGCCGCGAGCTTGGCAGCAGCAAGATAGACCCCGGATTGGGCGGCGGCGGCGAACCACCGGGCGGCGCCTGCCGGGTCGGCAGCGATGCCGTGGCCGTGGGAGAGGCGCAAGCCCAAGAGGTATTGCGCCGGAGGATCGCCCGCTCCCGCCGCCTGCCGGAAGCAATAGGTCGCGAGCGCAGCCCACTGCGGATCGTCACCTCCCGCGTCGTGGTACAGCAGGCCTAGGGAACGCAGGGCCGGGCGATGGCCGGCGCGGGCAGACGCCAGCAGCATGTCCTGGGCGCGCACCTCGTCGGCACCGACGCCAAGTCCGTTGAACAGGAGGTTGGAGAGGTTGTACTGCGCTTCCTTGAGTCCCCGGCAAGCAGCGGACTCGAAGCAAGCGGCGGCACGGCGTGCATCGGGCGCGCTGCCCATGCCGTTCAGTTGCATCACACCCAGCAGGTTCTGCGCTTCGACGTTCCCGCCGGCGGCGGCCCGTTCCAGCAGCGGCAGCGCCTGCGGATACTGGCGCCGCATGAAGGCATCGACGGCCTGCTGGAACAGGCGGTCATCGCCGGTCCTGGTGTACTGATCGCTCAAAAGCGTTACCCCTCCTTGATATAGTATGGCATCCCCGCCGCGAGGGCAGAGCTCCCCGCCGCCATGGCATCGATCTCACCTCGAACGACCTCAGCCGTGACTCGGCATGGCATCTCTATGACCTGGAGGTGCGGCGCGGCGAGCTGCACCGCCAACGCTTGTCCCTGAGCGCGTGTCCTCATGAACCAGCCCCGTCCTGACGTCGTCTGGAAGATCCAGGCCCTCACCGACCGCGCCCGCCAGCTCGCCGAGCGTGGTGAGCTGCTGGAAGCGGAGAAGCTCTACCGGCAGATCCTGGAAGCCGCCCCCAACAACGTACGCGCCCTCAACTTCCTGGCGGTACAGTCCCTGGGAAGGGGCGAACTGGATGAGAGCCAGCGCTACCTGGAACAGGCCCTGCGTGCGGCCCCGGACCGCGCCGTGCTGCACCAGAACATGGGATTGCTGCAAAGGAAACGCGGCAACACCGAGGCGGCGCTGGCCTGGATGGAGCGGGCCGTGGAGCTCCGGCCCGATCTCCGCTTCGCCTCCCTGTACCGCGGCGCGTTGCTGGAGGAGTTGGGCCGGCGCGATGAAGCGGTCGGCGCCTACTGGCAGGCCTGGAAGCGCTTCCCTGACCCCGACACCGTGGCTAACGTTGCCTTCGTGCCGCCCCCGGTGCGCGACCTCCTTACGCAGGCGGCGGCACAGCTGCGCGCCGCGCAACAGGAGCTCATCCGTGAGCACTTGGCACCGGTGCTGGACAAGTACGGCAAGGACGCGCTGGCCCAAGTCATCGCGGCCGCGGACATCTACGTGGGCCAGCGTCCGCCGCGCTACCAGCACGCGCTGCAGCATCCGGCCTTCATCTACCTGCCGCACCTGGAACCACGGGCCTTCTTCGACCGCAGCCGGATCGAATGGCTACCACAGCTGGAATCCGCGGCCGCGCTGATCCGCGAGGAGCTGAAGGCCGCGATCGCCGCCGACCAGGGCCTGACACCCTACGTGCAGGTTGAGAAGGGCCTGGACCCGCAGCAGTGGAGGACGCTAGACGGCTCACGGGCGTGGAGCGCGATGCACCTCTCCAAGGGCGGTATGCCCGTCGAGGAGAACCGTGCACGCTGCCCCAATACCAGCCGCGTGCTGGATTCGCTACCGCTGCCGCGGATTCCGGAACACGCGCCCGAGGCGCTGTTCTCCGTCCTGCAGCCTGGCACCCATATCCCCCCGCACTTCGGCCTCGCCAACTACAAGGTGGTGGCGCACCTGCCGCTGGTAGTGCCGCCCGACTGCGCCATCCGCGTGGGCGATGAGACCCGCGGTTGGACCGAGGGCGAGTGCCTGGTGTTCGACGACAGCTTCGAGCACGAGGCGTGGAACCGCAGCGACCGGGAGCGCACGGTGCTGATCCTAGACGTGTGGCATCCGGACGTGAGCGTCGCCGAACAGGAAGGCATCGTGGCGCTGGTGCACGGTATCGCGGCGTTCAATCGCCGCTACCTGAAAGCTGCCTGAGTTCCCGCTGCCGCGACGATCGCGACACGGGAGTCCTGTTGATCCATCTGCACAAGGCTGGCGGGCAGCCAGTGAATGTCCTCGCCTTCAGGCGCAACCCCAAGGAGGGACTGGGGGGCCCGGTTCGGGCGGAACGAGGTAAACTGGGTCGCCGAGCGTAATTTGACTCCAGTGACCGTGGGATAAGCGTGCTCAATCCATCTCTGGACATCCCGGCACTCGCCACCGAGTTCCGCCGGAAGAACCGCGTGCAGATCAGGAACGCCTTGGTACCTGAGGTGGCAGGACGCCTGTACCGATGCCTCGAGGATGAGGTCCCCTGGGGCGTGGCCTACGTGGATGCCGCAGGCAAATCGCAGATCATCACCGGCGACCGGGTCGTGAACTTCAGCCGCGACGATTGGGCCGCGCTCAACCGCACCGTGCAGAGCACCGATCCTGGCAAGTTCCAGTTCTTCTACAACAGCTACATGATGCTGACGGCCTACCTCGAGAAACGCGACCCGCAGCTGGTACTGAACGCCGTGGTCGAGTTCCTCAACAGCCCCGCCTTCCTTGGGCTGGTCAAGGAGGTGACGGGCATACATGACGTGGTCCGGGCGGATGCCCAGGCCACGCGTTATATCCCCGGCAGCTTCCTGCGCAAGCACAACGACATGAACCAGGAAGACACCCGTCGCGTCGCCTATGTGTTCAACTTCACCCAGGACTGGCAGGCCGACTGGGGCGGCCTATTGCAGTTCCTGGACGAAGAGCGCCAAGTGACGGAGACCTATCCTCCGCTCTTCAATTCATTGACGCTCTTCAAGGTTCCGATGTGGCACAACGTGTCCTATGTCGTGCCGAGCGCGCCGCGCGGCCGATACGCCATCACGGGCTGGGCCATGTGCCGCTGAGTGAGCCAGCTTGTCTCCGGTCATCAGGCTGCTAGGGCCTTGATTTATCTGGTGAATATGGACTACCGTGCGGTGTCCAGGGGCCACATGACCGCAATCCCATGAACACATCCGCAGCCCAGGGCGACGGCACCGTCGCCACCCATATCAAGTCCCTCAGCGAGAGCGCGCGGATCCTGGTGCAGAACGGCGACTTGCGGGGCGCGGAAGACGTCTATCGCGCCATCCTCGACGCAGCCCCCTATCACGGCCCCGCTCTGAGTTTCTTCGCCCGTCAAGCCAACGACGCAGGCGATCCGGCAAAAGCCTTGGAATTCATCGAGAAGGCCATCAAGGGCAATCCCGGCAAGCTGGTCCACATACAGAACCGGGCCAAGCTCTATGGCGGCATGGGCCGCCTGCAGGACGCCCTGGACGATCTGGACCTGCTGCTGGAGCAGCGGCCCGATGCTTTCACCCTGCTTTTCCACAAGGCGTTGGTCCTGAGGGACCTGGGTCAGCGAAAGGAAGCGGTCAGGACCGCCATCGCGGCCTGGCAGCGTTGCCCCAATCCTGAAGCCCTGGTCGGCGCCCCGGATGTGCCAGCTTATCTCGGCAGCCAGATACTTGAATGTGCCAACCTGATCCGTGCCACCCAGTTGATGTACATAGATGGTGAGCTGGAACCTGTGGTCGAGCAGCACGGGAAAGAAGCCCTGCAACGCATCTTCGCCGCGGTGAGCACGTTCACGGGATTGCATGGAACGCATGCCAACCCGGAACTCAGCGGATTGGTATTGGCTGGGGTCAATGGATATAGGGCACCCAAGCCTGCCCCGGATTGGCTAACCGGCATCGAAGCGGCGATGGGAAGGCTCATACACGCAGCGAATGAGGCCTCGCGCCATGCCGCCAGGGGAGCCCGCGATCAAGTGCAGGTCATATCCATCCAGGCAGCCGGACTGGATACACTGCTGGCCTCCCTGGAACCCCCGGTACCGCTGATACGGGACACGGATACAGAGACTCGCGTCATGGAGATACCGGCAGGAACACATGTGATCCGGAACCGATCCGCCGAGAACTGGAAATTGACGGTATACCTGCCGATCGAAGTGGCAAATGACGCAACGCTTGCCCAAGGGACGGATGTCCATCGCTTGTCGGCCGGAATCGCAGTGGTCGCCAACCCCTCGTCAGACGATATCGTGCGCAACGACGGTCCGGCTTCCGTGTGCCTAATGCGCTTCAGCGTCTGGCATCCTGAGACCACGCTGGCCGAGCAGCAGGGCCTGCAGGCCGTATATCGCGCCATAAAGAGGTTCGACGATCACTTCGTTCGGCAATCCTAAGTATGCAGACTTTCCCCGGCTTCCATGTCACCGGCGCCTTCGCAACGCCGATAGCCGATATCCAGTTACCAGGCATGAGCGAGCTGAACGGCCGCCTGCGCAAGCTTTTCCTCGAGTGGGAAGCGGAACATGATCGAAAGCGCCTCTCGCAACCGACACCCGTGATCAAAGTCGGCGTCTACGAGAGCGACTTCCACCTCTTCAGCCGCGAGGACCCGGACCTCAAGATCCTGGCCACGCAATGCCTGCAACATCTCGGAGCGCTGGTGGCGCAGCTCAACGGATACAGCAACGAGGAGATGGCCCGGCTACGGATCTACCAGCACAGCTGGTACCACATCACCCGCGACAGGGGTTATACGGCCGCCCATAACCATCCCATGGCGTCCTGGTCGGGCGTCTATTGCGTGGATCCGGGCGACGCTGCGCCTGCCGGCGTCAGGAACAACGGTTCGCTGCGCTTCCTAGATAACCGCACCACGGCGAACAATTACGTTGACATGGGCAATGCTTACTTAAACAGCCCTTATTCCATCGCCGACCTTGCCTACGACCTGCAACCGGGGACGCTGCTGTTGTTCCCGTCCTATCTCGTGCACGAAGTGGCTCCCTACTACGGCAAGCGCGAGCGCATCACCGTCGCTTTCAATGCCTGGATCAAGGACTACCGCGAACCTGCCGTGGAACCGGCCATAGTGCAGCGCGACCGGGACTAAACCCAGACCTGCCTCCGCGCGCCTCGAGCCGAAGACCCCAAAGCAGACCCCTCATCCGTAAACCGCACATTGTGGGTGGCACACGCTCGCTTGCGCCGCGTACCTGCAGAAAAAAAGCGGCCCCGTTTCCGGGGCCGCGCAGTCTTCTTCGATGGATCGTTTTTATTGAGCCGCTAGCCGATCAGAACTTCACACCGATACGGCCGTAGAAGAACTGGCCGGGGATGCGCTGGTAGAACGGCGAGTAGGTGTTGGCGAACGCCGAGATGGACGCCGGCGGCTGCTTACCAAACAGATTCTGGATACCGAAGGTGAAGTCGGTATTCATGCTATCCATGTGGTAGGTCGCAGACACGTCGGAGTACGTGGTAGCGCCGATGTGGTTCTGGCCCGACGCGGCGAACGGGTGGTTGACGGCCACCGCAGTTGCCTCGGAGGTGCCAGGCAGCACGTTGGCGTAAGCCGGACCGTAGGTGATCTTCGGCTTGCCGTTCGCGCCCGCGAAGGTGCAGACCGCCGAAATCGACGACGGCGACACCGACGCGTTCAAGCACGGCTCCACGGTGTGGTCCACGAAGTACAGGCTGTAGTTCGCCGACCAGTCACCATAGTGCCAGTCCAAGCTCAGCGTGGCGCGGCGCTTGGGCAAGCTACCGTTGTTGCTTTCGAGGGTCCAGCCCGCGAGACGGCTGGTGTCGAAGCCACCCTTGGAGATCGGATCCGGCACCGTGGCGTCATAGCGCTTCAGGAGGGTGATATCCAGGCCCAGCTTGAAGTCACCGGCCGCAGTGGACGGGAACTTGTAGTGGGTGCTGATATCGTAGCCGTCCGTCACGACACTGCCGACGTTGGTGTTGAGGTTGGTGATGCTGTTGATCTGAGAGTTGTTGGTGCCTCTGCCTGAAATCGTCAGCAAGTTGCAATACAGCGGGGCGTCCGCCAGATAGCAGCCGTTGACGATGGTCTGCGGACCGAAGGTGCCCACCAGGTTGCCGATGGAGATGTGGTAGTAGTCCACGCTCAGGTCGTAACCCGGCACGAAGTCCGGGCTCCACACGAAGCCCAGGGTCTTCGAGATGGAACGCTCCGGCTGCAGGCTG
>Ga0070714_100000393_pt1 | contig 32554 bp, 26 predicted proteins | sample LARL83metaG_FD_65450 | JGI IMG/M metagenome (GOLD analysis project Ga0070714, IMG submission 65450) | Corn, switchgrass and miscanthus rhizosphere microbial communities from Kellogg Biological Station, Michigan, USA - LAR L8-3 metaG | ecosystem: Host-associated > Plants > Roots > Rhizosphere ... | reverse complement strand
CCGCGAGAAGATCTTCAACCTCAAGGCGATGGGCGCCGAGGTCGTGCTGACCCGCTCCGACGTGGCCAAGGGCCACCCCGAGTACTACCAGGACATGGCCGAGCGGATCGCCCGCGAAACACCCGGCGCCTATTTCATCAACCAGTTCGGCAACCCCGACAACCCGGCCGCGCATATCGCCACCACGGGCCCCGAAATCCTCGAGCAGATGGACGGCAAGGTCGATGCCGTGGTGGTCGGCTGCGGCTCGTCCGGCACGCTGAGCGGGCTGTCGAAATTCTTCGCCGAGCATTCGCCGCAGACCGAACTGATCCTGGCCGATCCGGTCGGCTCGATTCTGGCGCAGTACATCAACGAAGGCACGCTCTCGACCAAGTCCGCCAGCTGGATGGTCGAGGGCATCGGCGAGGATTTCCTGCCCAGCATCAGCGACTTCACCCGGGTGAGGAAGGCCTACGCGATCGCGGACAAGGAAAGCTTCCTCACCGCGCGCGAGCTGCTGGCGAAGGAAGGCATCCTGGGCGGCTCATCCACCGGCACGCTGGTCGCCGCTGCGCTGCGCTACTGCCGCGAACAGACCACGCCGAAGCGCGTGGTGACCCTGGTCTGCGACACCGGCAACAAGTATCTGTCCAAGCTGTACAACGACTACTGGATGCTCGACAACGGCTTCCTCGAGCGAGAACAGCATGGCGACCTGCGCGATCTGCTGCTGCGTCCGTTCGCCCAGCGCGACACCGTGGTGATCGGCCCGAACGAGCTGCTGATCACGGCCTATACGCGCATGAAGCTGTACGACGTGTCGCAGTTGCCGGTGATGGACGGCCACAAGCTGGTCGGCATCGTCGACGAGTCCGACGTGCTGATGCACGTGCATGCCGACGAGACGCGTTTCCGCGACCAGGTTTCCACCGCGATGATGACCAACCTGCAGAAACTGCAGGTGGGTGAGACGATCGAGGCGCTGTTGCCGGTGTTCGAACGCGGCCACGTGGCGATCGTGGTCGACGGCGACGATTTCCTCGGCCTGATCACCCGCATCGACCTGCTGAACTATCTGCGCCGGAAGGTGAATTAAGGCGATTCGCCCGGTTGTTCGCGCCGCAACGACAACCGGTGTGTCAAGAAAGTTTGCCGCAAGGCGGCCGCGTCATCATGGCCGGCATGACGGAGCCCGCAGGCTCGCATCCCAAGGAGAGCTGTCGATGTGTGGAATTGTTGCTGCCGCTGCCCAGCGCGATGTTGCGCCGCTGCTGATTGCAGGGCTGAAAGCGCTGGAATACCGCGGCTATGATTCTTCCGGCGTGGCCGTGCTCGATCAGGGCGCGATCCAGCGCGTGCGCGCGAAGGGCAAGGTGCGCGAGATGGAGGCGCTGTATCTCGCCCAGCCGTTTCCCGGCAACACCGGCATCGCGCATACCCGCTGGGCCACCCATGGCATACCCAACGAGGCCAACGCGCATCCGCACACCGCCGGCCGCGTCGTCATCGTGCACAACGGCATCATCGAAAACCACAATGGCCTGCGCAGCGAACTGCAGGCGGGCGGCCATGTTTTCACGTCCGAGACCGACACCGAAGTGATGGCGGCGCTGATCGACAGGCGCATCGGCGAAGGCATGAACCTGCGCCAAGCCGTGCTGGCCACCGTCGGTGCGCTGGAAGGCGCGTACGCGATCGCGGTGATGAGCCGCGACGAGCCCGGCCGGGTGGTGGGCGCGCGCCGCGGCGCGCCATTGCTGGTGGGCCTGGGCATCGGCGAAAACTTCCTGGGCTCGGACGCGCAGGCGCTGATCCAGGTGACCAATCGCATGGTGTACCTGGACGAAGGCGACGTGGTCGAGATCACCCGCGACAGCGTGCAGGTCTATGGCCTGGACGGGCAGCCGGTCGAGCGCGCGATGCACGAAAGCGAGCTGTCCACCGATGCGGTCGAGCGCGGCGAATACCGCCATTACATGCAGAAGGAAATCTTCGAGCAGCCGCGCGCGGTGGCCGACACGCTGGAAGCGCGCATCGGCCAGCACGGCCTGTTGCCGAACATTTTCGGCATCGACAGCGATGCCCTGCTGCAAGCTGCGCGCGGCCTGCACATCATTGCCTGCGGCACCAGCTACCACGCCGGCCTGGTCGCCAAATACTGGATCGAGGAATACGCCAAGCTCCCGGTCAGCGTGGAAGTGGCCAGCGAGTACCGCTACCGCGGCGCGGTCGTGCCGGCCAACACGCTGTTCGTCGCCATCTCGCAATCCGGCGAAACCGCCGACACGCTGGCCGCCATGCGCGAGTCGCGCCGTCGCGGCTATCTCGGCACGCTGGTCATCTGCAACTCGCCCGAGTCGTCGCTGGTGCGCGAAGCCGACCTCAAGCTGATGACCCGCGCCGGTCCGGAGATCGGCGTGGCGTCCACCAAGGCCTTCACCACCCAGCTCGCCGGGCTGGCCCTGCTGGCGCTGGAGCTGGCGCGCCGCAACGGGCTCGACAACGATCGCTATGCCGCGTTGTGCGCCGAGCTGCAGCACCTGCCGCGTGCGATCGAGGACGCGCTGCAGCTGGAGCCGGCGATCATCGAACTGGCCGCTGAATTCATCCATCGCGAGCACGCCCTGTTCCTCGGCCGCGGCGTGCAGTATCCGGTCGCGCTGGAAGGCGCGCTGAAGCTCAAGGAAATCTCCTACATCCACGCCGAAGCCTATCCGGCCGGCGAACTCAAGCATGGCCCGCTGGCACTGGTCGACGAGAAGATGCCGGTGATTGCGGTGGCGCCGAACGGCCCGCTGCTGGACAAGCTGAAGTCCAACCTGCAGGAAGTGCGCGCCCGCGGCGGACGCCTGATCGTATTCGCCGATGGAGCGGCCGGCATGGACGACATGGCCGGCCACGGCGCGATGCTGCGGGTGGATTCCGGTGGTTCCTTCATCGCGCCGGCCGTGTTCACCGTGCCGCTGCAGCTGCTCGCCTATCACGTCGCCGTGTTGCGCGGCACCGACGTCGACCAGCCACGCAACCTGGCCAAGTCGGTGACGGTGGAGTAGGCGGCACCGGCGAGGATTTCCTACGCCGTGTGCGCCTGCAGCCAGCAGTCGACCGGTGCCGGATATCCCAGCAGATAGCCCTGGCCCATCTCGCAGCCCATCGCCATCAGCGCATCGCGCTGGGCGCGCGTCTCGATGCCCTCGGCGATCACCTGGATGTTCAGCGCGTGGGCGAGCGCGAGGATGGCCGCCACGACCGTGGTGCTGTTGGTGTTGCCAGCCTTGTCCAGCTCCTGCACGAAGGCCTTGTCGATTTTCAGCATGCGCAGCGGCAGCGAGTGCAGGTAGCTGAGCGACGAATAGCCAGTACCGAAATCGTCGAGCGCGGCACCGATGCCGACCTCGCGCAATCGCTCCAGCGTCTCGCGCACGATTTCCGGATTGTCCAGCAGCGCGCCCTCGGTGACTTCGGCGACCAGCCGCGACGGTGCCAGGCCGATCGCCTCGACCATGCGGATCAGGCGGGCGTCGAAATCCGGATGGCGCAGGTGCAAGGCCGACACGTTGAACGTCATGAAGGCGTCCTTCGCGCCGTAGCGTGACAGCAGCCCGCAACTGAGCTCGAACATGCGCCAATCGATGGCTTCGATCAGGCCGCTGTCCTCGGCAACCTTGAGGAACTCGCCGGGCTTGAGCAGGCCTTGTTGCGGATGGTTCCAGCGGATCAGCGCCTCGTAGCCCACGACCCTGGCGTCTTGAAGGCGGCAGATCGGCTGGAAATAGGGCTGGAACTGATCGTGCTGCAGCGCCTGGCGCAATTCCCCTTCCATCGCGAGCACGTCGACGATGCCCTTGGCCAGCGTTTCGTCGAATACCACGAAGCGCTTGCGGCCCAGTTCCTTCGCGCGGTACAGCGCAATATCGGCGTCGCGCAGCAGCTCGTCGGCATCCACGTAGCGGACGTCGCCGCAGGCGATGCCCACGCTGACGGAAGGCGCGAGCTCCTTGCCGGCGATCTTCAGCGGCAGGCCCAGCGTGGCGAGCACGCGCTGGGCCACCGAAATGGCGTCGTCGGGGACGTCGATGTCTTCGAGCAGGATCGCGAACTCGTCGCCGGCCAGCCGCGCCACCGTGTCCGGTTCGCGCACGCAGCGCTGGAGCCGGCTGGCGATTTCCTGCAGGAACGTATCGCCGGCGAGGTGCCCGAGACTGTCGTTGATCACCTTGAAGCGATCCACGTCCAGGTACAGCAGCGCGCAACGCCGGTGCGGATGACGCTGGATCAGCCCGAGTACGCGCTCGATGCGGTCGCGCAGAAAGCCCCGGTTGGGCAGGCCGGTCAGCGAGTCGTGCATCACCTGGTGCTTGAGCTGGCGCTGGATCTGCTCGCGCTGGGCGATCTGCTGGCGCAGCTCCAGCGTGCGCTCCTCCACGCGATGCTCCAGCTGCAGATTGGCCTGGTGCAATGAAGCGGCGGCGCGGCGGCGGTGGATGCTGTTCGCGATCTGCAGCGCGGCAAAGCTCAGCAGCTCTTCGTCGGCCACGCTGTAGACCACCGCTTCCGTGTAGCTCTGCACTGCCACCAGGCCGATCACCTGATCGCCCACCATCAGCGGCACGCCGAGCCAGCACAACGAGGGACTGCCCATGCCTTCAAGCGAAACCTGGCCCTGTCGCTCCAGCTCCGCGATGTCGGCGAGGCCGGCGCGCAGCGGTTGGCCACGGCGCAGCACGTATTCGGTGAGGCCGCGGCCAAGCGTGCGCCGTTCGCGGTGGCGTTCGGTGCCGTCGACGAAGTAGGGAAACTCCAGCGTCTCGTGATCGTGCGCCAGCAGGGCGATGAAAAAGTTTTCCGCATTCAGCAGCGCGCCGACCACGGTGTGCACGCGCTTGTAGAACTCGCTCTGGTCGATGTCGGCGGTGGCCAGCTGGGCGAGCTGGAACAGGGCGGCCTGCAGCCGTTCGGCGCGCTGCAGTTCGACGATGTTGTGCTGCAGGTCGCGATTGACCTGGGCCAGCTCCTGGGTGCGCTTGCGCACGCTGTCTTCGAGGCGCTCCTTGCTCTGCTTGCGTTCCAGCGCGGTCAGGATGTGGCTGCCGACGAACTCCAGCAACGCCAGGTCGTCGTGCGAGTAGACCATGCCCTTGTCGTAGCTTTGCACCACCAGCGCGCCGTGCACCTGGCCCTCGCGCAGGATCGGCACGCCGAGCCAGTCGTCGCTGTCCGGCCCGGACAGGATCAATGGCCCGTTCACCTGCTCCAGCAGTTGCTCGTTGTTGCCCATCAGCGGCTTGCCGCCGGTAAGCAGGTGCCAGGTCAGCGTGTGCCGGCGGTCCTCCAGCAACAGGTCGCGCGTGGTGTCGGGAACGTCCTCGTCCTTGACGTCGGAGTAATACAGGAAACGCATGGTGCGGCGATCGGCATCGTGCCTCACGATGAAGAAGTTCTCGCCATACATCAGCGTGCTGACGATGCGGTGGATGCTTTGCAGCATGTCCGGCATGTCCAGCTCGGAACTGGCGAGATCGGAAATCGCGAACAAGGCGCTCTGCAGGTTTTCCGAATGTTCCAGCTGGCTGTGCGAGTCGTGCAGGTCGGCCAGCTTCATGGCGTGATGCAGATGGCGTGCGGCCAGCCGCAAGTACGGCTCGATGGCCGCCAGCCAGGTGTCCGCGCACGTCCCCGCGGCCAGCTTCACCAGCAGCACCACCCGCTCCTGTTGCAACAGGCAGAAGGCCAGGCGATGGTTATCGACGACCAACCGCTGCAGGTGGTCGGCGGATGCCAGCGCGGTCAGTGCCAGAGCCTGTTGGTCGGCAGCTGGCGCCGCAGGCGGCACGCTGTGCAGGCAGCTGTCCGAGGACATCCACAGCACGGCTGCCTTGCGGCAGCCCGCCTGGGCCTCGGCCAGCTCCACGATGATCCCGCCGACGTCGTCGGGCGTGGTCGCATCGATCAAGCCGCTCAGCCAGGCCAGTGCGGGCGAGTCCTTGCGCGGTGCGGCGCCGTCGAAAAGGCTGTCGATCACGGCAGCAGCACTCGTGCCCCGGCCCGGGCCGCCACGATGGCGCCTCGATCGGCTCTGCAGGCCTCGTGCAGGATACGAGGTGGCTTTCTGCTATGCATGGGCAGCATATCGGCAGGTTGCCGATTATCCGTAGGCGGAGCAAGCCCGCGGCCCGGATGTCACCGTCGCGAACCTGGGCGCCTTCCCCGGGCCGCCGAGGGAAACGCGTTGCCCGCGCGCCGATCCGACGGCGTCAGGCGCGGCCGTAGACGTCGTCGAAGCGCACGATGTCGTCCTCGCCAAGGTAACTGCCGGACTGCACCTCGATCAGCTCCAGCGCCACCTTCCCGGGATTGCGCAGGCGGTGCTTGCTGCCCAGCGGGATGTAGGTGCTCTGGTTTTCACCGAGCAGGAACACCTTTTCATCGCAGGTCACTTCGGCAGTGCCGGAGACCACGATCCAGTGCTCGGCGCGGTGGTGGTGCTTCTGCAGGCTCAGGCTGGCGCCGGGCTTCACCACGATGCGCTTGACCTGGAAACGTTCGCCCGATTCCAGCGAGTCGTAGCTGCCCCACGGGCGATGCACCACCCGATGCAGCGAGTGCTCGCTGCGCGCGGCTGCCTTGAGCCGCTCGACGATCTGCTTGACGTCCTGCGCCGCGTCGCGATGCGCGACCAGGGTGGCGTCGGGCGTGGTCACCACGATCAGGTCGTCGACGCCGACGGTGGCGAGCAGATGGCGATCGTGTGAACGCAGCAGCGAATTTCGGGTATCCACCGCCATGGTGTCGCCTTCGCGCACGTTGCCCTGGGCATCCTTGTCGCCGGTCAGCCAAAGCGCCGCCCACGAGCCGATGTCGCTCCAGGCGCAGCTGACCGGAATCACCGCCGCGCGCGCCGTCTTCTCCATCACGGCGTAGTCGATCGACTTGTCCGCCGCCTGCGCGAACGCGTCCTTCTCGATGCGCACGAAGTCGAGGTCGACCGTCGCCTTCGCGTGCGCCTCGCGCACCGCCGCAAGCATCGCCGGCGCATGCGCATGCAGTTCTTCCAGGTAACGCGAAGCCTTGAACAGGAACATGCCGGAGTTCCAGTCGTAGCCGCCATCGGCGAGGTAGTTCCGGGCGGTGTCCAGGTCGGGCTTCTCGACGAATTGCTCGACGCGGTAACCATGTTCGTCGATCGCCGCGCCGCGGCGGATGTAGCCGAAGCCGGTCTCCGGGCGATCCGGACGCACGCCAAAGGTCGCCAGCCAACCGTTCTCGGCCAGCGGCACCGCCTGTTTCACCGCTTCGACGAATGCCGCGGTGTCGCCGATCAGATGATCGGCGGGCAGCACCAGCAAGATAGCCTCGGGATCGCGTTGGAGCGCCTGCAGCGCGCCCAGCGCAATCGCCGGTGCGGTGTTGCGCGCCAGCGGCTCCAGCACGATGGTGGCGCTCTCGACGCCGGCTTCGAGCAGCTGGTCGGCCGCAAGGAAACGATGGTCCTCGCTGGCCACCACGATCGGCGCCGTCACCTGCGGCAACTGACGGGTGCGCGCGATGGTCTGCTGGAACAGCGTGCCCTTGCCGGCCAGCGCCAGGAACTGCTTGGGCAGGTTCTTGCGCGATACCGGCCACAGGCGGGTGCCGCTGCCGCCGCTGAGGATGAGAGGAATCAACATGGTCCGGGTACCGGAGTGATCAATTGGTGGATGACGTCATGCAGGCCTCGCTGCCAGTCGGGCAACGGGAAATCAAAGGCCTGCTGAAAGCCGCGGTTGTCGAGCAGCGACCACGCCGGCCGCTTCGCGGGCGTGGGGAACTCGGTCGTGCTGATCGGTATCACCTGCGGCCGCCGCGCGATCAGTCCCTGCGCCAGGGCCTGTTCGAAGATGGCGTCGGCGAAACCATGCCAGGTGGTGGCGCCGCTGGCGACCAGGTGATGGATGCCGCCGAGCCGCGAGCGCTGCGCGGGATCGGCGCGCCGCCAGCGGTCGAGTGCGGCAAGGCTGGCATCGACGATCAAGCCGGTGTCGGTCGGTGCGCCGTGCTGGTCGGCGACCACGCGCAGTTCCTCGCGTTCGGCGCCCAGGCGCAGCATGGTGCGCAGGAAATTGTGGCCATGCGCGGCATACACCCACGCCGTGCGGAAGGTCAGGTGAGCAGCGCCGCTGTCGTGCAATGCGTCTTCGCCGGCCAACTTGCTGCGGCCGTAAGCGCCCAGGGGTCCGGCAGGCGCGCCGACGGCGTACGGCTGCGGATGACTGCCGTCGAACACGTAATCGGTGGAGTAATGGATGACCAGCGCGCCATGCGCTGCCGCCCAGGTGCCGAGAACGCCGACGGCTTCGCCGTTGACGCGCATCGCCAGCGATGCTTCCTGCTCGGCGCGATCGACCGCGGTGTAGGCGGCGGCGTTGACGATGACATCGGGCCGCACCCGATCGAGCAGCGAGGGTAGCGTGTCGGGTGCGGACAGATCGGCGATCTCGCCCGTGCCGCCGCCGAGCAGCAAGCCATCGCGGCTGGCCGCGATCAGGGCACCGTGGCTCGCCAGGCTGCCGTGTTCGAGGAACGTGCGGCCAAGCTGTCCGTTGGCGCCAAGCAGCAGGGTTTTCACGGCACGAAAACCGGCAGGCGCTCCGCCGGCACGTCCTGCAGCAGCGGCGTCTTGCTGTCCTTGTCGGACAGCAGCGGTTCGCTCAGCGGCCAGTCGATGCCCAGCGCGGCGTCGTTCCAGCGGATGCCGGCGTCGGCCTTCGGGTCGTAGAGCGTGGTGCACTGGTAGGTGAAGGTGGCGAACTCGGACAGCACGCAAAACCCGTGCGCGAAACCTTCCGGTACCCAGAAATGGCGATGGTTGTCGGCGGTCAGCATCACGCCCACCGACTGGCCGAACGTGGGCGAGCCGCGGCGGATGTCGACGGCCACGTCATACACCTCACCTTCGAGCACGCTGACCAGCTTGCCCTGCGGATTCGGCCACTGATAGTGCAGGCCGCGCAGCACGCCGCGCGCCGAACGCGAGACGTTGGACTGGACAAAGCGGTGGTCCACGCCTGCTTCGCGGTACCTGGCCTCGTTGTAGCTTTCGTAGAAAAAGCCGCGGGCATCGCCGAACACCTGCGGCTCCAGCACCAGGGCACCGGGCAGGGAGGTTTCGATCACTTTCATCGAACGTGGCCTTGCCTGGTCAGTTGTTGCAGATAGTGGCCATAGCCGGTCTTGGCCAGCGGCGCAGCCAAGGCCAGCAACTGCTCGGTATCGATCCAGCCGTTGAGGTAGGCGATCTCTTCGGGGCAGCACACCTTCAGGCCTTGCCGGTTCTCGATGGTCTCGATGTAGTTGCCCGCCTCCATCAGCGAATCGTGCGTGCCGGTATCGAGCCAGGCGAAGCCGCGGCCGAGCTGTTCCAGGTGCAGCGACTGGTCGTCGAGGTAGCAGCGGTTGAGATCGGTGATCTCCAGTTCGCCACGTGACGAAGGTTTCAGCGACGCGGCGTAGTCGCAGACGCGATCGTCGTAGAAGTACAGCCCCGTTACCGCATAGTGGGATTTCGGCTGCGCCGGCTTTTCTTCCAGCCCGACCACGCGGCCGGCGGCATCGAACTCGGCGACGCCGTAGCGCTCCGGATCCTTCACCCAATAGCCGAAGACAGTCGCTCCGCGATCGCGGGCGGCGGCGCGCTTGAGCCGTTCGGTCAAGCCGACGCCATAGAAGATGTTGTCGCCCAGCACCAGGCAACTGGGCTTGCCATCGACAAAGTCGCGACCGATGGTGAACGCTTGCGCCAGGCCGTCAGGCGAAGGCTGCACTGCGTAGCGGATATCGATGCCCCACTGCGAACCGTCGCCGAGCAGGCGCTGGAACATCTCCTGCTCGTGCGGCGTGTTGATCATCAACACTTCGCGTATGCCGGCCAGCATCAGCGTCGCCAGCGGGTAATAGATCATCGGCTTGTCGTACACCGGCAACAGCTGCTTGCTGACCGCGCGGGTGATCGGATACAGCCGGGTGCCCGAACCGCCGGCGAGGATGATGCCTTTCGTTGTCGTCATGATCCAAGCCGCTCCATTTGGTAGCTGCCATCCAGCACGCGCCGGCTCCATGGCTGGTTGGCGAGGTACCAGTCGACCGTGGCGGCGATGCCGGTTTCGAACGTGTGGGTGGGTCGCCAGGCCAGTTCGTTCTGCAGCTTGCTCGAGTCGATCGCGTAGCGACGGTCGTGGCCGGGCCGGTCCTTCACGTAGGTGATCAGCGATTCGCGCGGGCGCCCATCGGGTAGCGGCTGGCGCTGGTCGAGCAGCGCGCAGATCGTCCTGACTACGGTGATGTTCTCGCGTTCGGCGTTGCCACCCACGTTGTAGGTTTCGCCGACGCGTCCGGCCTCCAGTACGCGGCGGATTGCGCTGCAGTGGTCGCCCACGAACAGCCAGTCGCGGATGTTCAGCCCGTCACCGTAGACCGGCAACGGTTCGCCGACCAGCGCCTTCTGGATGACCAGTGGAATGAGCTTTTCCGGAAACTGGTACGGCCCGTAGTTGTTCGAGCAATTGGTGGTCAGCGTAGGCAGGCCATAGGTGTGCTGGAAAGCGCGCACCAGATGATCGGAGGCCGCCTTCGAGGCCGAGTAGGGCGAATTCGGCGCGTACGGCGTGGTCTCGGTGAATTTTCCTTCGGCGCCAAGCGAGCCGTAGACCTCGTCGGTAGACACGTGCAGGAAGCGGAATGCATCTTGCGTGGCGCCTTCCAGGTTGCGCCAGTGATCGCGTGCGCACTCGAGCAAGCCCAGCGTGCCCACGACATTGGTCTGCACGAACTCGGCCGGCCCATCGATGGAACGGTCCACGTGCGATTCGGCGGCGAAATTGACGAGGGCGGCCGGTCGGTGTTCGGCGAGCAGGTTCGAAACCAGTGCGCGGTCGCCGATGTCTCCGTGCACGAACACATGGCGCTCGTTGCCGTTCAGCGAAGCCAGGGTGTCGGGATTGCCGGCATAGGTCAGCTTGTCCAGGTTGATCACGCGCAACCCATCGGCGACCGCCTGCAACACGAAATTGGCGCCGATGAAGCCGGCTCCGCCGGTGACCAGAAGCGTTTTGATACCTGCGGAAGAGTGGTTCATCGAGACATCCATGAGGGCGAAAGTAAACGGGCGCTCCGGCGGCCCGGCAGCCGACAAATGATGCCTGTTCTGGCTGGAGCGGCCAAGCGCGGGCGTGCCGCAAGCTTTCCCGGGCGCAAAAATCATGTCGACACCGAAGCATTTTGCGCATGGCTAGATGAACGCCAAACTCCCGCACCGTCGGCAACAGTTGGCGTAGACGCTAAGATGAGCGAATTTCCAAACTGAATGCATCCCGCCAGTGCGGGTTGCGAGGACGCCAATGAAAGCCGCCGCAAAGCAAATCCATGGCATGGGCACCCGCGCGATCCACGCCGGGCAGCACCCCGACCCCAGCACTGGCGCGATCATGACGCCTATCTACGCCACCTCCACCTACGTGCAGGAGAGCCCGGGCAAGCACAAGGGGTACGAGTATTCGCGTACGCAGAACCCCACCCGGATGGCTTACGAACGTTGCGTGGCCGACCTGGAAGGCGGCGTGGCGGGCTTTGCGTTTGCTTCAGGCCTGGCCGCTGCAGCGACCGTGCTGGACCTGCTCGATTCGGGCAGCCACGTGATCGCCATGGACGATCTCTATGGCGGCACCTATCGGCTGTTTGAAAAGGTGCGCCGGCGCTCGGCCGGGCTGGATTTCAGCTTCGTCGACCTCAACGACGGCAACGCGCTCAAGGCGGCGTTGAAGCCCAATACGCGAATGATCTGGGCGGAAACCCCGACCAACCCGATGCTCAAGCTGGTCGATCTGGCCAAGGTCGCTGCGTTTGCGAAGAAGCACGGCCTCATCCTCGTCGTCGACAACACCTTCTGCTCGCCGATGGTCCAGCGCCCGCTGGAGTACGGCGCGGACCTGGTGCTGCATTCGGCCACCAAGTACCTCAACGGTCATTCCGACATGGTCGGCGGCATCGTGGTGGCCGGCAACAAGAAACTCGCCGAGCAGATGGGCTTCCTGCAGAACTCGGTCGGCGCCGTCGCTGGTCCGTTCGATTCGTTCCTCGCCATGCGCGGTCTGAAGACCCTGCACCTGCGCATGAAGGCGCATTGCGAGAGCGCGCTGGAACTGGCGAAGTGGCTGGAAAAACATCCGGCAGTCGAACGCGTGATCTACCCCGGCCTCAAGAGCCATCCGCAGCATGCGCTGGCCAAGCGCCAGATGGACGGCTTCGGCGGCATCGTCACGATCGAAGTGAAGGGTGGCCTGAAGAAGGCCCGGCGCATGCTGGAGCGTTGCGAACTGTTCGCGCTGGCCGAATCGCTCGGTGGCGTCGAGAGCCTGATCGAGCATCCGGCGATCATGACCCACGCCTCGGTGCCAGCAGCCAACCGCAAACGGTTGGGGATCAGCGACGGGTTGATCAGGTTATCGGTTGGGGTGGAGGACTTAAGAGATCTGCGAGACGAGCTCGAGTGTGCACTGGGTTGAACAGCCCGGTCACCCGCAAATTTCGCGTTTTCGTCACCGCCTATGCAAAAAATTTACACATGCAGCGGCGCGCCACTCTACCTATGGATTGTCGATCGTATGGTCGCGAGCAAGGTTAATCCGAAATTATGATCTCAGCCTATCGCCTCATCGATCCACTCTCTCCATATCGGGCACTACGTCGCCACTTTGCGCTGACTGTGCAGATGGCTCGGCGTGATGTCGTAGGCCGTTACCGCGGATCGTTCATCGGATTGCTCTGGTCGTTCTTCAATCCGTTGTTGATGTTGATGATCTACACCTTCGTGTTCGGGATTATCTTCAAGTCTCGCTGGAATGCTCAGGTGACGGGCCATTTTGAGTTTGCGATCATCCTGTTCGCCGGATTGAACATCAACTCCATGTTCACGGAATGCGCCAACCGGGCGCCGACATTGATTGTGGAAAACACGAATTTCGTCAAGAAGGTGGTGTTCCCGCTCGAGGTACTCTCGTGGAGCACGCTTGGCTCCGCCCTGTTCCACTTGCTGATTTCAACGGCTGTTCTGCTTATCATCTCGTGGTTTGCCAAGGGCTATTTGCCATGGACGATCGTCCTGTTCCCGGTAGTTGTCGCATGCTTTTTGCCATTTGTGGCTGGCACCATCTGGCTACTGGCGTCTCTCGGGGTTTTTCTGCGTGATCTCAAGCAGGCCGCGGGCATCATTACCACGGCGCTCATGTTTCTTGCGCCAATCCTGTATCCCAAGGAGTTCATTCCCGCAGCCTACCGAGAGTGGATGTACCTGAATCCGTTGACGGTCATTGTGGAGGCCTCACAGGACGTCCTGGTCTGGGGTAGGCCGCCATCGTGGATCCATCTGGGTATTTACACGGTGCTGGCGTGCCTGTTTGCGTGGCTGGCTTTTGCGTGGTTCGAACGGAGCAGAAAGGGATTCGCCGATGTGCTCTGACGATTTCAGCATCCGTGTCGATGAACTCGGGAAGCGCTACGAAATCTATGCGCAACCCGCCGATCGGCTGAAACAGATGATTCTGCCGCGTCTGGGGCGGGCAGTAGGCAAGGACGGGCTTGCCTACTTCAATGAGTTCTGGGCACTGCGCGGTGTGTCGTTCGAGGTACGGCGCGGCGAGACCATGGGCATCATAGGGCGCAATGGCTCGGGCAAGTCGACCCTATTGCAGATGGTGTGCGGAACGCTCCATCCGACTGAAGGCACGGTGGCTGTGGCTGGCCGGATTGCCGCCCTGCTTGAGTTGGGGGCCGGCTTCAATCCGGAGTTCACCGGCAAAGAGAACGTCTATCTGAGCGGGTTGCTTTATGGCATCCCAGAAGGCGAGCTTCGCAAGCGTTACCAGTCGATCGTGGACTTCGCCGATATCGGTGACTTCATCAACCAGCCGGTCAAGACCTATTCAAGCGGCATGTACGTGCGACTGGCGTTTGCGATTGCAGCCCATGTCGATGCCGATACTTTGGTGATCGACGAGGCGCTGAGCGTCGGTGACGTGCGTTTCACGCAAAAATGCATGCGTTACCTGCGAGAGTTCCAACGGCGGGGGACGCTTCTTTTCGTCAGCCATGACACTGGCGCGGTCACCAGTCTGTGCAGTCGAGCCATCTGGCTGGATAAGGGGCGGATGGTGATGGATGGCTCTGCGCGCGATGTCGTGGAAAGATACTTGGCTGAACAGCATGCAGCGGATCGGGCCTCGCTTGGTGAATCGGTGAGGGTGCAGGCTCCCGTCTCGGCAGCAGATGCGGTTGCCGGCCAACAGAGTCTCTCAGCTGTCATGCCGTTGGACGTGGTCGACTCGCGTAAGAGTGTGCTGAATGGAGAGCCCGCACGTAATCTTGTCGAGATATTCGAGTTCGATCCGACGCAGATCAACAGCGAATTCGGCACGGGTGCTGCGCGCATCATCGATGTGCAGCTATTGAATGGCAGCGGCGAGATGCATCGGCTGACTGCTGGCGGCGAAGTTGCCGACTTGATGATCGAGGCTGAGGTTTTTTCCGAGTCTCTGGATGCTCCGATCTTCGGGTTTTACGTCAAGGACCGGTTGGGGCAGCGGCTGTTCGGCGACAACACCTACCTCAGCTATCGCGACCAGATGGTCAGCGCGCGTGTTGGGGACCGCTTGCGTGCACATTTCCGCTTTCGTATGCCGGTGTTGCCAAGTGGCGACTATTCGGTGGACGTTGCACTTGCCAATGGAACACAGGAGAACCATACCCAGCAGCACTGGATCCATGATGCGATCACTTTCAAGGCAAGCGAAAGCACGATGCGACACGGATTGGTCGGTATTCCGATGCACGCCATCGAGATCGAGATGACAGAGGCTTAGCCGATGGAATTTACCGGCGAGCGCTACGTCCCGACCGAGGCCGGCGAAATCCGGCACGAACATCTGCATCGCTATGCGTGGTGCATGCATCTGATCGAAGGCAAGGACGTTCTCGACATTGCCTGCGGTGAAGGCTATGGCACGGCAATGCTTGCGCAAAATGCCCGCTCGGTCATCGGAGTGGATATTGCCGATGACGCCATTGAGCATGCACGTGAGACGTACCGGGCCATTCCCGGGATTGAATTCATTCGGGGCGATGCTGCGCAGATACCACTGGACGACAATAGCGTTGACGTGGTGGTCTCTTTTGAAACGATCGAGCATCACGATCGCCATCGGGAAATGCTAAGCGAAATCCGCCGTGTGTTGCGACCGAAAGGGTTGCTGGTCATCTCGTCACCGAACCGGGTGGTGTACTCGGAGTTGGCCGGGCACCACAACGAATTCCACGTCAAGGAGCTGGATTTTGCCGAATTCCATGCGGTGCTCAGCGAGCAATTTGGTGACATCCGCTACTTCGGCCAGAGGCTTGCGGTTGGCTCATCCATCTTTACGCTGCAGGGCGATGGGATTACGACACAAACAGTTGACGCACTGACCGATACTGGATCGGAGATTGTCGAACGCGCGGCGTCGTTGGCCGATCCAGTCTATTTTGTTGCGGTCGCCGGCTCACTGGATACCGTGTTTCCGGCAAAGTTGCGTCCATCCATCCTTTTTTCCGAGGCTGAAGATCTTTATACCCATCATCGCAAGGTAGCTGCGTGGGCTGCCGGCCTTGACGTCGAACTGAATGGGGCGCGTGAGGCCTACGACCGCATGGCCCGGGAGCATGAGTCCGCGATAGCCTGGGGTCAGTCGCTGGATGTCGAGTTGGATGCCTTGCGCAAGTCGTATGGGCAGACCCAGGCCGATCATGAAAAAACTGTCACTTGGGCCCAATCGCTAAATGCCGAACTGGACGCCTTGCGAGAGTCGTATGGACAGACCCAGGTGGCTCATGAAAAATCGGTCGCCTGGGCGAAATCGCTGAGCGAAGAATTGATCCAGGCGCATGCAGGTGTCGCCAAACTGGCTGCAGAGCATGAAGAGGCAGTCGCCTGGGCCCAGTCACTGAATGCCGAACTGGACGCGTTGCGAAAGTCGTATGGGCAAACTCAGGCGGATCATGAAAAATCGATCGCCTGGTCCAAGTCGCTGAATATGGAGTTGGTGCAGGAACGTATACGGAGCGCTAAACTTGTCGGGGAACACCAAGAGGCTGCTGTCGAAGCAACACGCTTGCATGGGGAAATTGCAACTCTGCAGAGGGAAAAGCGCGAAATGGAAGAATGGGGGCGCGCTATCGAGCGGCAGTTGGCCACGCTGGGACAGCATGTCGAGGGTTTCACCGATCAGCATCAGCGTACGGCAACGGCTGGCGAGAAAATGGCCGAGGCTTTTACGCGGGTCAGCATCGAGCTGGGCGAGCTCCAGTCCCGCTATGCTGCGCTATGTGCCGAGCACGAAAATGTGGCTCAGTGGGCTCGTGCGTTGGACGGCGAACTGGCCGACTGCAACACCTTCAACGCTTCGTTGCATGATGAATGTGGGCGATTGAAGGCTCGCACGGAGTTGCTCAACGGTGAACTGGCGACACTGGGCAATCAGTATGAACGGGTATTGCGGTCGCGCTCCTGGGGTCTGACGCGGCCGCTGCGCGCTATCGCCATGTTGCTCCGTGGAGATTGGCGCGGCTTGCACGCAATTTCTGCGGAACGACGGTTGCTTGAAACCCGCACCTCAAAAAAAGATGTTTCGCAGGCACTGACGGATTCCCTGCCTGCAGCTCAGGCCGATGCATTGCCATCGCAGGATGGGTCTCTGAAGCAGTATGTGGCAGAGCTGGCCTTCCCGTTCTACAACGAACCCGAAGTCACCATTGTCATTCCGACCTATGGCAATCTGGCCATTACGGCTGCATGCCTGCATTCGATTGCGGCCCACCCACCGCAAGTGCCGTACGAGGTGCTGGTGGCCGAGGATGCCTCTGGCGATGCCGACATGAAACTGTTGGCCGGGGTGTCTGGTCTGCGTTACGAGGTTAATCCGGAGAACCTTGGCTTCCTGCGTTCCTGCAATCGTGCTGCCGGATTGGCGCGCGGAGGCTATCTCTATTTCCTCAATAACGATACCGAGGTTACGGACGGGTGGCTGGACAACATGCTTGACGTGTTCAGGCGGTTTCCAGACTGCGGGATGGTCGGATCCAAGCTGGTCTATCCCGATGGCCGATTGCAGGAGGCCGGCGGGATTATCTGGGCCGATGCGAGTGCCTGGAATTACGGGCGTCTGGATGATCCCTCGCGCAGTATCTACAACTACGTGCGCGAGGCGGATTACTGCTCGGGTGCGTCGTTGCTGATCCCCACTGAGCTGTTCAAGCGTCTGGGTTGCTTCGATGAGCGCTACGTGCCCGCGTATTGCGAGGATTCGGACCTCGCCTTCAAGGTACGTGAGGCGGGATTGAAGCTCTACTACCAACCGCGTTCGGTGGTTGTGCACCACGAAGGCGTATCGCATGGCACGGACGTCAATTCCGGCGTCAAGGCCTATCAGATCGAGAACCAGCGGCGTTTCTACGAACGTTGGCACGAGGTGCTCAAGCGGGAACATTTCCCCAATGGCGAGAATGTCTTTCGTGCGCGCGGGCGAACGTCAGCGATGCGGACCATTCTTATCGTAGATCACTACATTCCGCAGCCGGATCGGGATGCGGGCTCGCGCACGATGTGGCAGTTCATCCGCATGTTCGTGCGAAAGGGCTTTTCAGTAAAGTTCTGGCCGGAAAATCTGCACAACGATCCGGCCTATGCGTCGCTGTTGCAGCAGCATGGCGTCGAGATTGTTTATGGTGCCGAATATCATCAGGGCTTCGGGCAGTGGATGCAGCAACATGCAGCGGATATCGACATCGTGCTGCTGAGCCGACCCCATGTTGCGGTCAACTTCATCGATTCGATACGCAAGTACAGCAGCGCCCCGGTGCTTTATTACGGCCACGATGTGCATTACCTCCGCATCGAGGATCAGTTGCGGATGCAACCAGCAGACAAGTTGTTGCAGGCGGAGTGCGACAAGGCGAGAAAACTGGAACACAAGGTCTGGAAGCTGGTGGACGCCGTCTACTACCCTTCTGCCGGCGAGACGCAGCACGTGCGCGCATGGTTGGATGAACACGCGCCGAGAGTTCATTCCCACACGATCGCTGCATATGCGTTCGATGACTTTCCCGAGAATCCTGGCGGGAATCTGGCCGATCGACACGGTTTGGTTTTCGTCGCCGGCTTTGCCCATCCACCGAACGTGGATGCTGCTGAATGGTTTGTTCGCGAAATATTGCCTCTTATCCGGCGGCAGCACCCGCAGATCCATCTTGATCTGGTCGGTTCCAATCCATCCGATGACGTCAAGGCATTGCATGGTGAGGGTGTTACGGTCACGGGCTTCGTTACCGATGAGGAGCTTGCTTCGCGTTATGCGAGCGCGCGGGTCGTCGTCGCGCCACTGCGCTTCGGTGGAGGCATGAAAGGCAAGGTGATCGAAGCCATGCGCTTCGGCGTGCCTTGTGTGACTACGTCGACCGGAGCACAGGGTCTAGAACAGACGGGCGGGTTTCTTGCTGCAGCGGATACTGCTGAGGATTTTGCGGAACGTGTTCTGCGCCTGCTCGATGACGATGCAGCTTGGCGCCGAAGCTCCGCTGCGGGTCAGACTTTCGTGCGTGCCAATTTCACGGAAGAGGCGCAGTGGAGCGAGTTCGCGCAGGAGCTTCCATGGCGCGCGACTGCCGAGCGTACCCGATGATCGTGCGTGCGCGTGCGCCGCTGCGGCTGGGACTTGCCGGTGGTGGTACCGATGTATCGCCTTACTGCGACGTCTATGGCGGTCGCGTGATGAACGTCACCATCGACCGTTATGCGTATGCCATCGTGACGGCAGGCAACGGTCGGGAGACCTGTTTTCATGCACTCGATGTACGCCATGAGGAGACGCATTCCTGTGAAGACAATGTTGCAGGCGGCGGGCCACTGCAATTGCTCAAAGGGGTGTACGCGCGGGTGTCGCGCGATTTTCTTCACGGGGAGCAACCGTCGCTGACCGTGAAGACGTTTTCGGATGCTCCTCCAGGTTCCGGGTTGGGCTCGTCCTCGACGATGGTCGTGGCCTTGTTGCAGGCGTTCGCCGAGTATTTTTCGCTGCCTCTGGGCGAATACGAGGTGGCGCAGCTCGCTTACGATATCGAGCGCAAGGATCTGGGCCTGGCGGGTGGCAAGCAGGACCAATATGCAGCCACCTTCGGCGGCTTCAACTTCATGGAGTTCTACGCCGACGATCGGGTCATCGTGAATCCGTTGCGCATAAAGGATTGGGTCTGGGCTGAACTCGAGAGCTCGCTGGTGCTGTACTTCACCGGTGTTTCGCGTGCCTCGGCCGACATCATTGATCAGCAATCGCGCAATGTAGGCAACAAAAATCAGGCCTCCATCGATGCGATGCATCAGTTGAAGGATGAAGCCATTCAAATGAAGGAATGCATCCTCAAGGGCGACCTTCGCCGGCTGGAGTCCACGCTGCAAGCGGGTTGGGTGGCTAAGAAGAAAACTGCCACCAGCATCAGCAATCCACTGATCGAGCAGGTCGAGAAGGTTGCTTTTGCCAACGGTGCGCGCGCTGCCAAGGTGTCCGGTGCTGGCGGCGGCGGCTTCATGATGTTCCTGTGCAGTCCCGAGCAGCGCATCGGCCTGACCCGCGCATTGCTGGAGCAAGGTGGCAGCATCATGGACTTTCATTTTACGCATCAGGGAGCCACCTCATGGCGGATCATGTGACCGCATACACGGACAGCGAGTTCGAGAAATCCATCGAGCTGCTTACTGTCATGTCCACGGACGCAGCGCTCCGTAAGCAGATAGTTCTTGCCGTAACTCTTTCCACAGAGGCACTCAGGCGTGGTAACAAATTGCTGTTTGCTGGGAACGGCGGCAGTGCGGCCGACGCTCAACACTGGGCTGGCGAGTTGGTCAGTCGGTTCAACTTTGACCGGCCTGGACTGGCGGCGATTGCCCTGACCACGGATACCAGCATCCTCACCGCTATCGGCAATGACTACGGTTATGACTACGTATTCGCGCGCCAGATCGAGGCACTGGGACGTAGCGGTGACCTGCTGTTCGCCATCTCCACCTCCGGCAATTCGAAGAATATCGTGCGCGCCATCAAGGCTGCTCGCGATGCCGGCATTGGTGTGATCGGCTTTACAGGGCAGAGCGGCGGCGCAATGGCCGACTTGTGTGATGTTTGCTTCCGCATGCCCTCGGGCGAGACGCCGAAGATTCAAGAAGGCCACGAGTTCCTCGGCCATCTGATCTGCGGCCTCATCGAGCACGAGATGTTCGCCGATGCCAAGGGCTGAAGAGGCCATCGTCCTCGCAGGTGGCTTGGGGACACGCCTGCGTAGCGTGGTCACCGATTTGCCCAAGCCGCTGGCATCTGTGGCCGGACGTCCATTTCTGGCTCATCTGCTGGATCAATTGGCGGCGGGTGGTTTGCGTCGGATCATTCTTGCTACCGGTTACATGGCGGAGAAGATCGAACAAACGATCGGCGCGCGCTGGGCCGGCATGGATATCGTGTACTCAAAAGAGTCCGAGCCATTGGGTACTGGTGGTGCGATCCGCCTTGCTGCCATGTTGCTTCAGGGTGATAGTGTGCACTTGGCCAATGGCGACACGTTTCTTCGATATGACCCGGTTGCGCTCGAGCATGTTGTACAACGCGCGGGAGCGGTGTTGGGCGTCGCGTTGGCCAAGGTCGACGATGTCGGCCGTTATGGGGCGGTCGAGGTCGCCGACGGGCGAGTTGTCGCCTTTCGCGAGAAGGGCGGGCGCGGACCTGGCTTGATCAATGCCGGAAGTTATTTCCTCACCACGGCTGGCATCGCTGATCTGCCTGATGAGGATGGCGCCTATTCATTCGAGAATCGGGTTCTGTTGCCCAGCGCTCTGAGTGGTCAGCTGGCTGCGTTCGATGACACGGGCGACTTCATTGATATCGGTGTGCCGGATGACTATGCTCGTGCGCAGCATTTGTTCGGCGCATGACGTGAGCGCACAGCCCGAACCAGGCATCTATGTTCCCGGAGGGCTGCCGTCCGTAGCGGCTGAGAAGGGACGTCGAGCGCTGTTCTTGGATCGCGATGGCGTAATCAACGTGAACCATGGATATGTGCATACAGCTGAACAAACCGAATGGGTCAAAGGCATCTTCGAGCTCTGCGCGATTGCCCGCGACAATAAGTACGTATTGGTCGTGATCACCAATCAGGCAGGCATCGCCCGTGGCTACTATAGCGAATCAGAATTTCTCGGTTACACAAAGTGGATGCATGGGGAATTTGCCGCGCGAGACGTAGAAATCTTGGCTACGCTCTATTGCCCGCATCATCCTATCGCCGGATTAGGAGCGTTGCGGGTGGAGTGCCAGTGTCGCAAGCCGGCTCCTGGCATGTTCGTGGTTGCCAGTAGTCTTCTGGGGCTGACTCCGGGCGAATCCGTGATGGTGGGCGACAGGGAGAGCGATTTGCTTGCCGCCTCAAGAGCTGGGGTATCGACGGGCTTTTTGATCGACTCCGCGAGGTCGCAACCGTTCGTCGAGGTCGCCAAATATCTGGGCGCGAGGGTGCGGTGACGGGCCGCGAGGCTCGTCGGACTGGCGCGCTACGGCAGTGGATCTCGACCGTTTGAAATCTGAAGTAGACTGGATCCACTATCCGAGTATTGGAGGCATTGGTGATTGCAATGAACAAACTGGTCGCGCGCGTGCTGGCTTCCGTCGTGATTGTGTTTCTGGCCGGATGCAGCAACAAGGGATCTGAACAGGTCACTGCCGCGGGCGGTCAGGTCGCTGTTTCGTCGGAGGCCCAGCAGGGTGATCTGAAGATTATGAATTGGGGGCCGCAGAACACCAAAGTTGGTGCGATGTTCAACGCGCAGCCTGATGGAAATGCGTCTTTCTGGGTGCACGCGAACCGACCACTGGAAGGGAGCGACGCAGTGCTCGTATTGAATGGCGTGCAACTGAGGAGTGCGATTTCCGGAAGCCTGATTACCGCAAGCGTGCCGGCAAATTTGTATGCCAGGCCGGGCGAGTTTAAGTTGCATATCGCCATGCATTCCGGGGAGCGGCCTACGCAAAGCAATGACGTCAAGTTCATCGTCGAATGACTGTCACGGATCACACCGTATAGTCGGTATCTACGTGGGACGTATCTGGCTTAATCCAGTCGCTTGATTTCTGATTCGCTCAGATCGCTGGCAAGCCGAGTGGCATTGACTTCAGAAACCAGGTCAGAACTGGATAGGTGAAGTTTCAGGAGTTCAAGTGCTCCTTGGCGAACTTCGAAGCGTCTACCTCTTACATCGGCGGCTAGTCCGCCAGCAGCATGTGGTGAATCTCTCGTGACCCTGATTCAACGACACGGATACGGTGAGACCGCGCTGCTCTCCGTCCGGACCGCTGCACATGCCATAGCATGGTTTGTGGCTGCTCTGGCCTTCCTCAATGCACTCTATTTTGTTTTGCGCGCATCCTCTCCACTTGTTCGCGACGACTCGTGGTACTTCCTAGATGTGTTTCTGCGCAAGGCGATCAACGGCGACCTCCGTCTAGGCGACTTTTTTGTTCGGCGCATGGGTGCAGATCATTCCCAACCGCTGTTCAAGCTAGTACTCCTTTTCGAATGGCGTTACCTGGATCTGGATCTTGCGTTCGGGGCTGTGGTCGGCGTGTGCGCCGCTGCAGCCTATGGGCTCGTTCTCCATAGGATCATTGCGACGGAGCGGTCTAATGATCGCAGTGATATTTTTCGCTATATCGCGTGGGCCGCGATTTGCGTGGTGTTGTTTACATTAAACGCGGACGCGGCCATCTGGACATGGCCGTTGGTGGCGCTCGAAAATGTCACCAGTCTGACTATCCTGCTGTTCGCGCTCACAGCGTGGCACGCTCATCGCACGCAGCGTTATACAGCACTAGTGCTTGTTACATTGTTGCTGGGTATCACTAGTGACGACAGCGCATTAGTCGCCGCCATCGCGGTTGTGGCAGCCATGTTGCTGATGCAACTCCGCGATCCGGCACAACGTCGCCAGTCGGCATGGAAGGTTCTGGCGGTGATTGCCGCATGCACTGTGTTGGTGAGGATCGGCTATACCCACGCGCCGATTGTCGGCGGAATGACTGAAACGCCGCTGTCATCTCGGCTCGGATTGCTGACCGAGCATTTCCGGGACAAGGGATGGTGGATGTGGGCGATATTGCCGCTGACGCTGCCGGTATTCTATCGGAGCCCGACCCGATTCATCCATGCCGAGGCTTGGCCGGCGGTGCAAGTGGTGATGGGCTTGCTGCTGCTCGCGGCACATCTCTGGTTCTGGCGGACGGCTCTTCGTGGCAAATATAATCGTGCAGTTTTCGTCGCGGTGTGCCTGATGCTGGTTTCATACGGCTGGGTTGCCGGCATCATCTTGGGCCGTGTAGCGACTGCCGGTAACGACTATCTGCACCAGCCGCGTTACGTTTTACTGTATGGGGGGCATCTAATCGCGTTACTGCTCATGTGGGCGGGTTCTTCCAACGTGGCAGTTCGATCCTCCACCAGATGGCATGCCATTGGTACGTGGTTGCCTGCGGCCGGATGTCTTGTGTTGCTTGTGGGACAAATCCTTGCTTCAAGACACGAATGGCACGTTCGCCCCTATCTGTGGACCTACTACGCCAGCATGGCGCACCAAATCGACGACCTCACCAAGGATCCCGAACATGTCCGGGCGTGTGCACCGGAATTGCCAGTGTGTCGCTGGCCGGTGGAAAAGCGCCGAGAGCTCACCCAGCTGTTGAGTCAAAATCGGCTCAACGTGTTCTCGTCGAACGTACAGCGACGGCATCGGTATCTGCCGGCGTTGATGCCTGTGGCTGCTGAGCCGGTATTGTCAGGGTACAAGGCCAGTAATGATGGTAAAAAGAAAAGCGATTGAATACGTGGCCTGCATTCAGACCGCACGTGTCGCATAAGCACCGATTGAAGGAGAGTGTCCGAGGCAACGACCCAGATGCAGGAGGAACCTCTGTGCAAGACGATCGTGGCATCAAGCGCATTTTCACGTTTTCCTGGGTCTACAACGTTTTTCAGGGCCTTGTCGGCGCCACAAAGGCGCGAAGATGGGACAGCGAGCGTTTCTGGCAAGCCCGGGCAGGCCAAAAGGTCGTGGATATTGGCTGCGGCCCGGGTAGCATCGTGCATCTACTTCCGGCGGGCGTGAAGTATGTCGGTTTCGACATCAGCGACTAGTACATTTCGAGTGCGCGTATAAAATTCGCGGGCGATCCAGACAAAATGTTCCTGGTAGGAGTAGCCGAAGACTATGTTGACCATCTTCATGCGCAGATGCAGGGAGCCGGTTTGGTTGTCATCAACGGATTGCTGCATCACCTCGACGACAACGAGGCCTTGACTGCGCTGAAGCTTGCGCGCGCATCAAAATGGTGCCCGGTGGCGGGTTGGTCTGTCTGAAGGCCTGCTTTCTGGTCAGCCAGGCTCCCCTGGCTTACTGGGTGCTCAAGCAGGATCGCGGGAAGAACGTTCGTACCGAGCCGGAATGGAAAATCCTAGTTGCGAAAGTGTTCGAGAAGTCAGAAAGCTATATTTTGACGGGTCTGCTGCGCATTCCCTACACGTTGATCGTCATCGAGGCTAAGCTCTAGCCGGCCACATATTGCATGATGTGCGGCGCGTCAATACACGAACGCCGGGTAAATCCGTCGGCGTTCGTCGCCGTCGAAGTTGTAGCGTTTATCGAGCGCATGCACGCGCTCATCAAGCGCAAATCCGGCTGGCGGTGCCGTGAACGACATATTGTGCGCCAAACGGTATCCAGCCCATGGCCGGTTCGAGTGGACGCAGGAAGGAGAGTGGGCGCGGGAAGAACACGATGTACCGGCAACAGATGCTATCGAATTCCGCGTGCCGGGCTAGATCGAGCAATTCCGAACGTGGTAGCAGTATCGCGTCTTCATCGAAGGGACAATCCCGAACCGTCTTCAGGGTCAGTGGATTGAGCATGTTGTGCTCGAAGACGAAAACGTGACCGCCTGGCTTCAATACCCGCCTGATTTCGCTCATCCAGTATGTACGCTCGGCAGGTGGTATGTGGTGAAAAACACAAGCCGCCATGACGGTGTCGAAGCTCTTGTCCCCGTACGGGAGGCGAGCGTTTTCGATGGTGCGGAATGTTGCCTGATGGGCATGGGATTTGGTGGCAAGTCGGATACTTTCGCCCGATAGATCGGCACCGTGCAGCGACGCTGCAGGAAACGCCCGGCGCAGGTGATCAATGGTATTGCCGACGCCACAGCCGAAATCGAGAATTGAAAACGATCCGGCGCCGACGCCATCCCCGAGCCATGCGGCCATGTACGTAGTTTTGTACGCCGCAAAAAAAGTGGGATCCTCGCCGCTGACTCGTATGCTGGCACGATGAAGATCAGTGTATCCCTCGGCATACTGGTCGAACTCGGGTTTGACTGACTTGTTCATCGTGATTCCGTCGAGATATCGAGTAATGCTTAATTCATACGAATGATGGTTCGCGACGCCAGGAATGTTGCCGGTAGGGTGAGCACGGCGACGGCCAGTGGCGCAAACTGCTGCGGCATGTGCACCAGCTCGACCAGAATCCTGAGCAGGCTCAAGCCCAGCAGGAATTGTAAAAGATATACCAGTGGGTAACGCAGTGCCGAGTGCCAACGCATGGGCTGGCGGAACACGTAGAGCGCGGCGAATACATACGACACGACGATGCCCAGTACATACGCGATGGCGTATGCCACCTCGTAGCGGAACCATTGCAGCAGTATCAGATAGCTGCCATAGCCAACGGCGACATTCAATATTCCTCCGACTAGGAAGCGCAGCATCTCGCCTGCCCATGCGTGATTTGAGGAAAGGCGACGGAGATTGGACAAGGTTACCTTCAAAGAGTCGTGGAGCATTTCAGCGGATGGCGTTGGATGAAGGATTGGAGGTGATGGGGTTCAGAGTCTTCGACTGTTGACTGCTTGTGTCACAGTCCACCACGTAGACCGGACGCCGGAACGTGGCACCCATCAGTCGGCCTACATATTCGCCGACCACGCCGAGTATCAGCAGTTGGATACCGCAGGCAAACAGCACCACAGACATGAGCGAGGCATAGCCTGGATTGATGATGCTACCGCTCAGTCGGCCGTAGACCACGTAAAGCAGATAGAGAAAGCTGATGGCGGCTAAAGTTGCCCCACCAAACGTGGCGATTCGCAATGGAAGGTAGGAGAAGGTGACGAAAATGTTGGCCGCATGTGAGAGCAGCTTACGCATAGTGTAGGTGCTTTCGCCGTGCTGCCGCTGTTCGTGCGGCACGCTGACGCTACGTGTCGACGAGGTCAGCCAGGACAGCATGCCGTCGATGTAGGGGCGGTCGAACCCGAAACAGTCGAGCTGCTTGGCCAGTGGTGCGTGGATGGCGCGGAACGAGCAATAGTCCTCGTTGAGGTCCGGAAATGCTCGCTTGAGCATGCGGCGCATCAGTTCCGAGCTCAGATTTCGATAGGCGGCGTGGGTACGCTTCTCGAATGTGCCGTAGACTAGCGGGTGGTCATCGTCACCGGCCGCAAGCAAGGTGGGGATCGATTCGGGCGGATGCTCGAGATCGTCATCCATCGTGACGATCCACTCTCCGCGGGCATGAGCGATGCCACAAATGGTGGCGGCGTGCTGACCGAAATTTCGGCCAAGGCGCAATCCTCGCACTCGCGGGTACCGTGCAGTGATCGCACAGATCACGCCCCAGGTTTCAGGTTGCCCCCGGTCGTCGACCAGGATCACCTCATGATCGAGCCCGGTCGATTGCAGCGCCTGATTGAGTCGGCGGCACAATTCCGGTAATGCTGCACTACCACCATATACGGGCACTACGATGGAGACATCCGGCACGAATATTTCGCTGGTTGGGTTTGCGAGATTGTCATTCATCGTGGAGCCGTTCATGGGCTGCTTGCCAAGGTAGGTGAGAGATCATTTGATGCCGCTGTGCCGGTCGACGCCATAATACTGTGATGTACTCGATGTAGTCGCCGCCAAGATTGATGTCCATTCAACCGCTCGAGCTTTTGACTGCAGTGGTATCAATGAGCATGTGCAGTTCGCGTCCTTGTTCAGCACGCGTTCGGAACATGATTGTCTCGGGCATAAGGTGCGGGTGGATGGCGCCGATCCTGGTGACATCGTCGATATCAAACAGGTTGCGCCCGGCGGACTTTCTGACCGTAAAGTGTTGGTCCGATAGGATGCTGTCCCGCGAAAAAATCAGTTGGGCGTATGGGCTGCCTTCCTCGCACATTCATGGAAGGCCACTCGAGGACATTGGACGCTCATGTCGTCGGTGAAATCGAGTGCGGCGCCGGCGGCACGTAATGTTTCCGTGGCGCTGAGGGTTTCCGGGGGTTAATCGTATCGCGTTGACAGGGCGGGAAACCGTCCTGTTAAGCTCAACGACGGTCCCGGGTGAATGCTACCTGCGGTCTGCTTCGCAATCGCTCATACAGAGCAGCAGGGTAAGTACCGATTCGATCCACGGCAGCCAAAATTACACGCGTGCCAATTGTGCAACCTGACGAGGAGTCTGTGGCATGGAGATGACATGTCCGGTGTGCGAGGTAGGAAAGTCAGCGTTCTATACGAGAATTGATGGTTATGACTATGCACAGTGTGGTTCCTGCAGGTCATTGCATATAGCCACCGATGTGCTGGTTGATATCGACAATGGCATTAGTACGCGTCTGTACGATGAAGCCTATTGGAGCGAGGAGCTGTGCTCGGCGCGCACGCGCGCTAGGGGTGAATCGCTGACCCGTGTTGGCGAGGCGTTGCTTTATTGCCAGCGACCAGTGACACGCTTTCTCGATGTGGGTACCGGTCCTGGCTATCTGCTTGATGAACTGGCAAAGCAATATCCAGGGCGGCCGGACTTGTTCCACGCCGTCGAACTGTTTCCTCCGGCGGAGCGAACATCCCATCCGAACTACGTCGAGGGCGACGTAGGCATGCTGAAAGAAGCCTACGATGCGGGCGTGTGCATTGAAGTCATCGAACACCTCACGCCGCGGATGTTGGGCAAGCTAGTGGATGGGCTGGCCAAGGTCAGCCTTCCCGGCAGTCTGTGGCTGTTCAACACGGGCATGCCGGACTATGTGATCAATGAGGATCACGCGTATCTCGATCCATTGCACCGTGGACACATCGTCTCGTATTCCTTGCGCGGTGCTGCGCATGTTTTCGAGCCGCGAGGATTTCGCGTAAAGGCATTGCCGGGCAAGAGCTTCGCTTTCGTCGCCGAATTCCAGTCCTCAGCGGATGCGCCGGATTTCGGATACCGTATCTATCATCCGTTGCCTCACAACGACGCCCTGCTGCGCGAGTCTGGGCTCATGTACCAGGCTGCCTTCGAGTCAGCCAGGGCGTACTTCTACTATTCGGAATTCATGGCGCGAACGGAGTGGGCGTTGAGTCTCCAGCGAGAACTTAGCCGCAAAGAGCAATAGGGCGTCGGGTTCTGACATTGTTTGCCGGCGAGTGTCGCCGAGTGGAGTATTGAACACTGTATGACTGCTTGAATATCGCGCTGTTTTTTTGGCATCGATGGGTTCGGCCTCAAGGCTGTGGCCCCACGAATCCAAGCTCTTTTCCAAGGACAGCGAGCGCACGCTGGTCGCGCGTCATGGCTACATCGATAAGATTGTCGATTTCGATGCGGACGTTGACAGGTTGACTAGGCGTGATCTCGCAGCTGTCCGGAATCGGAAAGTTCAATTTCGAGACGTCGCCGGGTTTACTGTCCTGGGCCGGCGCAGCGCAGCCATTGAAGCTGACCATGACCTTCGGGGCGCTGTCGTACAGGTACGAAGCTTGCGAAGGCGTATAGACAATTAGTTCGAAGTGATCGCCAGCCCTGGGCGTCAGGAGAATGAGGTTGTCATCACTAAGCCAGCGGCCATTACTGCCCTCGGGGTCGTTGAATCCACGCATATAGCTGTAGTTGTCGGTAGCACTAATGTGGCGTCGAACTGCATCGTGCTGAGGCACGAGCGGTGAAGGCGTCAAAGAGGTCGCCTTCAGCAGGGCGTAGCTGTTCCATTGTGCGCCAGATAGCCGGTAGCTCGATCGGACACGTTCAAGGTAGTCCGAAGAATCACTCGGAGCCTGCACGAAATATACCGGCCGTCCGGCTTCCAGGCGCGATACGGGAATGTCATTGAAATCCAGAATGAGACGCTCCGCGAGAAGGGAAATGGTTGGGGCGGAATACCAGCCGACACCAAAGATGTAGGCGTTCTTCGGAAGCGCTCGCACCTCTTCGACCACGTGTAGGAGCGCGCGATTGTCATCGAGATTTGTGCTGGCGTAGACGAGCGCTCGGGTACCCTTTACCAGCCATACCAGTGGTAGGCTAAGAATTAGACATGTGATCAATATGGCCGAAATCCTGGCCAGCCTGCCGTACGCGCGATTGCGCCAATCACTGGACCAGGTTGCGACAAACATGATCATCCCGACATTGGCGCAGATCATGCCGTCGATGATGCGACGATGCCATGCTTTGGCTGTGGGCGTTACTAGCAGCCACCACGCCATATAGACGATGGCGATAACTAGGATAGTCAGTGTGCTCCACTCGCCTGCTTGCTTGGGTGAACGCAAAAGCGTTGCTACTCCGGCGAAGCAGAGGAGTACAAGCCATAGGGCGGTGGCCCACATGGCAAGTCGATAATCATGACTCAGATGATGCAGGTGCAAACTCAGTTTTCCGAGCAGGCCCGTCGTTGTATCCGCAAACCCAGTGTCGACACCCGCTTGTCGGAAGATTCCCGACGTTTCCTCTGTCCACCAGTTCGTCCAGGCATCGGCGCCACCCAACGCCACTGCTCTCCATGACTCCATTGCAATCATTGTGAGTATGCCGCCGGCTGCCAGTGCACCCATCCTCTTCATATGTGGCGCCCGCTGGCCATCTGCAGGACAGGTCAACTCCAGGATGGCGCAAAGGCAGAGGGCACCTGTCCCGATGAGCATCACCGTCTTGGTAATCACGGCCAGCGCGAGAAGCGCACCAACCACAAATGCCCTGACTAGTGGTCGGTTGCTTCGCTCGCTGTAGAAGATGGTAGTAGCAGCAAAAACCAGAGAAATGGCCGGTATTTCGCCATAGCCACCGAAACCGAATTCCAGTATGCCAGGCACAACGGCAGCGGTGCAGGCCGAGAAGAGTGCAAGCGTCCAGCTGCCTCTCTGTCTCACTAAAAGAAAGGTAGTTGCCAGCAGTAGGGTGAAGTAGGCGATATTTACTACTTGTGCTTGCGGAATGGCTATGCCCCAAATCTTGAAGACAGCGGCGGCTGGAAGGATGTATGGAGCGCCTGTTTGTATCTCATGGGGGAAAACATCGCGCTGCGAGTAGGAGCGGCGATAGCCCTCGCCCTTGGCGATGGAGCTGGCGACTTCCAGATTCATGCCGCCATCGAACGATGGCGCCGAATGAATCGCTACCTTGATTGTCCCGATAAAAAGCAGGGACAGCAACAGTCCAAAAGAAATGGAAGAAATGAGAGAGAGCGCTTTCGCCAAGCGCCCTGAGTCGGAGCCCATATTCATGTCATTAACCATTTTTAATTATTTGCATGATTACGATCGCTGCTTCCGAATTCCAAGTGCTGGAGACGAAGATCGATTCGTTCCAGCAGTTTGCGATTGGTGGCGATCAGGTCGCCGATCAGCCCCATCATGCTGAACAGCATGCCGAGTGTGATGCACAAGGAGGCAAAAATGACCGACTGAACATGGCCCTCTCCACCATTGTCGAAATAAAAGTAGAGAAACCGAGCGCCGCCGATCACCCCGGCGAGAAGAAAGACCGATCCCACATAGGAGAACAGAGCCAGCGGACGATATATCACGAAGACGCGGAGGATCGTAACCAGCGAACGCTGGACGTAGCTGCCGATGCTTTTCACCAGGCGTGACGGTCGCAGATCGCCATTCGTGCGAATAGGAACAGAGACGATACGCAGATTGCTCTGGCCGGCCTGGATGATGGTTTCTAGCGTATAGGTATAGGCATTGAACACGTTGAGGCGCATGGCGGCCTCGCGTGACATTGCGCGGAAACCGCTGGGAGCGTCCGCAACATCAGTCTTGCTTGCCACCCGCACCGCCCAACTGCCAAGGCGTTGAAGCTTCTTCTTGATCCAGGAGAAGTGTTCGGTCTGTTCGATCGGTCGGGCACCGATGACGATGTCGGCCTGTTGGGTCAAGATTGGTGCCGTCAGTTTGGGAATATCGGCGCCGCAGTACTGGTTGTCTGCATCGGTGTTGACGATGACATCCGCGCCGAGCCTCAGGCATGCATCGAGGCCGGACATGAAACCCACCGCGAGGCCACGATTGACTGGGTGGCGCACCACATGATGGACACCGTTCTGGCGAGCGACTTCTGCTGTATTGTCAGTTGAGCCGTCGTCGATGATCAGCCACTCGACCGAATCAAAGCCCTCGACTTCACGTGGCAGCTCCGCCAGGGCGATCGCCAAGGTCTCGGATTCGTTGAGGCATGGAATCTGGATGATGAGTTTCATAATCGTCCTTGGAGCAAGGTCTGCATACGTGTCGGAGTTCGGTGACATCGCAGATTGTTGGAGTCGTGCGGCACGATAGCATTCGAGCGGTTTGACTCGGGATGCTTCAGACTGCGTGTCGCGTGATCGAAGACGTCGGATCATTGGGGTTTGTTTGGGCGCCATCTCTGCTTGGACGCGCCAAATGAGCGAACCTTTCCGGATCAGCCATCACGCTGGCGAAACATGATCACGCTCCCCCAGATAAAGTTGATCAGATCGCCCAAGGTGGTGGCTATGCGCAGTGCGACAACGAGCAGGACCACTTCCACAGGAGGCAGCACGCCGCTGAGCCAGGCACCCAACATGGCTTCTCGGATACCCAGACCGGCCGGTGCACCAGGGACGACAAAGCCGAGGATCCAGCTGCTGGCGAATGCGCCGATGAAGAATACGGGGCCGGGCACCAATACGCCTGCGGGCGTCAACGAGCCAGCAACCAGCCAGAGGCCGTAGCCGATCATGACGAAGCTGCTCGCATACAGTGCGTAGCAGCTACCGACCGTTGCCGGATCGAGGTGCAGTCTTGCGGGCGCGGCTATGACTCCTTCGCGTACGGGGTTTCGCAAACGGGTCAGCCAAATGACAATGCGCGGCGCCAGCAGCAATGCGACCAGTGCACCTACGGTCACCACAATCAGTAGCGGCACCCGGTATTGGGTTATTTGCAGCTGCAGCAACGCAGCTGGAGGTGCCCACAGCAGAGTGAGCGCGCCAATGTGCGCGCTGGCGACCAGCGCCAGTAGGAGTTCGTAGGCTACGGAGAGTAATGCTGGCGACATCTGCACGCCCATTCCGCGTGCCAGTGCGATGCGTCCGATGTGCTGGGCTACATTGCCTGGGAGATATTTGCCGAACTGAGTGGTGGCCAGGATAGG
>Ga0070714_100000391_pt1 | contig 32619 bp, 30 predicted proteins | sample LARL83metaG_FD_65450 | JGI IMG/M metagenome (GOLD analysis project Ga0070714, IMG submission 65450) | Corn, switchgrass and miscanthus rhizosphere microbial communities from Kellogg Biological Station, Michigan, USA - LAR L8-3 metaG | ecosystem: Host-associated > Plants > Roots > Rhizosphere ... | reverse complement strand
AGCTTGCCGAAACCGCCGGCGATCACCAGATCGGGCACCGGATGCGCGCGGAGGTACTTGAGCAGCCCACCGGCGAAATCGCCCATCTCGATCAGCGCGTATTCGGGCACGCCGAACAGGGCCTGGGCCGCCTTCTCCGAGGTGCGACCGGTCGCCGCGATGATGCGGCCGGCCGACGCCGCGCGCGCCACGTCGATGCCGCGATGGATCGAGTGGATCCACGACGCGCAGGAGTAGGGAATGACGATGCCGGTGGTGCCGAGGATGGAGAGACCGCCGACGATGCCGAGGCGCGGGTTGGCAGTGCGACGGGCGATCTCCTCGCCGCCGGGAATCGAAATCGTGACGACGGCGTCGGCCGGCGCATTGTGCCGGGCGGCGACGGCGGCAAGCGCCGCAGCGATCATCCGGCGCGGGATCGGGTTGATCGCCGGCTCGCCGACCGCCAGCGGAAGCCCCGCGCGCGTCACCGTGCCGACGCCGGCGCCGGCCTTGAAGGCGATGCCGGCTCCCGCGACATTGCGCTCGATCCGCACCGTGACCAGCGCGCCATGGGTCACGTCGGGATCGTCGCCTGCGTCCTTCACCACCCCGGCTTCGGCCGCGGCCCCGTCGAGCGCGCGGTGGGCGAGCGCGAACGGCACATCGCTGCCGTTGGGCAGGCGAATGGAAATGGGATCGGGAAAGCGCCCGGTCAACAGTGCTTCGAACGCGGCCGCGGCCGACGCGGTCGCGCAGGCCCCGGTCGTGAATCCGCGCCGCAATGGACGTGCTTCGGCCGATCGCATAGGATTCAGTTTACCGCTCCGACGGCGTCCGCGCGAGGCGGCCGAGCCAATGCTCTCCCTGACTCTTTCCACTAATATCCCGGCATGACGACGGAATTCAGCGATCTGCCGCCCTTCGAGCCTGGCACGGTGTGGCTTGTCGGCGCGGGTCCGGGCGATCCCGGGCTGCTCACGCTGCTCGCGCTGCATGCGCTCAGGACCGCCGACGTGATCGTCTACGACGCACTGGTCGATCCGCGCATCATGGCGCTCGCCGGCGCGGGCGCGCGGCGCATCCATGCCGGCAAGCGCGGCGGCCGGCCGTCGCCGTCGCAGGCCGACATCTCGCGCACCCTGGTCGAGGAAGCGCGAAAGAGCCTTCGCGTGCTGCGGCTCAAGGGCGGCGATCCGTTCGTGTTCGGCCGTGGCGGCGAGGAGGCGCTGGCGCTCGCCAAAGCGGGCATCCCATTCCGCCTGGTGCCAGGCATCACCGCAGGGATCGGCGGCCTCGCCTATGCCGGCATCCCGGCGACCCATCGCGACGTCAATTCCGCCGTGGCGTTCGTCACTGGCCACGCCGCCGGCGGCGACGTGCCGGGCGATGTCGACTGGGAGGCGCTCGGCCGCGGCGCGCCGGTGCTGGTCATCTACATGGCCTTGCGCCATCTCGGCACCATCGCCAGCCGCCTGATGGATGCGGGTCGCAGCGGCGACGAGCCGGTCGCGGTGGTGAGCCGCGCGACGACGCCCGCGCAGACGGTGCTGGAGACAACCCTCGCCCGCGCCGCTCAAGACGCCGAAGCGAGCGGCATCAAGCCGCCGGCGATCGTCGTCGTCGGTCGCGCCGTCAGCATGCGCGCCGGTCTCGACTGGCTCGGCGCACGCGCAGGCCGTGCGCTCGATCCCGACCCGCTGCGCCAACCCCCGCGCCAAGGGAGCAAGCCGCGTTGACCGCACGCGGCCTGATCGTCGCCGGAACCGGCACCGGCGCCGGCAAGACCATGGTGACAGCGGCGATCCTGCGCGCCTTCGCCCGTCAGGGTCGCACCGTCGCATCTTTCAAGGTCGGACCCGACTATCTCGATCCGGCGCATCTGGGACGGGCCGCCGGTCGGCCCGCCATCAACCTCGATTCCTGGGCGATGGACCTCGCCACGATGCAGGGGCTCATCGGCTCGATCGCGCGCGACGCCGATCTCGTCATCGGCGAGGGCGTCATGGGATTGTTCGACGGCGCCCGCGGAAATCCGCGCGACGGCCTGGCTCCGGGCTCCACTGCGGAGCTCGCTCACCGGCTCGCCCTCCCCGTCGTCCTGATCGCCGACGCGCAGGGCATGGGCCAGAGCATCGCCGCCCTGGTGCGCGGCTTCGCCACCCACGATCCGCGCATCCCGCTCGCGGGCGTCATTCTCAATCGGGTCGCCTCGGACGCCCATGGCCGCTTTCTGGCCGATGCCATTGCCGATACTCTGCCGCAGGTCCCGGTACTCGGGCTGATTCCGCGGCTCGATGCGCTGGCGATTCCGTCGCGGTATCTCGGTCTGTTCCAGGCCGCCGAGATCGACGATCTCGATCGTCGCTTCGATGCTGCCGCCGACGCGATCACGCGCGCGGTGGCGATGGATCGCCTGTCGGCGCTTGCACATCCTGTTGCGGAGACGAAAAATTCGCCCATCAGTCTGCCGCAGCCGTTGGGACGACGAATCGCGGTCGCTCGTGACGACGCATTTGCGTTCACCTATCCGGCGCTGCTCAACGCATGGCACGACGCCGGTGCCGAAATCGTGCCATTCTCGCCGCTCGCCGATGAAGCGCCGGACGCGAGCGCCGATGCCGTGTATCTCCCCGGCGGATATCCGGAGCTTCACGCCGGACGTCTGTCATCGGTCGAAGGTTTCCGCGCAGGCTTGGTGCAGGCCGCGGAACGGAATGCCTTCGTTTTCGGCGAATGTGGCGGCTACATGGTGCTTGGGCGCTCGTTGCGCGATGCCGGCGGACATGTTCACCGCATGACAGGTCTGCTGCCGCTCACCTGCGATTTCGCCGAACGCAAGCTTCATCTTGGTTATCGCAATGCGCGCATTCTTGACACATCGCCGCTCGGCCGCAGTGGAACGGTTTTCGCCGGACATGAGTTCCACTACGCATGCATCGACGACGAGGGGCCTGGAGCGCCGCTGCTCGCGCTGGCCGACGCGGCTGGTAACGACTTGGGGACCGGCGGACGCGTGCACGGACGCGTGATGGGATCGTTCGTGCATCTCATCGCGCAACGATGATGCGCAAATAAAACAACGCCGGCGCGATTGTCAGAGAGGCGCACCCGGGATACAACCGTGGCATGAGCCGTCGTACGCGCACTCTCTCCAATTTTATACGCCCCGTCCGCGAAGCCGCTCCGTTCTGGCGAACGAAGACGCTCGCCGAGATGAACGACAAGGAATGGGAATCGCTCTGCGACGGATGCGGGCGGTGCTGCCTGCTGAAGCTCGAGGATGGGGACACCGGCGCGATCGACTACACCGACGCCGCATGCAAGCTCCTCGATCTCGAAAGCTGCAAGTGCAGCGACTATCCGAATCGCAAGAAACACGTTTCGGATTGCATCAAGCTGACGCCGGCGAAGGTCGAGGCGTTCGATTGGATGCCGCGGACCTGCGCTTATCGCCTGATCGCCGCCGGACACGATCTCTACTGGTGGCATCCGCTGGTCTCCGGCGATCCCGAGACCGTGCATGCCGCCGGTATTTCCGTGCGCGGCCGCTGCGTTCCGGAAGCCACGGCGGGCGACCCCGAAGATCGCATCGTTACATGGCCGCAGCGCGCACCGCGCCCAATGCCGCAACCGCCGAAGGACCATGCAGCCCGCCGTCGTTGACGAAAAGCCGCACTCGACGCCGTCCGCGCCCAACGGGCCGGGCGGCGTTTTTGCCGCTGCCCTGACTCCGATGAAGGACGATCTTGCGCCGGACGCCGCGGCGCTGATCGCCCATTGCCGGTGGCTTCTAGCCAACGGCTGCGATGGCATCGCGCCCATGGGCACGACAGGCGAGGCGAATTCGTTCTCGGTCGGCGAGCGTCTGACGATTCTCGATGCTCTCGCCGACTCCGGGATCCCCGGCGAGCGCCTCATCGTCGGCACGGGAAGCGCTTCCCTCACCGATGCGGTCGAGATGACCCGCCGCGCGGTTACGATGGGCGCCGCCGGCGCCCTCGTTCTACCGCCGTTCTATTACAAAAATCCCAGCGAGGACGGGCTGTTCGCCTTCTTCAGCGAGGTCATCCAGCGCGTCGGGGATGCCCGGCTCAGGCTTTATCTTTACCATTTCCCGCAGATGTCGGCGGTGCCGATCGGCATCACCCTGATCGAGCGGCTGATGACGCGCTATCCACACGCGATCGCCGGCGCGAAGGATTCTTCGGGCGAGCTGGGAAACATGATCGCCATGGCACGCATCCCTCATTTCCGGGTGTTCTCGGGGACCGAGCGCCTCCTGCTGCCCGTTCTCGAAGCCGGTGGCGTCGGATGCATTACCGCGGGAGCCAACGTCATCGCGTCCATCACAGGACAGCTCTATGCGGCATGGCGGCGCTCTGGGGCGCTGGCGGAAGCCAGGCGCCTCCAGGACGAGGTCACCAGACAACGCCTCCTGCTCGATAGTTTTCCCATGGTGCCCGGTATGAAGGCGATGCTGGCACGTCGCTTCAACGCGCCGGCTTGGCGCAACGTGCGTCCGCCATTCGTTCGCCTCGCGGCGGCCCAGGAAGCGGCACTGTTCGGCAAAGTCGACGAAGCGGGAATTGCGATTCCATGAAGCGAGCGAAGCCCCGCATCCAGCGCGCGCTGATGGTAATTCCGGCGGAGGGTGGCGACGTATCCATCCTCACCCGCCGCGACCGCCGCGCTCGGCGCATGACTCTCCGGATCGATGCCGCCAACGATCGCGCCGTGCTGGTGCTGCCGACCTGGGTGCCGATGTCCGAGGGCCTCCGCTTCGTCCGCGCCAAGGCACGCTGGATGAAGGAGAAGCTCGATTCGCTGCCGCCGCGCGAGCGGTTCGAAGATGGCGCGCGCCTAACGTTGTTCGGCGCCACCCTCACCATCCGGCACCGCACCGATCTCGGCGCCGTCGTCGTTCGCGACGGCCCGTGGCTCTATGTCGGCGGCGCCAAGGATCGCGTTGCCGTGCGCGTGGTGACCTGGCTCAAGGCGGAAGCGCGGATGCGGCTCGCGGAGCGAGCCCAGGGCATGGCCGACCGGCTCGGCAAGACCGTGAAGCGCGTCAGCGTGCGCGACTCGCGCACCCGCTGGGGAAGCTGCGCCGCCGACGGAAGTCTCTCGTTCTCGTGGCGCCTGGCGCTGGCCCCGGACGACGTCTCCACTTACGTCGTCGCCCACGAGGTGGCGCATCTCGTCGCCATGAATCACGGGCCGAAGTTCTGGCGCACGGTCGAAGGTCTGCTGCCCGATCATGCCGGCGCCAAGATATGGCTGTCCGAGAACGGCGTGCGCCTGCTGCGTCACGGCTGACGCCGCTCGATCTCAGCGACCGAACAGGAAATCCCAGAAGCTGCGCGATTTAGCAACCGGCGCCGGTTTGGGCTGGCTTTTCTCCGCATCGGTCATGAACTGCTTCCAGGTACGCGCGGGCAAGCCGCCGCCGGTGACGTTCTTCATCGGCGAGCCGTCGTCGTTGCCGAACCAGACGCCGGTCGTGAGCGCGCCCGAATAGCCGATGAACCACGCGTCGCGATAACCTTCGTTGGTTCCGGTCTTGCCGAAGGTGGGGCGGTCGAGCCGCGCAGCTTTGCCGGTTCCGTAATTGACGACGGCGCCGAGCAGCTTGTTCATCTCGGCGATGAGGCGGGGATCGATTGTGAGGCCGGGCCCGGAACCCAACCGGCGATAGAGCACCTGGCCGGACTCATCGGTGATCTCAGAAACGCCGTAAGGCCACACCGGGGTTCCGCCGTTGGCGAACGCCACGTAAGCCGAAGTGAGCTCCAGCAAAGTCACCTCGCTGGCGCCCAAGGCCAGCCCCGCCTCGCGCTTCAACGGGGTGGTGATGCCGAGCCGCTTTGCCCAACGGATCACGCGATCGATTCCCGCGCGTTGCAGCACGGTGACCGCGACGGTGTTGATCGAATCGGCAAACGCCTCCTCGACCGTCACCATTCCCTTGAACCGGTGTTCGAAGTTGCGCGGCGCATAGGTGCCGATCTTGATCGGCGCGTCGAGAAGGGTCGTCTCAGGCTCGAGGCCGGCATCGAGCCCGGCGAGATAGACAATCGCCTTGAACGCCGAGCCGGGCTGGCGCAAAGCCTGGGTCGCCCGGTTGAACGGACTCGCGCCCCAGTCGGCCCCGCCGACCATGGCCCGCACCGCGCCGTCGGTGGCGATCGCAACCAGAGCCCCCTGACTCGCGTCGACCTTGGCGCCAGGACCCGCCAGCGCCGCTTTCATGCGCGTTTCGGCGGACTTCTGCAGCGCGACGTCGAGCGTGGTCTTGACGATGATATCGCGTGCCGGACCGCCGATGTAGCTCTTGACCGCGTCCACGGCCCAGTCGGCGAAGTAGCGGCCGACGTTGTCGGGCTGGCGAGCGAGGCGGATGGGTGCCGAGCGCGCGGCGCGTGCCTGGTCCGCCGTGAGATAGCCCTCGTCCTCCATGCGCGAAATGACGACGGAGGCGCGGCGGCGGGCGAGATCGACATCGTGGGCGGGTGAGAACCGAGACGGCGCCTTGAGGAGACCGGCGATCACCGCCGATTCGATCAGGTTGAGGTCGCGCGGATCCTTGTCGAAATAGGTGCGCGCCGCCGCCGAGATGCCGAAGGCGCCGGCGCCGAGATAAACCCGGTTGAGGTAGAGCGTGAGAATCTGGTCCTTGGTGTAGAGCCGCTCGATCTGAAACGCGAGCAGCGCCTCCTGGACCTTGCGCTTGATCGTGCGATCGGGGCTCAGAAACAGATTCTTGGCGAGCTGCTGAGTGATGGTCGAGCCGCCGGCGACGAAGCGGCCCTCGCGCAGATCGACCAGCAATGCGCGGGCCAGCCCAATCGGATCGATGCCGAAGTGGTGGTAGAAGCGCCGGTCCTCGGTGGCGATCACCGCCTCGATCAGGTGTGGGGGCAGCTCCGTCGCAGACACCACCGGACCCGCCGACTGACCGAGCCTGAGAACCATCGTGCCGTCGCGGGCGAGAATGGTCACCTGCGGCCGGCGCGCCAGTGCGGGGATATTGTCGGCTTCCGGCAGATCCCAAGCGCACCAGCCGACGAACGCAGCCGTCGCCACGAACATCCAGACGGCCGCAACCGCGGCCCATTTGAGGAGCAACCGGCCCCATCGCCCCCGCGCCGCGCGCGGCTTTACGCCGCGCGTCTCTTTGCCCGGCGGGCGGCGGCGCTTGGTGCGCGCTCCGCGCCGGGAATCGTCGTCAGCTCTCATGGGACTGCGCCGTTAAAGGTTCTTTGTGGCAAGGGTAAGGCGCGGCGCCCTCGTCCGCATCGACGCAGGTTCTCGCGTGTAGTGTCCACCGGATCAAGGCCATGATGCGCGATCGGATCGCGCCTCATTCGACCCGGACCGTGCCGGTCATGCCGAAGGTTGCATACAGCGGCTCGTCGCATTCGAACGGATACGAGCCGGGCCGCATGGGGATGAAATAGAGGTCCTTGGCCTCGCCGGGACCGACACCGATGCTCACCAGGCGCGGCAGCGAGGTGGTCGCCATCGTCTTTAAATCCACCATCTTCGCCACGGCGATCGCCTGGAAGAACGGCTTCGAGGAGAAGTCGTGAACCTCGAAGCCATGGTTCGTCAGATGCAAACGATAGGGCGTACCCGGGTGGAAGGTAAGCTCGGAGGGCGCGTAATCGTATTCGGACAGAACGATCGCGACGGTCGCGGCCTTGTCCCAATCAATGGCGGCGACAAGCCGGTTGGCGTCGGCGAGATAGCCGCTGCTGTCGGTCGCCACGACGTCGCGCGCGACGCATCCCGGGAGGGCCAGGAGCGCCGCGAGCGCAAGTCCGCACAGACGGCCGATCCGGTGCACACGGACCAGGAACGCCGTCGCTATCCTCATCATCACATTATCCACGTTGGGCTATCCACGTTGGCCGCGTCACGCTTCGGGATGCCCGTCCACTGCGCGCGTTTCGCGACGCACCGCGCGAACCCGCCCGTTATAGCGCCGTTTCCGTCGCCGTGCCCTGCGTTCCGCTCGGCGTACAGCCGAGGTGCGCCCCGCCATCCCACAAAAACCGACACAAATGTCAGCGTCCGCATCGCGCAAGCGTGCTAGCAAGGCGACATCCACACAGCGCAGCGCAGACCCGTCATGAAGATCGGGGCCTTTCTCTTCGCCTTCCTCGCGGCTGGCCTTTTATCCGCCGTGCCAAACGCGTCCGCGCGCGGATCGGGCGGCGGCGCGTTCGCGAGCCGGCATTCCGTCACCCAAAGCCGGCCGGCATTCGCGCCACACCCGCAGCGCATCGTCGTCGCGCACGGGCGCTTCGCGCCGCCGAGACCGGCACGCCGGCCATTCCCGATACGCCACTTCGTCGAGCGGCCGATCGTGATAATCACGCCGGCGTTCGCGACCCCTGTGCTGATCGTGGTTCGTCCGGTTTGCTGTGGGTGATCCTCGGCCGCGGCCACTTTCACGCTCCTACGGGCATCATCGCCGAGCAACGGCGTAGCAGCCCGCATTGGAGAAGGGATGGCGATCGGCTCGCCAGCTAGACGTCCAGGTTTGCCACTTCGAGTGCGTGCGACTGGATGAAGTCGCGCCGCGGCTCGACGAGATCGCCCATCAGGGTCGAGAAGATCGACTCGGCGGAGTCGGCCTGGGAGACCTTCACCTGCAAGAGCGTGCGCGCCTCGGCATCGAGCGTCGTCTCCCAGAGCTGATCTGGGTTCATCTCGCCCAGTCCTTTGTAACGCTGGATGGCGACGCCCTTGCGGCCCATCTCCATCACTTTCTCGACCAGCATGAGCGGACCGTCGAGCTTCTCCTCGGTGTCCTTCCGAACCAGCGTCGGCCGCGCCAGGAAGCTCTGCTGGAGCGAATCGCGGAGCGCGTTGAGCTTCTGCGCCTCGGGACTCTGGATGATCTTGCCGTCGATGCGCAGCTCCTCGGGGATTCCGCGCAGGACGCGGGTGAAGACCATGTCGCCGCTGGCGTCGACCGTAGCGCTGAAGCCCTCTTCCAGCGTCGGCATGATGGCGTTGAGCCGCTTCGCGATATACGCCGCCGTCGCAGGAGCGTTGGCGCGGTCGAGGAATGCGCTCTGGTTCAGTGCCCCGGCGATCGCCGCCTGCTCGATGAGCTCGCGGCGGCCGGCGCGGCGGGCGAGCCCGTTGATCAGGCCGCGCGACGCGCGCGCCTCGTCGACGACGGCGCGCAAGTGGGCTCCGGCGATCTGCGTGCCGTCGTGAAGCCGGAGGATGGCATCGCGGGTGCCTTCCTCGATCAGATGGTCCTCGAGCTCGCGCTCGTTCTTCAGATACTGGACGCGCTCGCCCTTCTTGGCGCGATAGAGCGGCGGCTGGGCGATGTAGAGATGGCCGCGCTCCACCAGCTCCGGCATCTGACGGTAGAAGAACGTCAACAGCAGCGTGCGGATATGGCTCCCGTCGACGTCCGCGTCGGTCATGATGATGATCTTGTGGTAACGGAGCTTAGCGACGTCGAAGTCCTCGCGGCCGATGCCGGTGCCGAGCGCCGTGATCAGCGTGCCGATTTCGGCCGAGCCCAGCATCTTGTCGAAGCGCGCGCGCTCGACGTTCAGGATCTTGCCGCGGAGCGGCAGGATCGCCTGGAAGGCACGGTTGCGGCCCTGCTTGGCCGAGCCGCCGGCGGAATCGCCCTCGACGATGAAGAGCTCGGACTTGGCCGGATCGCGCTCCGAGCAGTCGGCAAGCTTGCCGGGGAGCGAGGAGATGTCGAGCACGCCCTTGCGCCGGGTCAGCTCGCGCGCCTTGCGGGCGGCCTCGCGAGCAGCGGCTGCTTCGACGATCTTGGCGACGACCTTCTTCGCCTCCGACGGATGCTCCTCGAACCATTGAGCAAGGCGATCGCCCATCAGGCTCTCGACCACCGGGCGCACCTCGGAGGAGACCAGCTTCTCCTTGGTCTGCGACGAGAATTTGGGGTCCGGCACCTTGCACGAGAGGACGCAGGTAAGGCCCTCGCGCGCATCATCGCCAGTGAGCGACAGTTTCTCCTTCTTGGCGATGCCGGATTCGGCCGCATAGGAGTTGACCGTTCGCGTCAGCGCGCCGCGGAATCCCGCCAGATGCGTGCCGCCGTCGCGCTGCGGGATGTTGTTGGTGAAGCACAGCATCGTCTCGTGATAGCTGTCGTTCCACTCGAGCGCAGCCTCGACGACGATGCCGTCCTTCTCGCCGCGAATGAAAATGATCGGCTGATGAAGCGCCGTCTTGGAGCGGTCGAGCCAGCGCACGAATTCCTCGAGGCCGCCGTCGTAATGGAGCTCCGTCGACTTGGCTTCGCGCTCGCGGTTGTCGGTGAAGATGATCTTCACGCCGGAGTTGAGGAACGCGAGCTCGCGCAGGCGGTGCTCGAGCGTCGCGTAGTCGAACGTCGTCTTGGTGAAAATCGTGTCGGACGGCAGGAAGGTCACTTCCGTGCCCTTGCGCGGTTTGCCGTCCGCCTCGATCGGGGCGGGCCCGACCAATGCCAGCGGCGCATCGGGTACGCCCATGCGAAAACGCATGTAATGCTCCTTGCCGTCGCGCCAGATGCGAAGATCGAGCCATTCGGACAGCGCGTTGACGACCGAGACGCCGACACCGTGCAGGCCGCCCGAAACCTTGTAGGTGTTCTGGTCGAATTTTCCGCCGGCGTGGAGCTGGGTCATGATGACCTCGGCAGCGGAGACGCCCTCCTCCCTATGAATCGCAACCGGAATGCCGCGACCGTTGTCGCGCACGGTCGCCGAGCCGTCGGGATTGAGGGTGACGTCGATGCGGTCGCAATAGCCGCCCAGTGCCTCGTCGATCGCGTTGTCGACGACTTCGTAGACCATGTGATGAAGGCCCGAACCGTCGTCGGTGTCGCCGATGTACATGCCCGGCCGCTTGCGCACGGCATCGAGCCCCTTCAGCACTTTGATCGATTCGGCGCCGTAGGCTTCAGCGTCGCTGGTCGACATGGATTGATCGGTCATGGTCGGTTCCACGGGTAAAACGTTCAGTGGGCGTGGCTGTGCGGATCGGCGGACACGAGAGCGGCGCCCGCGACCGCGAAGAACTGGGCCTTATCTCCGAATCCCTCGAACAGGGCGGCATCGGTACCGGTAAGCCAGACCTGGGCGCCCAGGGCCCGGATCTCGCCGTAGAGCGCGTGGCGATGGCGCTCGTCCAGATGCGCCGCGACCTCGTCGAGCAGGAGCAAGGGTGCAGCCCCCCTCTCGGCGGAAATCAGCCGCGCGTGGGCCAGCACGAGGCCCAAGAGCAGCGTCTTCTGCTCGCCGGTCGACAACTGATCGGCCACGGTGCCGCGCTCGCGGTGGCGAACGACGATGTCGGAGCGATGGGGCCCGGCCGATGCGCCACCGGCAAACGCATCGTCCGTTCGCGCGCTCTGGAGGGCTTCGCGGAAGCGCTCTTCGGCGGCGAGTGCCGGACCTTCGGTAAGCCATTCTTCCACCGCGCCGGCGAGCGCCATGATCGCCACCGGAAAGCTGCTCTGACGTTCGGCGGCGGCGGCGTTCAATGCATCCGCCATCGCCAGGCGCGCGGCGGCAACGGCGACTCCCCGCTCGGCCATCTGGGTCTCGAGCGCCGACAGCCAGGCATCGTCCGCGATGCGCTCGCGCAGAAGGCGGGAGCGCTCGCGTAGCGCGCGCTCATAGGCGTTGACGCGGCTCGCGTGCGCGGGATCGAACGCGAACACGAGTCGGTCGAGAAACTTGCGCCGGGCTGACGGCGAATCGAGAAACAGGCGGTCCATCGCCGGGGTCAGCCACACCACAGCGAGTCGCTCGGCAAGCTCCGCCGCCGCGGGCGCGGGCGCTCCGTTGACGCGCACCGCGCGCTTGTCGCTACGGTCGTCCTCGCTCGCGCGACCGTCGTTGATCCGACCGGTGCCGATCTCGATGTCGCCCACCGGCGTCGCGATGCTCGCCGCCACCGCCCACGGTCCCGCGCCGAAGCGGTCGACCTCGGCGAGCGTGGCGCCCCTGAGGCCCCGACCGGGAGCGAGGAACGACAGCGCCTCCAGGAGATTGGTCTTGCCAGCGCCGTTGGCGCCGAACAACACCACCGGCCGCTCGTCGGCCTCGATCTTCAGGCGGGCGTAGCAGCGGTAGTCGGTGAGCGCCAGCTTGCGCACGGCATACCGCGGCGAAGCCGCCGGCACGGCTTCCTCGACGAGACGCGGACGCAGACGGGCGTTCATGCCGCCTAAACGCGCATCGGCATGAGGACATAGAGCGCATTCGCATCCTCGCCGTCGCGGACCAGCGTCGGGGAAGCCGCATCGGCAAAAACGAACTGCACGTTCTCGCCCTCGATCTGAGAGGTGATGTCGAGGAGGTAGCGGGCGTTGAAACCGATCTCCATGGCGCCGCCGTCGAAGCCGACCTCGAGCTCCTCGGTGGCACTGCCCTGCTCAAGGCTGGTCGCCGACAGCGTGATCGCACTCTTGGCCAGCGCCATCTTTATCGCCCGCGATTTCTCGGTCGAGATCGTCGAGACGCGATCGACCGCTTCGGCAAACGGCTTGCAGGCGACTTCCATGACCTTGTCGTTGCCGGTCGGGATGACGCGCTCGTAATCGGGAAAGGTCCCGTCGATCAGCTTCGAGGTCAGCGTCACGTCGTCGAACGCGAAGCGGATCTTGGTCTCCGAAAGACCGATTTCGACTGCGCTCTCGGTCTCGTCGAGCAGTTTCCTGAGCTCGTTCACGGCCTTGCGCGGAACGATGACGCCGGGAATGTTGCCGGCGCCCTTGGGCAGCGGCACCTGAAAGCGGGCGAGGCGATGACCGTCCGTGGCAACGGCGCGGAGCAGCCCATTGGCATCGGTCGCCGCGTGAAGATAGATCCCGTTCAGGTAATACCGTGTCTCCTCGGTGGAGATGGCGAAGCGGGTGTGATCGATCAGCGCCTTCAGGGAATCGGCCGCAAGCGAGAACGTGTGCGGCTGCTTGTCGTTGGCGGCGGCCGGAAAATCCGATTCGGGCAGCGCCTGAAGCGTGAAGGTGGACCGACCCGAGCGCACCGTCAGACTGGTGGCGCCGGCCTTCGTCGCGAGCTCGACCTGAGCGCCTTCGGGAAGCTTGCGTGCGATGTCGTAGAGCGTGTGCGCCGGGGCCGTGGTGGCGCCCGCCTGCCCAACGCCGCACTCGACCGATTCGGCCAGCGCCAGATCCATATCGGTAGCGGTGAGTTGAAGGCGGTTGTCCTTCGCTACGATCAGAACATTGGCGAGAATGGGAATGGTGTTTCGACGTTCGACAACGCTCTGGACGTGGCCAAGGGATTTGAGGAGCTGGGCGCGCTCGATGGTGACTTTCATGGTGTCATCAGCTCTGGCTCGTTGGGCTCTGTGGGCTCGGGCCTCTTGTGCGCTCGTTCCGTGCGCTCAGTCGGACACCCCGGAGCGGGGTTTTTAAACCCTGAGAAGCAGGCCAAATCCCCCGTTCGAGGAAGGGTGTCCGGCCGCCCGTCAGGAGCCCTTAAGAGTATAACAAACCACGAAAAAACGGTAGTTTTTTCGCCTCCCGGCGACCGCGCCGCGGGGCCCGGAAATGCGCCGGATACGGGCGTTTTCCGAGCTTCGGAATCGTCCCGCGACGCGCGCGACGAAAAACCCCGCGCAACCGGGCGCGGGGTGCTTGTCTTACACCACGAATCCCGCGAATCGGGCGCTCAGGTTTCCAGCATCCGCCGCAGCAGATCGACGTCTTCGGCGAATGAGGCGTCCTTGGCCCGGAGCTCCTCGATCTTGCGCACCGCATGCATGACCGTGGTGTGATCGCGGCCCCCGAACTTGCGGCCGATCTCGGGCAGCGAGCGGGAGGTGAGCTGCTTCGCCAGATACATCGCGACCTGACGCGGCCGGGCGACGGCGCGGGCGCGCCGGGCTGAATGCATGTCGGCGATGCGGATGTTGAAGTGCTCGGCGACGCGCTTCTGGATTTCCTCGATGGTGACGCGCCGGTCGTTGGCGCGCAGGAGGTCGTGCAGAACCTCCTGGGTCGTCTCCAGTGTGATGTCGCGGCCGACCAGTTGGGCGTGAGCGACGACGCGGTTGAGCGCGCCTTCGAGCTCGCGCACGTTCGACGTGATCTTGTGGGCGAGAAACTCCATGACCTTCGGCATGACAGTGGCGTTGAGACGCTCGCCCTTGGCCTGGAGGATCGAGAGCCTGAGCTCGTAATCGGTCTGATGGATGTCGGCGACCAAGCCCCAGCCGAGGCGGGAGCGCATGCGCTCCTCCATGCCCTCGAGATCCGACGGCGACTTGTCGGCGGAGATCACGATCTGGCGGTTCTGGTCGACCAATGCATTGAAGGTATGGAAGAATTCCTCCTGGGTCGAGTCGCGGCCGGAGATGAACTGGACGTCGTCGATCATCAGCACGTCGACGTTTCGGAACTGCTCCTTGAACGCCATCGTGTCGCGAAAGCGCAGCGCCCGGATGAACTGGTACATGAACTTTTCCGCCGAGAGATAGAGCACCTTACGGGTCGGATGCTTCTCGCGGATGTGCCAGGCGATGGCGTGCATGAGGTGCGTCTTGCCAAGACCGACGCCGCCATAGAGGAACAGAGGATTGAACGGCACGACCGTCGCTTCGGCGACGCGGCGCGCGGCGGCATAGGCGAACTCGTTCGATTTGCCGATGACGAAGTTGTCGAAGGTGAAGCGGGTGTCGAGCGCCGCTCCGAAATCGATCCGCTCTTCGCTCTCGCCCGGCATCGCCGCCGGCGCCGTCTGAGTCACGCCGTCGACGACGTGCGGGCGCAGCGGCATCGCGACTTTGGGAGCGGCCGTGCGCACGACCCGCACTTCGAGTGCGCGGATGCTCGGGTCCATGCCGATCCACAGCGCTTTCATGCGCTCGAGATAGTGTCGCTCGACCCAGTCGCGCATGAAGCGCGTGGGCGCCGCGATGACGACCTCCGGCCCGTCCGCACGCGACAGCGCGAGCGGCTTGAGCCAGCTCTTGAAAACGGCTTCTCCGAGCTCGGACTTGAGGGTGCTGAGCACCTTTTCCCAATGGCCGTTACGCACGGAAACACTTCCCCCCTGCATTGACGCCACGCCCCTCAGTCCTGCAGCCACGGCAACCCGTCGGCCTTCCAGCCGCCCGTCGTGCCGCGGTGATGATCACGATCGAGCGGCCCTTCGAAGCCGCCCACGATATTGTAAGCGCGGGTGAAACCCTGACCCGTCATCGCGATCGCCGCGGCCCGGGAGCGGCCCCCCGACCGGCACAGGAACAGCACCGGCCGGTCCGGCTTGGCGCCGGCCGCCGTCACCTGGCGGGCAAACTCGGGGTTCTGGCCCATGGACGGGAACACCTGCCACGGAATGAATGCGGCCTTTTTGCTGAGCTGAGCGACATCGGGAACGCCGACGAACACCCACTCCGGCTGGGTGCGGACATCGACCAGAATCGCGTCGGGCTCTTCCGCAAGAATCTGCCACGCCGTCTTGGGCGCGACATCCCCGGCATAGCCGTCGCCGGGCTTCACGGCGCGTTCGGACGGAGTGCGCTCCGCTCCGGTTGCCATGGTTTCATTCCCCCCAAAACTCACCGCGACGCGCGTTCGCGTCGGCGTCGCTTCCAACACTCACAGCGCGCGGTCGTCACGCGATCGCCGTGAACACGTTCGCCGGTCAGCCCACCGACGAACTCCGCCTAGAACGCTTCGACAAAAACACGGGGGACGCGTCGGATATTCCGAACGAGAAACGTCACCACGCAAACGCCGGTTGTCGAAGAAACGGCCGAACCGGATACCGCGATGCGGTCGGCATTGGCCGCGTGACAAGGACGTTACCTTTGGGCCTCGGCCCGCGCAATACGATCGAAGCGCGAACGATCAAAATTTTTATCGGGCGGTAGCGGCTTTTCCCGTTGAAAAAACTTTCCTGCGACACTCGCCGTTTTGGAAAATGCGCGCGTACTTTTCGCGCGCGATGCGGCGCGGCGAGCGGTCATCACGGCAATGATCAACGTATAGTGGTCGAGAAACGAAAAACGCCGACGCGGTGGCGTCGGCGCTCCGATCGCGAGGACTAAGGTTTGCTTAAGAGAGCGCTTTGACCCGCGCCGAGAGACGCGACAGCTTGCGCGAGACGGTTCGCTTATGGACGACGCCCTTGGTCGAGCCGCGCATCATCTCCGGCTGTGCCGCACGGAGTGCCGCGCTCGCAGCGGACTTGTCGCCGGATGCAATCGCTTCTTCGACGCTCTTGACGAACGTGCGAATGCGCGTCAGGCGATTGCGATTGACGGCGGTGCGCTTCGGCGTCTGACGGGCGCGTTTCTTGGCGGACTTGATGTTGGCCATAGTGAACCAAGCGTGAATTCGAGGGAAAGAGAAAGCGCGCGTGGAACGCGCGCGAGGGGCGGGTTATAGACCCTCGGCCATTGCGGCGTCAATGGCCCACATCCCCATCCAGAAACCCCCAAAAAAGAGCGCGTCGAACGAGTGGCCGAGCTCCGCGGTCGCCTCGTCGTCGGGGGTGGGTCAGCCGCCGCCGCGGCGGGGCCGGACGGAGAATCGGACCACAACCTGCCCCTTGGGCGCGGCCTCGGTAAGGACGATGACCAGGCGTTCCTGATCGCGGATGAACCGTCCCGGGCCTTCGCGAACCCATCCCAGCGCCGGCAAGGTCCGGTCGTAGAACGACGACACCTTCTGAGGCGCAGCGGCACCCTGGGCAGCGGCGTCGACGATACGACCCGCCGGCGTCTCGAAACTGGCCGCCTGATCGGTCAGCTCCGTCAAGCCCGGCGCCAGGGGCATGTCGTCGAGAACCGAGAGAAAGTCCTCGGCGCGCGCGGCGTTCATGACGAGGCCCAGGAGCATGACGGCGGCCATCGTCGAGCGGAGCGAGGAACGAAGCGCGATCTTCGACATGCGTGAACGCCTCAGCGCTGGCGACGCGGACAGTAGAATGTGGACCGTCCGCCCTGAACGATACGCCGGATGCCGCCCGGCTTTGCCGCGCCGCTTTCGGTCCCACCGCTTTGAGCGGCACCGCATTGGCAGCCGGGACACGGCTTTCCCTCGCGATCATAGACGGTGAAGCTGTGCTGAAAATAGCCAAGCTCGCCCGAAGGCTGGCGATGGTCGCGGAGCGACGAGCCGCCGGCAGCGATCGCTTTTTTGAGGACGGCCTTGATGGCTGCGACTAGGACCTCGGCCCGCTCGCCTTGGACGCGGGCGGCCAAGCGTTTGGGCGAAATGCCCGCCTGAAACAGCGCTTCGCAAACATAGATGTTGCCGAGCCCGGCGACGGTGCGCTGGTCGAGAAGAGCGGCTTTGATCGGCGTGCGCCGGCCCTTGAGGGCGGCCGCCAGCCTCGCCCCGTCGAAATCGCCCGAGAGCGGCTCCGGGCCGAGATCCACCAGCAGCGGATGCAATGCCACGTCGTCGGTCCGTATCAGGGTCATCAGACCGAAGCGGCGGGGATCGCGAAAACGCACCTCCATGTTTCCCTCGGTCTTGACCACGACATGGTCGTGGATGTCGATCGGCGGCAGCGCGCCTATGCGGCCCGTGGTCATCCTTCCCGACATGCCAAGGTGAACCACCCACGTCCAGCCGTCGTCGAGCCGGGCCAGGAGGTACTTGGCACGGCGCTCGAGACCGAGAATCCGTCGCCCTTGCAGGCGCGCCGCGAAATTCTCGGGCAACGCCACGCGGAGATCTGGACGATAAGCCTCGGCGCGGGCGATGCGCTTGCCGGCCAGCACGCCGAGGAGGCCGAGGCGCACCGTCTCCACTTCGGGTAATTCGGGCATGGGGCCCAACGTAGCGCAGGCCGCCGCTCCTGCGCTATCTTCCTCGCGTGATCGAGCACGGCGACGACAGGACTGCCTCCCAGCCCGGCGGAGAGGCCGATTTCGGCTTCCGGCGCGTGCCGGAAGGTGAGAAGGCGCCAATGGTGCGGGCCGTCTTCGAATCGGTTGCGCCGCGCTACGATCTGATGAACGACCTGATGAGCGGCGGCCTCCATCGGCTGTGGAAAGCGACGCTCATCGACACCCTGCGGCCGCGTCCGGCGATGCAGGTTCTCGACGTCGCAGGCGGCACCGGCGATGTTGCGTTTCGCATCCTGAAGGCCATGGGCGGACCGGCGCGTTGTCGGGCGTCCGGAGGCGGCATCACCATCGCCGATATCAATCCCGCCATGCTCGCCGTCGGACAGAGGCGGGCGACCGAACGGGGGCTTTCGGAGGCTGTCACGTTCGCCACCGCCGATGCCGAGCGATTGCCGTTCGCAAGCGGCACCGTCGACGCCTACACCATTGCCTTCGGCATCCGCAATGTCACACACATCGAAAACGCGCTGACGGAGGCGCGGCGCGTTCTGCGCCCGGGCGGGCGCTTCCTATGCCTCGAATTCTCGCGGCCGATGCTTCCGCTCTTGGGCCCGCTCTATGACCGCTATTCGTTTTCCGTGATTCCTTGGATCGGCGAGCGTGTCGCCGGCGACCGGGCCGCGTATCAATACCTAGTCGAGAGCATCCGAAAGTTCCCCGACCAGCGTCGCTTCGCGGACATGATCGCCGACGCCGGCCTCGACCGCGTCACGGCGCGCAATCTCGCCGGCGGCATCGTCGCCCTGCACGGCGCCTGGCGCCTGTAATCGCGATGCTCAGGGCGATCGAGAACCTGGTCCGGCTAGGCGCCATCGCCGCGATCTTCGCGCGTCACGACGCGCTGTGGCCGCTGGAACGGCTTGGCCTTCCCCGGATCGTCATGGTGCCGATGGCCTGGTTCGTCCGGGCCTTTCGCAGGCCCGGAGCCGTGCCGCCGCCCGGCATCCGGCTCGCCGCGGCACTCCAGGAATGCGGGCCAGCGTTCATCAAGTTCGGCCAGGCGCTGGCGACCCGCTCCGATCTGGTCGGCAACGAGGTGGCGGAAGCGCTCACCAAGCTCCAGGATCGCCTGCCGCCGTTTCCGTCCGAGCAGGCGGAAGCGGGGATCGAAGCCGATCTCGGAAAGCCGCTCGATGAGCTGTTCGTCACCTTCGATTCGGTGCCGGTGGCCGCAGCGTCGATCGCCCAGGTGCATTTCGCGACGACGCTCGATGCCGACGGCGCCGCGTGTGAGGTCGCGGTCAAGGTGCTGCGCCCAGGCATAGAAGAGGCGTTCCGGCGCGACCTCAACCTGTTTTACTGGCTCGCCGAGAAGGCCGAGCGCTACGTGCCGTCGCTCGATCGCTTCCGAGCGGTCGAGGTCGTGCGCACGTTCGCCCGCATAGCGGAAACCGAGATGGATTTTCGCCTCGAGGCGGCGGCCGCCTCCGAATTCCGCGAGAATTTCATCGACGATCCGACGGTGAAGGTTCCTGCGGTGGACTGGCAGCGGACCGGTCAGCGGACATTGACCCTGGAGCGCGTCATCGGCCTCCGCATCGACGACCGCGCGGCGCTCGCCGCCGCCGGTCACGATGTCGACCGAATTCTCCGCCACGCCTCGGAGCACTTCTTCAATCAGGTGTTCCGCGACGGCTATTTTCATGCCGATCTGCATCCCGGCAATCTCTTCGTCGATGCCAGCGGCACCATCGTCGCCGTCGACTTCGGCATCATGGGCCGGATCGACGTCGAGACGCGCCGCTTTCTCGGGCGGATGCTGCTGGGGCTTCTTACCGGCGACTATCAGGATGTGGCCCAAGCCCATTTCGACATCGGCTTCATCCCGCGCGATCAGCCGCGCGACGATTTCATCCTGGCGGTACGCGCGATCGGCGAGCCGATCCGCGGACTGCCGCTTGCGGACATCTCGCTCGCGCGGCTCCTTGGGCAGTTGTTCGCCACCGCCAAGCGCTTCAACATCGGCATCCAGCCGCAGCTTCTTCTGCTGCAGAAGACGATGATGGTGGCCGAGGGCGTCGGCCGCACGCTCAACCCGAACGTCAACATGTGGGAGCTGGCGCGGCCGCTGATCGAGGTCTGGATGACGGAGAACATGGGGCCGTCGGCGGAGCTTCGCGCGGTTCTGACCACCACGCTTGCCCGCGTTCGCGCCCTGCCGGCAACGCTCTCTCAATTCGAGGCGGCGGCGCGCGACTTCGCCGACGGCGGCCTCAAGCTGCACCCCGACACGCTCCGCGCCATGGCCGAGAACCGGCGCCGCAACTCGGCGATTCCCGCGTTGTGGGTCATTGCGGCTCTTCTGCTCCTGATCCTTCTCGCGCTCTAGAGCATGACCGACGTCGTCGTCGCCATTTTCATCGCCACTTACGTCGGCATGGCGGCGGGACAGGTACCGGGCCTCAAGCTCGACCGCAGCGGCATTGCCTTGATCGGCGCAATTGCGCTGATCGCCACAGACGCCGTAACGCCTGCCCAGGCATCGGGCTTCGTCGACCGATCGACGATGATGCTTTTGTTCGGCCTGATGATCGTCGCCGCGCAGTTCGGCGTCGCCGGCGTGTTCGAGGGAGCGGCGCGTCGCATCGCCGCGCTCGCCGATCGCCCGCGGCGGTTGCTTGGCGCCGTCATTGTCGTGGCGGGCACGCTCTCGGCCGGCCTCGCCAACGACATCGTCGTGTTCGCGATGACGCCTCTTCTGTGCACGGGACTGCGCTCGCGCGGCGTCAATCCGGTGCCCTACCTTATGGCGCTGGCGGCAGCGGCAAATGCCGGCTCGGCCGCGACGCTGATCGGCAATCCGCAAAACATCCTGATCGGCCAAATGACGGGACTAGGGTTTTGGCGCTATGCGGCCATCGCGGTGCCCGTTGCGGTCGCGACGCTGGCGATCGCCTACGGGGTGATTGCCTGGATCTGGCGCGCGCAGCTCGCCGCACCGTTGCCCGCCGTTCAAGCGAGCGGCGAGCGGACGCCGCTTTACTCGGATCGGCGTCAGTACGCGAAAGCGCTGATCGCCACCGCCGCGCTCCTGATCCTGTTCGCAACGCCCGTGCCGCGCGAGATTCCGACGCTGGCCGTGGCCGGCGTTCTGCTCGCCAGCCGGCGCATCGAGAGCCGCGCGCTGATCGGTGATGTCGATTGGAATCTCCTGATCCTGTTCGCGGGGCTGTTCGTCGTCACCGGAGCATTCCTGGTCGAGATGCAAGGCGAGGCGGGCGCGGGCGGCATCGCAGCGCGGCTTGCGGACGCCGGCTGGCTGCCCGATCGCCTGTCGCGACTGGTGCCGCTGGCGCTCGCGGTCAGCAACACCATCGGCAACGTGCCCGCAGTGATCCTGATTCTGCAGGCGTGGCCGTCGCCGCCCGACGGCGCCATGGTTGCTCTCGCCATTCTGTCGACGCTCGCGGGCAACCTTTTGCTGGTCGGCAGCCTTGCCAACATCATCGTCGCCGAACGGGCACGGGCGAACGGAATCAAGCTCAGTTTCGCCGAGCACGCGCGCGCTGGGGTGCCGATCACCCTCTTGTCGACGGCGGTAGCCGCGGCCTGGCTGACCGCACTGGGCATCATTCGTCTTTAGCGGAAAAGATCGCAGTATCAATATCTTGTATGGGCATGACGGCCATAAAGCGAGGCTGTGGCCGAGCACCTTGCGGGGGGCGGGGAAAAGGTCTATTTACAGCTTCCACTCGTAAATATCCGGACAATTCCACGTGCTCGAAGGAAAACGCATTCTCCTCGTCGTGGCCGGCGGCATTGCCGCCTACAAGGCCCTCGACCTCATCCGGCGGCTCCGCGAGCGCGGGGCACACGTCCGGCCACTTCTGACAGCCGCGGGAGCGAAATTCGTGACGCCACTGTCTTTGGCGGCGCTCGCCGGCGAGAAGGTCTATTCGGAGCTGTTCTCGCTCACCGACGAGAGCGAGATGGGCCACATCCGCCTTGCCCGGGAGGCGGACCTCGTCGTCGTGGCGCCCGCCACCGCCGATATTCTCGCCAAGATGGCGGCCGGACTTGCGGACGACCTGGCCACCACCGCGCTCCTCGCGACCACGCAGCCGATCCTGGTGGCGCCTTCGATGAACGTGCGCATGTGGGAGCACCCGGCGACCCGCGCCAATCTGGCGACACTTCAGGCGCGCGGCGTGCAGGTCGTCGGCCCCGGTGCCGGCGACCTCGCCTGCGGCGAAGTCGGCGACGGGCGGCTTGCGGATGTCACCGACATCGTCGATGCGATCGCGGCGCATTTCGGCCCCAGGCCGCTCGCCGGCCGGAGCGCGCTAGTAACCTCGGGACCGACATTCGAGCCGCTCGATCCTGTGCGCTTCATCGGCAACCGCTCGTCGGGCCGCCAGGGTCATGCGATCGCGCAGGCGCTGGCCGATCTCGGCGCCGCCACCACGCTCGTCTCGGGGCCGGTTGCCATTCCCGACCCGGCCGGCGTCCTTGTGGTGCACGTGAACACCGCCCGCGAAATGCTGGCCGCCTGCGAGCGGGCGCTGCCATCGGATATCGCCGTGATGACCGCGGCCGTCGCCGACTGGCGCCCGGATAAGGAGTCGACGCGCAAGCTCAAGAAGGAAAAGGGTGCGGCGCCGCCGACCGTGGTTCTTGCGGAAAACCCCGACATCCTCCGCACCATCGCCGGCCGCGGCAACGGGCGGCCGCAACTCGTGATCGGTTTTGCCGCCGAAACCGGCGACGCGGTGGCCCACGGCCGCATCAAGCTTGCCGCGAAGGGCTGCGATTGGATCGTCGCTAACGACGTTACCGAGCCTGGCGTCCTCGGCGGGGACGAGAATGTCGTCCACATCATCGACAAGGCGGGAGTGGATTCGTGGCCGCGCCTTCCCAAGCGCGAGGTCGCGGCGCGCCTGGCGCTCCGCATCGCCCGCCAGCTCGACGGGAGCGCCGCGTGACAGCCATCGTCGATGTCCCCGTCATTAAGTTCGCCTCGGCCGACGGGCTGCCGCTTCCCGCCTATGCGACTCCCGGCGCCGCCGGTCTCGATCTCGCCGCTGCGGTGACTAAGCCGGTCGTGATCCCGCCGGGTCGACGCGCCGTGGTTCCGACCGGCCTCGCCGTAGCGCTGCCCGCAGGCTTCGAGGCCCAGGTGCGGCCGCGTTCGGGGCTTGCCGCGCGCGCGGGCGTCACCGTCCTCAACACACCGGGCACGATCGATTCCGATTACCGTGGAGAGATTCAGGTGATCCTCATCAATTTCGGCGAGGCCCCGTTCACGGTATCCCGCGGCGAGCGCATCGCCCAACTGGTGGTTGCCCCCGTTGCGCGGCTCGCGTGGCGGGCGGCCGATCGCCTTCCAGAGACAGCGCGCGGCGCGGGTGGCTTCGGCTCCACCGGCACCGGTCGCAAGGAGTGAACCGTGTTGCGTCTCCCGAAAAAGCTTCTGTTCGCCATCGAAGCGGTTCTCGATATTGCCTATAACGCCGGCCCGCAGCCGGTGCAGAGCCGCGACATCACCGCGCGCCAGGGCATTCCACGCCGCTACCTGGAGCAGGTGCTCCAGAGTCTCGTGCGCGCCGGGATTCTCGCCGGCGTGCGCGGACCCCGCGGCGGCTACCGTCTGGCGCGCGAGCGACGGCGCATCACCGTCGGCGACATCACCCGTGTCGTGGCGCAGATCGAGAATGGCGAGGCGGCGGAGGAGAAACTTCCCGACTCGAGCCTCGGCACCCGAGTCGTGCGGCCGATGTGGTTCTCGATCCAGGACACTCTTCTGAAGACGCTGGATACGTTCACGATCGAGGATCTATGCCTCAAGGCCAACCAGGTGGGCATCGAATCGGAAGCCCGCAAACATCTCGATTTCTCCATCTGATCTTGCGCGGGGAAGCCATGGACGACAGCAACGACAAAGCCGATCCTTGCGCGGGCACCCGCGGGCTCATTTACGACTCGATCCTCGACACCATCGGCAACACGCCGCTCGTTCGCCTCCCGCGCCTGTCCCGCGAGAACGGCTGCAAGGCGGAGGTGCTCGCCAAGCTCGAATTCTTCAATCCGCTGTCGTCGGTCAAGGACCGCATCGGCCTCGCCATGATCGAAGCAGGCGAGAAAGCGGGGCGCATCACCAAGGGCACCGTGTTGATCGAAGCGACATCCGGCAACACCGGCATCGCACTCGCCTTCGCCTGTGCCGCCAAGGGTTATCGCCTGATCCTCACCATGCCCGACAGCATGTCCCTGGAGCGGCGCAAAATGCTGATGCTGCTGGGTGCCGAGATCGAGCTCACGCCGGCGGCGAAGGGCATGCACGGCTCGCTCGACCGTGCCCAGGAACTCCAGAAGAAGCACCCCAACTCGATCATTCTCCAGCAGTTCGACAATCCGGCCAATCCGGACATCCATTTCAGCACCACTGCCGAAGAAATCTGGCGCGATACCGACGGCACCGTCGACGCCGTGGTGAGCGGGGTCGGCACCGGCGGGACACTGACCGGCGTCGGCCGTGCGCTGAAGCCGCGCAAGGCGTCGCTGCGCATGATCGCGGTCGAGCCGGAGGACAGTCCGGTGCTGTCGGGCGGCCTGCCTGGACCGCATCGCATCCAGGGCATCGGCGCCGGCTTCATTCCGAAGAATCTCGATCCCAGCCTGATCGACGAAGTCGTCCGCATCGGCAACGAGACGGCGTTCACCACCGCCCGGCTGGTTGCGCGGATGGAAGGCGTTCCGGTCGGAATTTCGTCGGGTGCCGCGTTGGCGGCAGCGCTCGAAGTGGGCGCCAGGCCCGAGATGGCCGGCAAGCGCATCGTCGTTATCGTTCCCTCGTTCGCCGAACGTTACTTGTCGACGCCGTTGTTCGAGGGCCTATAGAAATTAAGGCGTCATCGATGACCGATTTCACCGACGCGCAACTCAACCGCTACGCGCGCCACATCGTGCTTCAGGAAGTCGGCGGCGTGGGCCAACGCAAGCTCCTCGACGCGCGCGTGCTGGTGGTCGGCGCCGGTGGGCTCGGCTCGCCGCTCCTCCTCTATCTGGCATCGGCGGGGATCGGCACTCTGGGCGTGATAGACGACGATGTCGTCGATCTTTCGAATCTCCAGCGCCAGGTCCTGCACACCACCGACCGCGTCGGCCGGCCCAAGGTGGAAAGCGCCGCCGCGGCGGTTACCGCGATCAATCCCGAGATCGCCGTCATCACCCACCGCGAGCGGATGACCGCCGCCAACGTCATGGATTTGATCGCCGATTATGACGTGATCGCCGACGGGTCGGACAACTTCGCGACGCGCTTTCTCGTCAACGACGCGTGCTACCTCGGCAACAAGACCCTCGTCTCCGGCGCGCTGCTGCGCTTCGAAGGCCAGCTTGCCACGTTCAAGGCTCACGAGCATGGCCCCGACGGCGCGCGCTATCCCTGCTATCGCTGCATCTTCCCGGCGCCGCCGCCACGCGGCCTCATCCCGACCTGTTCCGAAGGCGGCGTGCTGGGCTCCGTCGCCGGAACCATCGGCACCATGCAGGCCACCGAGGTCATCAAGGAAATCCTCGGCGTCGGGGAAACGCTGGCGGGCTCGCTGCTGATCATGGACGCCCTCACCTCCACCTTCCGCAAGGTGCGGGTGAAGCCCGATCCGGCCTGCGATCTGTGCGGCGCCCAGGCGACGATCCACGACCTCTCGCGCCATGGCTGACACAGGGAGCCCTCTGGTTCTGATCGTGCTGTCGAGTGCGTTCGAGCGCGTGCATTACGCGCTCGCGACGGCGGCTGCCGCAGCGGCGGCGGACCGCCCGGCAATCCTGTTCTTCACCCAGGGCGCCGTACGGGCGATCGCCGGCACCCCCGAGGCGCCGGGCTGGGCACGGCTGACTGTGGCCGATCCGGGCCTCGGCGGCGACGATGCCGCCACGCTCGACCGCGTGTTCCGCGCGCGGGGTGCAGCCGGCATCGAAGAATTGCTCGCCGCCTGCAAGGAGCTGCGCGTCAGCTTTCTCGTCTGCTCGATGGGGTTGCGCGTGGCGGATGTCGCGCGCGGGTCGCTCCGGAGCGATCTTCCGGTCGAGGAGACCGGCCTGGTCGACGTCCTCTCCCGCGGCGGCACCTTGACATTCGTATGACGGTCGTCGTGCGGTCGTTCATTCGGCTTGACGGCATACCCCTGTCTTTCCCTATATGGCGCCGATGAAACGAGGACTGGGATGATCGGCGCACGCGTTGGCGCTTGGGGCTTGGCTGCGCTGCTTTTCGCTCTGTCGTACGGGGTCGCGTCGCACCCGTCCTTCGCCCAGGACCAGCCGAACGAGCAGGACATCGGCCAGCCCGCCGACAGTGAGGCGGGTGCCGGACCGCCGCAGGAAGCGGACACGCCCGAACCATCCGGACCCGAGGCCGAAGCCAAGACGCCGCCCGGCCAGACAGGACTGAAGGTGCCGCGGTTTGCCTCGCTCCGCTCGGGAGAGGTCAACGTCCGCACCGGCCCAGGTACACGCTACCCGGTGGAATGGCGATTCCAACGCCGCGGCCTTCCTGTCGAAATCACCGCCGAGTTCGGCACTTGGCGGCGCATCCGCGACGGGCAGGGCGCCGAAGGCTGGGTGCACCGCTCAATGCTGTCGGGACGCCGCACGGTGGTCATCGCCAACAGCATCGAAACCTTGCGACGGCGCGCCGCCGCCGATGCGACCGCCGTTGCACGCGCCGAGCAAGGCGTGATGGCAACGGTCCGGACCTGTCGCGAGAAATGGTGCGAGATCGAAGCTCAGGGCTTCCGCGGCTGGGTGCCGGAGGCGTCCTTGTGGGGCGTCTACCCGAACGAGATCATCAAGTAGAGCGCCGCCGCCTGGATCAGTCGAAATCGGCGGCGAGCGCCTCTTTGACATCCGTCGGCAGCACCGCCATGTGGCCGTAATTCGGATGATCGATCGACAGAATCACCCGCGCATCGGCACGCCGGAACAGGTCGGCGGCGGGATTATCGAACTGAAAATGGAAAAAGTGCACGGATGACGTCTTGCCCTCGGGAGTCGTGCGCTCCTCGTCGTCCTCGGGCCGCGCATCGATCTTCCGGCGCTCGCCACCGGCTTCGACAGTCATGCTGACCTTTTCCTCGATGTAGCCGAGACGCGCGAGCTCGTGCTTGCGCATCGCCTCGTCCTCGATCTCGATCATCATGGTCGCCACAAGCTCGCGCCCGTTCGGCACCAGTGGACCGTAGGCCCTGAGCTCGTCGGCGACCTGCTCGTCACCGCCCTTCTCGATGTAAAGCATCTCATGAATCTGATGGAGCATGGTATCGCGGTTCTCGAAATAGAACGTCGCGTAAGGACCGACGCTGATCCGCCGATGCTCTTTGAGCCGGGCGATGCGGCGGCGCGACTCTGAGCGTGCCTTCACATAGACATCGGGCGGCATGATGTCGTCGCGGACGATGGGGCGGGCCATGACGAGCTCCTCTCTGCCTTTCGCTGTGACTAAAGGCCGTACGACTTGGCGATGATCTGGATCGGATGGAGAGCCTCGGACGTCTCCTTGGCGCCCTCGACCAGCGCCATGCCCTGGCGAATATGCTTGCCGGCGAGCGGGCACTCGGAGGCGAGCATGCCCTTGTCGAGCTTGACCATCTGGCTTGCCACCGGGCGGCCGACCTTGAGCGCCGTCGGAAAGTTTTCCTCGCGCACACCCCAGCTTCCGCCGTGTCCCGAGCAACGCTCGATCACGGAGAGCCCCTCGCGCATGCCGGGGATGAGGCGCAGCATCTCGGCTGCCTGGGGGCCGACGTTCTGGGCGCGGGCGTGACAGGGGATGTGGAGCGCCACGCCGCCGTCGATCGGCTTGAGGCCTGGCGCGATACCTTCCTTCTTTGCGATGTCGACGATGTACTGGCTGCAGTCGAACGTCCGTTTCGAGAGCTTCTCGACCAGGTCGTAGCCGGGGCGGTTCTTTGGCACGATCAGCGGCCATTCGAACTTCAGCATCAGCGCGCACGACGGAACGAGCGTCAGAACGTCGTAGCCCCTGTCGATCCATCGATTGAGATCGGCGGCGATGCGCACCGCCGTATCGGCGACGCGCGCCAGATCGCCATGCTCAAGCTGCGGCATGCCGCAGCAGCCGGGGTAGGCGACTTCGGTTTCGACGCCGTTGTGCGCCAGCACCTTGCGCGCGTCGATGCCGATATCGGGATTGTTGTAGTTGGCGAAGCAGGTGGCGAAGATCACCGCTTTGCGGCCCTTCGCCGGCGCCTCGGCGTTGATCGGCGGCACCTCGCTCCGGGCCCGCATCGAGAAGGTGTGGCCATGGAACTTCGGCAGTTCCGCATCACGGTGGACGTGCATGACCTTTTCCATGGCCGGGCGGGTCAGGGCGTTGCCGCGTTTCGCCGCCCAGTTCGTCAGCGGCGCCACCGCGCCTGCGAGCTTGCCGTTGCGATCGGTTTCGGTGAGTTGGCGAGCGGAAAACGCAATGTCGCCGTCTTTGAGCTGCATCGCTCGGTAGCGCACCATGAGATGCGGGAAATCGAGATTGAACTCGTGCGGCGGCACGTAGGGACACTTCGTCATGAAGCACATGTCGCAGAGCGTGCAGGCGTCGACGACGGGCGCGAAATCCGCCGAGGCGACCGAATCGAGCTCGCCGGTCTTGGATTCGTCGATAAGATCGAACAGGCGTGGAAAACTGTCGCACAGATTGAAGCAGCGCCGGCAGCCGTGACAGATGTCGAAGACCCGGCGCATCTCGGCGTCGAGCTTCGCCTCATCGGTGAAATCGGGATTCGCCCAATCGATAGGGTGCCGAATGGGCGCGTTGAGGCCGCCTTCGCTCATGAACGATCTCGCGATGAGGAAAGAACAAGAAGAAACAGATTCGGTTCCGCGAGGAGGCTGACCTCCCCGCGGACCGTCGTCGATCGATCAGAGCTGATCGAGCGCCTTCTGGAAACGGCCGGCGTGGGACTTCTCGGCCTTGGCGAGAGTCTCGAACCAGTCGGCGACTTCGCTGAAGCCCTCGCTGCGGGCAGCCTTCGCCATGCCCGGGTACATGTCGGTGTACTCGTGGGTCTCGCCGGCGACGGCAGCCTTGAGATTCTTCGAGGTCTCGCCGATCGGCAGACCGGTGGCCGGGTCGCCAACCTCCTCGAGGAATTCGAGGTGGCCGTGGGCATGGCCGGTCTCCCCTTCCGCCGTCGAGCGGAACACGGCGGCAACGTCGTTGAAGCCTTCCACATCCGCCTTTTGCGCGAAGTAGAGGTAGCGACGGTTGGCCTGGGACTCGCCCGCGAAGGCGGCCTTCAGGTTTTCTTCGGTCTTGGATCCTTTGAGGGATGGCATCGTCATTCTCCCGTTTGGCTGTCCATCGTCGCGATGTTCGGCCGGCGATGGTTTGCTGGTGGGCGGACGCGGGATGCGCCGCCCCGGAAACCGGGAGCGGGACATGGGCCCTGCTTCCTATGAGCCTTTATATGATCCGCGAGAGCAGACCTGTCAATAGATTAGAGACGTTCTAATCTATTGATTTAGCGATCTGGGATATCAGCCTTTGCGATTGGCCGAAAGGCGGATGACAACGTCCACCCGCTGCACGTGCATGCCGGCCGGCGGCTCCGGCAACCGGGCTATCGAGACGTCGGCACCCACGATGTCGGCCAGTCTGGCGCTGTCTTCGTAGAAGAAATGATGGTGGTCGGAGACATTGGTGTCGAAGTACGAGCAACCCGGCTCGACGACGATCTCGCGCAGGAGACCGGCGTCGGTGAACTGGTGCAGCGTGTTGTAGACCGTCGCGAGCGACACGCGGATGCCTTCCTTGGTCGCCATGCCGTGGAGCTCTTCCGCGGTGACGTGAATGTCGCCGCGCTCGAGCAGGAGCTTGGCCAACGCCAGCCGCTGGCGGGTAGGCCGGAGACCCTTGCCGCGCAATCGGTCGAGAACGTCGCTGAACGGTCGCTGCATCATGGTTCCAAGGAGGGGCCGCGGGGCCCGTCCATTTCCTAGATAACGGGATATCGCCCGTTAACTCAATGCATATTGGACCGATCGACGGCTTTTAAAAGGGCCCGCCGCCCGCTTGGGGCTCAATCGCCGGTCTTCAGCCGTTCCACGAGCTGGCGGACGGACGGAATGAAACCGTTTGCATAGAACGGATCGTCCTTGAAGCGGAACGCATTGTGGCCGGCGAACATGAGCTGGTTGTCGACGTCACCGGCGTGGGCGATCGCCTGCAGCGTCTTCTGGATGCAGTAGGAGCGCGGGTCCGGGGTCTTGCCGGTGGTGCCCTCCTCATTTTGTGCCCAATTCGAAAAGGCGCAGGCCGACAGACAGCCCATGCAGTCGATCTGGTCGCGGCGAATCTGCCGCGCCTTGACGCGATCGACGAAGATCAACGTCGAATCGGGAGTGCGCAGCGCGTCGGTGAACCCGGCCGCGACCCATCCCTCAGCATGGACTTTGTCGTGCTCGGTGAGGTAGACGAGGCGGCCGCGTGCGCCGACCGGAAACGCCGTGGTGTGCTCGCCCACGGGCTCCACCGAGTACGCCACTTGGCGGTCGGAGCGGCCTCGCAGCTCCTCGATAAAGGCGTTGCTGACGGCGGAGGAATAAAAGCCGGTCGGCGAATAGCGGTTAAGGAAGACGTCGCCTTCCTTGAGCGTCAGCAGCTTCCGCTTCCAGTCGTCGGAAATCGGGCTTTCCTGGGTGAGGAGCGGCCGCGTGCCGAATTGGAATGCGACCGGGCCGATCTCGGGGCTGTCGAGCCAGTGCTCCCACTCGCGCAGGCACCAGACGCCGCCCGCCATGATGACCGGCACCTGACCCAGGCCGAACTCCGTCATGAGCGTGCGCAGCTCGGCGACGCGCGGGAACGGATCCTCGGGCTTCTGCGGATCTTCGCTGTTGGACAGGCCGTTATGACCGCCGGCGAGCCACGGATCCTCGTAGACCACGCCGCCGAGCCGGTCGGCGAACTTGTGGTAGGCGCGCTTCCAGAGCGCCCGGAACGCGCGCGCCGACGAAACGATCGGGTAATAATAGACGCCGAACTCGGAGCAGATCTCCGCCATCCGGTACGGCATGCCGGCGCCGCAGGTCACGCCCGAGATCAGCCCCTTGGCGCCCTCGAGCACGCCTTTGAGGATGCGCTCCGACGCGCCCATCTCCCACAGGATGTTCATGTGGATCGGACCGTTGTCGGAAGCCGCCTCGTAGGCGATCCGCGCCTGCGTGATCCCGCCCTGGATGCCGTAGGCGATCAGCTCCTCGTGGCGCAAGCGCCGGGTGCGGCCGTTGTAGACGACGGGCTTGAGCTGACCGTTCTCGTCGTAGGAATCGGCATTGACGCCGGAGAAAGTGCCGACGCCGCCGCACGCCGCCCATGCACCGGAGGATTCGCCATTGGAGACCGCAATGCCCTTGCCACCCTCGACGAGCGGCAGAACCTCGCGGCCGGATATCAAAACCGGATTGAGAGGCTTCACAATTACGCCTTTAGTCCGCGCCCGCCACGGACTCCTGCTTCCCTGGGAATAATCTCATGACCACGGCCCTCACAGCGACCGCGTCCTGATCCCAACCGGCTGTATATAAGATCGCTTCCATGAAAAGCCAGCGCCTTGAAAAGGCGCGGCTTCCCATGGAAAACGGCCGATCCGAAGCTCAATGAGCCGCCGTGCTCTCGGCGTCTTCGCTCTTCTTCGAGATGTCCTCGCCGGTGGCTTGGTCGACGGCCTTCATCGACAGGCGGACCTTGCCGCGCTCGTCCATGCCGAGAACCTTCACCTTCACCTGGTCGCCCTCGTTGATCACATCGGTGACCTTGCCGACCCGACGCGGCGCAAGCTCGGAAATGTGCACGAGACCGTCGCGCGAGCCGAGGAAGTTCACGAACGCGCCGAAATCGACGACCTTCACGACCTTGCCGCTGTAGATCACGCCGATCTCCGGCTCGGCGACGATGCCCTTGATCCACTCGATCGCCTTCTTCGCGGCCTCGGCGTCGACCGCCGCCACCTTGATCGTGCCGTCGTCCTCGATGTCGATCTTGGCGCCGGTGGTCTCGCAAATCTCGCGGATGACCTTGCCGCCGGTGCCGATGACCTCGCGGATCTTCTCCTTCGGGATCGAGAACTGAGTGATGCGCGGCGCCTTCTCGGAGACCGTCTCGCGGGCCCCGGTGATGGCCTTGCCCATCTCGCCCAGAATGTGAAGGCGGCCGTCCTTCGCCTGACCGAGGGCGATCTTCATGATCTCCTCGGTGATCGAGGTGATCTTGATGTCCATCTGCAGCGACGTGATGCCGGTGGTCGTTCCGGCCACTTTGAAGTCCATGTCGCCCAGATGATCCTCGTCGCCGAGAATGTCGGAGAGCACGGTGAAGCGCTCGCCCTCCTTGATCAGGCCCATGGCGATGCCGGCGACCGGCTTCGGCAACGGCACACCCGCGTCCATCATTGAGAGCGACGAGCCGCACACGGTCGCCATCGACGACGAGCCGTTCGATTCGGTGACTTCCGAAACGACGCGGATCGTGTAGGGAAACTTCTCTTTTTCCGGCAGCACGGCGTGGAGCGCGCGCCAAGCGAGCTTGCCGTGGCCGACTTCGCGCCGGCCCGGGCTGCCCATGCGGCCCACTTCGCCGACCGAATACGGCGGGAAGTTGTAGTGAAGCATGAAGTGCTCGTAGTAGTTACCCTCGAGGGCGTCGATGCGCTGCTCGTCCTCACCGGTGCCGAGCGTGGTCACGACCAGCGCCTGGGTTTCGCCACGGGTGAACAGCGCCGAGCCGTGCGTGCG
>Ga0070714_100000389_pt1 | contig 32725 bp, 26 predicted proteins | sample LARL83metaG_FD_65450 | JGI IMG/M metagenome (GOLD analysis project Ga0070714, IMG submission 65450) | Corn, switchgrass and miscanthus rhizosphere microbial communities from Kellogg Biological Station, Michigan, USA - LAR L8-3 metaG | ecosystem: Host-associated > Plants > Roots > Rhizosphere ... | reverse complement strand
CATTCGACCGAAGCGGCCTCGCCGAACACGCAGGCGTGCGCGCAGATGATCCGCGACTATCACGCCGCCGCGCCGCAGCGCCCGCATGCGCCCTGCATTCGATCGCCCAGGGTGAACGGCCCCGAGGTGCTCGAGTATTTGACGCAGGTCAAACCCGACGTCATTTTTTCTCACTGCATCAATCAGTATTTCGGAAAGAAACTGCGGGCCGCGGCGCGCCACGGCGTCATGCTGTGGCACGTCGGGATCACGCCCGAGTACAAGGGCGTCTACTCCCCGTTCTGGACGATGCACAACGGCGACTTCGAAAACTTCGGATACACGCTGCTGCGCCTCAACGAGGAGCTCGACGCCGGCGAGGTTTACGTCCAAGGGCGGCTCTCGAACGTGGACATCCGGCACGACAACCACGAACTCATCGAGCACAAGGCGATCTTCGCGAGTTTTCCCGACGTCGCAAAGTTCATCGAGCAGCTCGAGGCGGGCACGGCCCGGCCGATCGAGCGCCCGGACGCAAAACCGGGTTACTACTCGTATCCCGGCATCACCGACTACTTGCGCCAGCGCTGGCGCGTTCGCCGTGCGCTGAAAAAAGGAACGCCGCCCGTGGCGGGCGGCATTCGTGCGGGGGAATCGGCGTAAGCGTAAGACCCTACGCCGACTCGAGCAAAGCCGGCGCGTTCACCGCATCTCTCACGGCCGCGACGACATCATCGACGTCGCGGTCGCTCATTGTCGGGTAGAGCGGAAGCGAAACGATCTCGCGAGCCAAGCGCTCCGTTGCCGGCAACTCCGATGCGAATCCGCGGTATGCCGAGAAGTGGTGCGTCGGAATATAGTGGACGGACGTGCCGATGTTGCGTTCTTTCATCGCTTCGATGAACGCGTCGCGCGTAGTTCCCGCGCGATGTTCGTCTATCCGGATCACGAACATGCACCAGCTGTGGCGATCGGCCGCATTGGCGGTAGGGGCTTGCAGCGCGATGCCCGGTATACCGGCAAGTTCCTCATGGAAGCGCTGCGCAATGCGGTCGCGTCGCGCCTGCATCTCGTCCAGGCGCTGCAGTTGGACTAGTCCCATCGCGGCGGCGATGTCCGGCATGTTGTACTTGAAGCCCGGTTCCCGTACTTCGTAACGCCACGAGCCTTTCTGCGAGTAGCGCTTCCAGGCGTCCTTATCCATGCCGTGCAGGGAAAGCACGCGAGCCCGCTCCATGATGCGATCGTCGTTCGTGAGCAGCATCCCGCCTTCGGCAGTGGTCAAATTTTTCGTCGCATAGAAACTGTATGCCGCAAGATCCGAGTGCGTGCCGGCCCACGTGCCGCGATCGAGCATGCCGGCTGCATGAGCGGCGTCTTCGATGAACGCAACGCCGCGATCTTTGCAGAAGGCGGCGATTGCTTGCGCGTCATGCGGGCGGCCGCCGTACGGCATTGCGACGATCGCGCGCGTCTTGGGCGTCAGAGCGGCGGCGAATTGTTCGACCCCCGCAGTTAGCGTTTGGGGGTCGACGTCGCAGAATACGGGGCGCGCGCCGATCTCGAGCGTACATTGCGCGCCCGCTACGAAGGTGAGCGAGGGCATGACGACGTCATCACCCGGACCGGCGCCCGCGGCCAGCAAGCCGATGTGCAGTGCGGCCGTGCAACTGTTCACGGCGATAGCGTGCCGCACGCCGGCCGCCCGGGCGAATGCGTCCTCGAATTCGCGCACTTTGGGACCGGTCGTCAGCCAACCATTGCGAATGCATTCCTCGACGGCGGCGGCTTCCCGTGTGCCCGTGTCGGGACGGCAATACGGCAAAAACGTCTCACGCATGTGCTTCTCGTACTCCGGGAGCGATTGTAGGGATGGTGCTCGCCTGCGCCGGCGCGCCTGCCGGCACCGCGTTACGCGTGAGCGAGACCAGCATGAAGGCGAGCCAAAGATACTTGGTCAGCATGACGTCGGCGAAGAGACCGGATACGAACAAGCCCAGCAGCGAGGCCTCCAGCAGCAGCCGCATGCGAAAGCGCGGATCATCGGGACCGATCGCACGCATTGCTCGGAATTGCGTATACCAGCCAATTAGCAGAAGCGCCAGGCCGATGATTCCCAGTTCAACGGAGTTGCCTACGATAATGTTGTGGGGTGCACGGTTCCATCCGATGTACTGCGGTTGGAAGACGGACATCATCGCGCGATCGTAGGCGAGCGGAAAGTTATTGAACCCCGCTCCGAAAAGCCAATTTTGTTTGAAGGCTTCCAATCCGACGTGCCAGATGTCGGTGCGTCCGGCACCGCCGCTTGAAAGCGCGCCGCTCCAGCGATCGATGAGCGTTGGAGCGGAAACGATGGCCGCGACGCCGAGCGCGGCGACGATTGGCCACGCCAGACGCGCGCGGTTGGGCTCGCGCAGTATGAGGTAGCCGACCAGAACGAGCAGGCCCAGTTCGGGCCCGCGCGCGCCCGTGAGCACGAGCGTCGGAAGCATGATGCCGATCGAAGCCAGGCCGGCAAGGCGCATCCATAGCGAGCGGCCGAATACGCAGGTCATGATCGCGATGGCCATCGGAAGAAGCAGCGAGGCCGAGAGGTGATCGGGATTCCAATTCACGTTGTCGGTGACTAGCCACATGCGGCTTTCCTTAATTGCGACGCCGCTGTGATACATGTAGAGCGCATAGGCCGATGCCGCCGCGCCGCCCGCCATGACGAAGCGGCTGACCGTGTCCAGCGTCGGCGTGTGGATGCGGACGAACGAAACCACCGCGTATAATCCGAAAAGCAGAAGGGCGGTCGGCAGAAGATCGAGGCTCGTCTTCGCATCGATCGCCCAAAAGACGCTCGAGGTGAGCCACAGGCAGTACAGCAGCCACATCGCGACGCTGCGATCCGGATCCGAAACGCGTTTGGTGCGCAGGAGATAAAAAATCAGCGCCGCGGCGCTCAGGCCGCCGAGCACCTTGGTAATGGTGCTGGCACCTGACAGGATGAGAATCGAATCGAACGGTGTGAGCATTGCATAGACGCCGAACGGAAAGACGAGCGGCGCGAACAGCGAGAGCGCCAGCAGAAGTGGAACCAGCACGGCGCCGAATGCGAGCACGGCGCCGGTTTTCGTGCCGGCGAGCTGAACGCCCGCGTACGAAGCGACCAGCCCCAAGAATGCAATGATGGCGGCGCCGGCCGCGCTCGACTGCCGGGCCGCTATGCGCAAGTGTCCGACCATTGTGGCTATTCTATCGAGATGCGGCCGTCCAGCTGGAGTTGGAGACGGCCTGGAACGATGGGAAGAGCGACCCTACGGTGCGGGCCGGAGCAGACGGCGCCCGTCGCGCAGTACTTGCGTTAGAAACGACCAATAGACGAGCGCGTCGCTTGCGGTCGGCAGCAGCATGAGCCGCGCGCCGATACGTGCGCGCTTCGCGAAATACCACAGTCCAATCGTCTGCCCGACGACGTACCCCGCGCTCGAACCAATCGCCGCGCCGGCCATTCCCAAATCGCGCACGAGCGCGATCGTGGTGGCAATACAGACGAGCGCGGAGAGCGTAGCCAAGCGAAACGTTACTTGCGGAACTCCGAGTTTCAGCGTGAAGAACGAGGAGACCGGACTGCTCAGGGAGAGTACGAGAACGCCGATCAGCAGGATGTCGAAAGCGGGCACCAGCGGGACGAATTTCGGCCCATACAGCGCTTTGATGACGGGCTCCGCGAAGATGAAGAGCGGCACGCAGACGACGATGGAGATGAGCAGATTGTGGCGCACGCAGCGCGCGGTAAGCAGCGCGGCGTCGCGCACCTCCATGCCGCCGATGTGCGGTGAGGTAACCAGGGCCGCGACCTGCGTGGGCACGAGCAGGCTCTCCGCGCCCGCGACCGCGATGCTGTACATGCCCAGCGCCGCCGGCGGCAGAAACAGCGCGACGATGTACAAGTCGGCACGGTAATTGAGCAGCGTGACGACGTTCACCGAAGTGACCTTCAGGCAGAAATGCCAGTATTCCCGAATGCCGATGGTATCGGGCCCGTTCAGCCGCGAATTGCCGTGGATGAGGATGTAGGCGAGAGATACGATACCGGCAATCGTACTGCCGGCGACCCATGCGCCGATGGCGACGGCCGGCGTACGCTGCGCAAGCACGAACGCCGCGAGCATCACCGCGATGGTGAAAAACGTCTGCAGCGCCGCAATCGTGCTCGAGAAACGCACCCGTTTGATGCCGAGCGCGTATCCGGACGCCAGATTGAGCAGTGCGAAGGACGGCAGCACGAGGATGGCGGGAATCGCCGCTGACGCCTGCCCCGCCAAATATGCGAGCGGCACGACCGCAACCGCGGCTGCGACGACCAGGGCGAACGTTGCCAGAAAGATCGCGCGCAAGAGCGATTTGTTGGGATTGCGGTTGAGCAGGAAGTACGTGGTCGCGCTGCTCAGTCCCCCGAACGCCGAACCGACGAGCGCCGCTTCCACTCCCGGAAGGGCGTAAATGCCGCGGCCCGCCGGACCGAGCGCTCGCGCCGTGAGTATGGCGAGTGCGGCGGTGAGCGCAATCTTTGCCAAGCGTACGACGAACGTGAAGAGCCCGTCGTACATCACGCTGTGCGCGCGTTCAGACTGCACGATGGAAGAGTACTTCGACGATCGTCTTCAGCAGGACGGCGGTATCCAAGACAACGGAGGAGCGTTCGACGTAGAACAGGTCGTACGGAAGAATCTCTCGGACTTCGTCGGGTTCCATGTTGCGCTTACGGTAGACTTGCGCCCAACCGGTAATGCCGGGCGGGACGATGTGACGCTGCTCGTAGGCCGGTAATTCGTGCGCGAAGCGTTCCGCGAACTCCACCATTTCGGGCCGCGGGCCGACGATCGACATGTCGCCCATGAGGACGTTGAAGAGCTGCGGAAGCTCGTCGATGCTCGTGCGGCGCAGGAATGCGCCCACGCGCGTGATCCGCGAATCGCCGGGGCGCACCCAATCCTTGCCGGCGTCGCGGCACATCGTGCGGAATTTGAAGACCTCGAACCGCCCGCCGTCGCGTCCGACGCGCTCTTGTTTGAAGAGCACCGGTTCTCCCGACTCCGCAAGAATGGCGAGCGCCGCGCCGAGCATGATCGGCGAGGTGACGATGAGCGCGATCAGCGCCACGGTGACGTCGAAGCAGCGCTTCGCAAGCAGATACCAGGCGGACTCCCGCGCATGCCATGCCGCAGGCGTGATCGAGTCGCGGGATGCGGACGGGAGGGGCCCCATGCGCCGCTGGATGTGCACACCGACGTGCCAAGCGGACGTGGCGACCGCGCTAAAAAGGAGCGTTACGATAATCGAAAGTGTCTCTATTTGGCCGACCCCGCCCACGATGAGCCCGATCGGTATCGCCGAGGCGAGCACCGCTGTACACGCGTAATACGCTTCGTCGCGCGAGTATACGGCATACGAGCGCTTGTACAAACCGCAGATCCAGAAGGCGCAACAGGCCAGCGCGGTCGTGACGACCGCTGCCACTATGGAGTTGGAAGCGCCGCCGAATACCACCAGTGCGATGAAGAGCACGATTCCCGCATCGCCGGCGGCGAGCGTCGCCGCCCAGCGCGGTGAGAGGTGCTCCGGGATCCGCGCTTCTCTTGCGCGCGGCATCGCGAACGTCGTTTGAAAATCAGTGAGCATAACGTTATCCTGTCAATCGTCGATTCAATGCGTTGCGCACGGTGCGCGCGACGCGAACGGGAAGGCGGGCGAGATCGATTTCGCGGTACGCAACCTCGCGCGCACCGAGATCCTTCTTGAAGCGAGCGACGCCGGGCAGGCCCTCGCTCGAACCGAGGTTGTACCACTGCATGCCGCGCTGCGCGGCAGCGTGCAGTAAAGCAAAGTTGAGCGCGTTGCTGGGCCGCAGGCGGCTGAACTCACCGAGCATGGCGGCGCTCCAGAAGAAAAATTCCTGGCCGCCGTAAAAGACGATGCCGCCCGCGATCGCGCGGCCTTCGGCGCGCGCGAACCAAATCTCGACGTCGTCGCCGCCGTGGCGCACGAGTGCGTCGATCAGGGCGCGCCGCTCCACCGGTTCGGGAATGCCCCAACGTTTCGCGGATTCACGCAGCAGATCGTAATACGTCTCCACGGCTTCGCTGCCGTAAGACGGCGCGCAGGTAACGCCGCGCCGCGCGGCTTGTCCGGCCATCCGGCGGAAGCAGCCGTCCACCCCTTCGAGCGCCGCTTCGATACCGCCGGAGAGATCGACGACGGCCGTCAGGTGCTCGCGTCCCGGAGCAGAAGGCGTAGGACCGAGCGGCCACGGGACGATCTTCGCCGAGTGCGCGAAGCCGGAGATTTCGCGGAGCGCGAGGTCGCACTCGCGCTGCGATGCCTGACTTCCGTCGTGGTGCAAGAAGCAGGTATATCCGCCGAGCGGAAATCCGCTGAAGCGGCGCAGCCGAAGCGTCCTCTCGCGGTGTTCGAGCATCGGCACGAGCACGGGCTGGGCGCCGCGCACGTGCACGCGCAGCAGCGTCGGCATGTAAGACGGATAAACTTCGGCGATCGCAAGCGCCCATGCCGGACGCGCAAAGAATGTCGGTGCGGGATGTTCCCGATCGTAGTCGCGCCACTGCGTGATGTCCAAACGTTCGATCATGGCAGCTCCGTTGCAAGTTGCGGCGCGCGCACGCTTTGCGCCGCATCATCCCACGCCTTGGCGAGGGCTCTGACGCACGTCTGCGGCGAGCAATGCTCGCGAACGTGCTTTGAAGCATTGGCTTGCGGGCGAAGATCGCCGCGTTCGTGCGCGTCGAGCAGCGCAAGTATCTCGCGCTCGACATCCGCGTACCGTTCGACTTGACGCACGAACGGGAACGGCTGCGTCCAAATGACGTGCCGCCCGTAGGAGAGCGCTTCCAAAACCATGAGCGACAGGCCGTCGTGCGGCGTGAAGCGCACGAGCACGCTCGCCTCTTTGTACGCGTCGCGCAAGTCGTTTCTCCACCCCAGGTCCGTGGCATCGACGCCATCGGGAACGTTCAATCCGCCGCCGCCGACGATGATGTATCGCACCGGTTTGTCTTTCAAACGCTCCATGAGCCGTTCGAAGGCGCTGCGGCCGTAGAACTCGGATCGCGTGCGCGGAACGTAGAGCAGCACCGTAAAGCGCTCCGGCAGCGGTATGCTGTTACCGTGATGATGGCGGGGCGGCAGCGGCGCCAGCCGCGGTGCCAGGCCGTAGCGCTGCAACTCTTGTACGGTCCATGTTGCTTCCGCCAAATGCAGAATGCTGCGTGAATTGAGCTGCGCGCGCAGCGCCGGGTTCTCCGCAAGGGTCAAGATGTCCGATCCGACCCAGTGAACCACGCGGGGTTTACGCAGCACGCGCGCGGCCAGCGTGAGCCACCGATCGCTGACCGGATTACCGATGGAATACCAAACGTCGCAGCCGGCGAGCGCGACGATTGCGGTGAGAATCTCCAGGCGCGAATTCGTGCGAAGCAGGCGCACGTCCCATTCCGGCGCGATCGTTCGCGCGTACCCGGCGATATCGGCGCAAAAGATGCGCAGTCCCGAAACGGCAACCCGCTTTCGCTGCGGCGCGGTCTGCAGCGGCTTGGGCTGCACCACGCGTTCCAGGCGCGCTTCGAATCGCGTCGCCGTCTCCTTGCGGCCGAACTCGCGGAGCACGAATTCGCGTCCGCCGGCATTGAGCGCGAGCTTTCCGTCATCGTGCTCGCGGCGCAGTTGCCGCAGCTGCGCGAGCGCTTGCTCCACGTTCTTTGCGGTACGGACGTGCGGGAAGTCGTAGTTCCAGACGACGTGCCGCGCACGCGCCAGCGCTTCGAGAACGAGCATCGATTTGCCGTCGTGGCGCGGCAGGCGCAGAAGCACGGTCGAATCGTCGATCAGATCTTGCATGTAGTCGACGTAGCCCAGAAACGTGACGTTTTCAGGCGCCACCGGACTGCGTGCGCCGGCGCCGACGACGATGAACGGAACGTCGGGCATGCGGCGCGCGATTTCGTAGACGAGCGACGCGCCGTAAAAATCCCGCCGCGGTTCCGGCAAATAGGTCAGCACACGAAACTGCCGGGGAAGCGGTTTGGGCGCAGCGCCCGGCCGTACCGCGGTGAGCGGCTCGTACTCCGCATGCAGCCCCAGCACGGCGAGTTCGTCGAGCAGCCATTCGCCGTCGGAGATGTGATGGAAGCCTTCCTCTTTGACGACTTGCAGGTCGTGAGGATTCGCTTGCGCGCCGATGACGTCGCTGCCGGCCCAGATCACGATCACCTGCACGTTGTATTTGCGCGCCGCTTCGATGAGCGCCGCGTCGGGGGCCGGTCCGCCGAAACAGATCAGCGCATCCGCGTTGCGCAACGCGAACAGCGCGCGAAGCGTTTCCCAGCGCTGCTCCTTGAATGCCTGCATTTCCCAGCGCTCGGAATGCTCGTTCATCAAGTCCGCCAGGAACTTTGCGTAGTATTGAAAGCCGGTAACCACGGCGCGCCGTTTGGGCTGCGTCATCCGTTGTGCTCCGATGCCTGCGCGAGCTGGAACAGTGTTTGCGCGGTAATAGGGCCGGCATGCTGCCAACGGATCACACCCGAGGAATCGACGTAGATCGTCGTCGGAATGACGCGGGCGCCGAGCACCGTATGGGTGATGCCGCTGCCGTCGACGTAGAGCGCATACTTTAAATGAAAGTCGCGTGCGAAGGCTTGGACCTGCGCGCCCGCTTCTTGCTGATCGATTCCGACAACCTCGATCCCGCGCGCGCGCAGCTGCGCGGATGCGGCGGCAAAATCGGGTGCTTCCGCGCGGCACGGGCCGCACCACGTTGCAAAAACATTAATCACCATCGGCCGTCCGGCAGCGCGCAACGTGTACGGAGATCCGGAGATCGATGCCAGGCGCAGCGGGGTGAGATGGTCGCCGGTGTGCAGCATGCGGTACTGGAGATCGTGCTCGTACCGGAACGCGGCCAGGGCGATCGCGGCCAAGGCGAGGCCGGCCAACCACCCGTGTGCGCGGAGGATCGTCATAGCCAAGTGATACCAGAGGTAGGGGATCTCGCGCAGGACCCAGGCGAGCAAAACCCGTTGGGGCTGTTGCACTAACGCCAGTCACCGATGACGACCTTTTGCTCAACGCTCCGGGACGATACCCTCTGACCATCGCCTGCCGCCCTCACGTACGATAAGCGAAAACGACTCGAAAGTGGTGACCTCATGCTACGACTTGCCCATCGAACGGCCGCGGTGGCCGCGGTGCTCGCGATGCTGTGCGCTCTGACGTGCGGGCGCGTGCTTGCCGCGCCCGCCGGGACCGTGATTCATCCAGGCGACCAATTGAGCGTCCAGGTGTACGGAGACCAGTCCCTCACGCAAAACGTGACGGTGCTCAACGACGGAACGATCGCTTATCCGCTCATCGGCCAAGTGCCGGTTGCCGGGAAAACTCCCGCGCAAGCGGCCGCCGTCCTGAAGGACCGCCTGCTCAAGTACGTGCGGCACCCCGTCGTCACCATCGCGATCACGCAGCTCGCTCAGCCGAACGTGATGGTCCTGGGCGACGTGAAGAACCCCGGAAAATACTCGCTGCCATCGGACGCGAAGCTCTCGGACGCGATCGCCGCGGCCGGCGGCCTAGCGAACATCGACGGCGACTACCCCAAAGCGCGCATCTCCGACCCGAGCGGGCGCATCACGCAGGTCAGCCTGCAGAAGCTCTTCCGCGCCGGCGATACGCAGGTAGACGAATCGCTCAGTGAAGGCGACGTCGTGTACGTCCCCGGCCCCGTGCAGTTCTTCGTTAATGTAGCGGGCGCTGTGGACCACCCCGGTCCCATCCAGGTGAACCAGGGCGACGGTCTGGCGGTTGCCATCGCCAAGGCGGGCAACAGCGCCAACTCACAAGCCGATCTCAACCACGTGCGCCTGATCCGTACCGGTCCGGACGGCAAGGAGCAGACCGAGGAGATCAATCTCTACCAGTCGCTGCAAGAAGGCAATCAAGCGGCGAACGTTGCGCTCCAGAAAGGCGACACGATCTACGTGCCGCAGGCCAAGCAGCGCCACTCGGACTCGCTCATCAGCGGTTTCCTATACGTACTCTCGCGCTTCATCCCTTAGTCATCCTGAGCCAGTCGAAGGACGGAGGAAGAATACACTCTATGCTATCGCTGCCAGCCGGGCAACCAATCTCTGCCGCAGCGCCGGAATCGACGCAGCAGCTTCACGGAATTCTGCGAACGCTGCAGCGCCGGATCCGTCCGATAATCGCGATCTTCCTCGGATTCATCGGGCTGGTGCTGATCTTCTCGCTGCTCGTGCCGAAGAGCTACACCACGCAGATCAAAGTGATCGCGGGCAACTCGAGCTCGGTGCCGAGCGGAGACAACACGGACAGCCAGCTGCCCGTGCTCAACGCGCTGCTCGCCGCATCGGGCGTGCAGAGTGCAGAAACCTACGTCGAATTGTTCCAGGAGACGCCGGTGGCGCAGCAAGTCATCCAAGACTTGCACCTGAACATGTCGCCGGCGGCGCTGCTTCAGCACGTCAGCGTCAAACCGATAACGAACACTTCGATCATCGATTTGTCGGTGACGTGGTCGAACCCGCGTACCTCGGCCCTGGTGGCGAACGACTTCGGTAAGGTCGTCGTCGAGCGCCAGCGCGACCTCGTCTCCTCGCAGGCGCAGCAGGCGATGGACTTCCTCAAAGGGCAGCTGCCGGTCGCAAACAAAACGATGCACGACGCGCAGACGAAGCTCGCCGACTTCGAGGCGAGCCATCACATCGCCGACATCAACGCGCAGACGCAGTCCTACATTAATACGCTCGGAACGCTGGACGGCAAGATCGGCCAGACCCAGGCAGACATGCAGCAGGCCAAAGCGCAGCTCGGCAGCGTCAACGGACAGCTGCATCATACCTCGCCGACGATAACCGGCGGCACGACGGTAGCCACCAACCCGGTGCTGCAGCAGTTGCAGACGCAGCTCTCGCAGGTTCAGGTGCAATTGAACACGGCCGAGCAGCAGTACACCGAAAAGCATCCGACGGTCATCGCGCTCAAGCAGCAAGAGCAGCAGCTGGAGAGCGAGATCGCTCGACAGCAATCGACCGTCGTAGCAAACACCAATACCGTGCCCAATCCGCTCTACCAGCAGCTGCAGCAGCAGCAAGCGCAGTATCAGGCGCAGGTGGCCGCGGATCAGGCGCAGATCAGCGAGCTTCAACGGCAGCGCACCGCGCTGAACCCGACGCTGGCGAAGCTGCCGGCGCAGGCGGCGACGCTTGCGGATCTGCAGCGGGCCGCGCAGAGCGCGCAAGACGTCTATAACGCGCTGCAGCAGAAATTCAACAACGCCTCGGTGGCGCGTGACACGGCGCTCAGCGACGTGACGGTGACGCAGCCGGCTTCGCCGGCGAGCGCGCGCGTATCGCCGAACTTGCTGCTCAACCTGCTCCTGGGCATTCTGCTCGGCGCGATCCTCGCCATCGTCGGCGCGTTCGTCATCGACTATCTCGACGGCAGCATCAAAGACGAGAGCGAAGTGGAAGAGGAGCTCGCACTCCCGCCGCTGGCGCAGATTCCGCTGGTTCGCATGCGCAACGGCGTTGCGGCGCTGCCTTGGGTGCGCACGCTGACGATCGAATCGTTCCTGCAACTGGTCACCTCTATCAAGTACGCCAGCGACTCGAAGCTCGAAACGCTGGTCATCACCAGTCCTTCGCAGGGCGACGGCAAGTCGACGATCTCCGTGAACGTCGCGCTGGCGATGGCGGAGCTCGAGCCCCGCGTGCTGCTCGTGGACGCGGATCTGCGACGGGCCTCGATTCACACCAAACTGCGCGTCAAGAACGAACGCGGGCTCTCGGACGTTCTGGTCGGACGCGCGAAGCTCGACGACGTCGTGCAAAAGACGAAATACCCGGGCCTCGACATTCTGACGAGCGGTACGCCGACTCCCAATCCGATTAAACTGCTGGAGTCCCAGCGCATGGACGACATGCTGCAGGAAGCCGGCAAGAACTACCGGTGCGTGATCGTCGACACTGCGGCGCTCAGCGTGAACCTGGACGCGGCCGTGGTATCGCGCAAAGTCGACGGCACCGTCGTGGTGCTCTCCGCCGGCACGACCGATTTGCGTGAGGCGAAAGGCGCGCTGCGCCGCCTCAATCAAGTCGGCGTGAAGAACATCCTCGGATTCGTGCTCAATCGCGTCGTACCGCGCCGTTCCGATTACGGTGCCTACGAACTCGGCCCCGGCGAGACCGCGGCCGAGGAAGAACCGATGATCACCGCCTAGGCCGTTGCTGCATATCACTGCGCCCACAAAAGATCGGAAACGCGTGAGAGTACACGTCATCGAGCCGCAAGAGCTCTTCGTGAGCAGCCTGACCGAGGTCTTCCAAGACCTCGGTCTGGAGGTTGAGGCGTTTTACAGTCAGACGAACTTTCGCCAGCTGATCGAGCAGCCGCCGGATCTGTTATTCATCGACATCGATTTCTCGCTGCAAGAGCCGCTGAAGTTCATTACGCTGCTGCGAACGCTGCTCCCGAAGGCGCTCATCGCAGTGTATACGAGCATGCGCAGTTCCGAGTGGGCGAAGGCCTGTCATTTCTCCGGTGCCAACGCGGTGCTGACCAAAGCCGCCGACCGCGACGAGATCGTGCGCGGGCTGCGGCAGATGATCGACACCGGCGAATTCACAGACGTGCGCCTGCGCACGAACACCGGCTAAGGAGCGAACCTACCAAATGTGCGGCATCGCCGGCATGATCGCGCCGTCGCCGGATCCGCGCGCATTGCGCGGCATGCCGGCGATCTGCCGCGCGCTCGCGCACCGCGGACCCGACGGCTTCGGCTATCTGCTGTACGAACGAGGCAGCACGCACGTTACGCGCGAGTGGCCGGATGCATGCGGCCAGCCGCAAACCGTGTTCGTCCACCGTCGTCTCTCGATCTTGGATCTGCACGAGAGCGGCAGCCAGCCGATGCTTTCCGCGGACGGACGCTACGCGATTTCCTTTAACGGCGAGGTCTACAATTACGTCGAGCTGCGCGAAGAGCTCGAGCGTTTAGGGTACCGCTTCCGCTCCACGGGCGATACCGAAGTCGTGCTGAGCGCTTATGCGCAGTGGGGCACGCGCGCGTTCGAGCGTTTCACGGGCATGTTCGCGTTCGCCATTCTCGACACGCGCGAGCAAACCGTGGTGCTTTGCCGCGATCCCTTCGGCATTAAGCCGCTCTATTACGCCTGCACGGACGACGCACTGTACTTCGCCTCCGAGATTCCGGCGCTCATGGAATTCGTGCCGACGCGGCGTAGCGCCGATGCGGCGCAGCTCTATCGCTATCTGCGGTTCGGCATCACCGACGAAGGCAGCGCGACGCTGCTTGCGGGCATTCATCAGCTGCGCGCCGCGAGCTACGCGGTCATCGACATCGGCAATCCGTCCCGCGTGGACCAGCGCACGTACTGGAAGCCGAGCATCGAAACGCGCGGCGGCATTTCGTTCGACGAGGCCGCGGCGGAGGTGCGCAGGCTGTTTCTCGAGAGCGTGCGCGTGCATCTGCGCAGCGACGTGCCGGTCGGATCAGCGCTTTCCGGAGGCATCGACTCCTCGGCGGTCGTCTGCGCGATGCGTGCGGTAGAGCCCGGCATCGACCTGCATACGTTCAGCTACATCGCCTCCGACTCTCCGCTGAACGAAGAGGCTTACGTCGATCTCGTAGCGCAGCGCGCCGGAGCTCGGGTCTATAAAGTCTATCCGCAGCCGGACGAACTGGTCGACGATCTCGCGCTGCTGAGCACCGCGCAAGGCGAGCCGTTTCGCAGCACCAGCATCTTCGCGCAGTATCGCGTCTTCCGGGAAGCCGCGCATGCCGGGATAAAAGTGATTCTCGACGGCCAGGGAGCGGACGAACTGCTGGGCGGATATCGCGCGTATCTCGGCGTTCGGCTCGCAGAACTCGTGCGGTCCGGCAAGGTCGGCGATGCAGCGGCGTTTCTGCGCACGTGCTCGCGGCGTTTGGGCGTCTCCGCCGGCTACTTAGTGCAGAAGGCCGCGGAGTATCTGCTTCCCGCGCAGGTGCAGGGACCGCTGCGCAAGATCGTCGGAAGAGAGCTGCTGCCGTCGTGGATGAACGAGCAGTGGTTCTCGCGCGCAGGCGTTCGCGCCGCGCCAGCGGCCCACGTTCGCGGCGGTGCACTGCTCAAGAACGAACTGCTGAACGAGCTGCAGTCGACCAGCCTGCCTTCGCTGCTGCGCTACGAAGACCGCAATTCAATGGCGTTTTCGGTCGAGAGCCGCGTGCCGTTCCTCACGACGCAGCTCGTCGAATTCGTTTTGCAGCTCCCGGAGTCGTACATCATCGGCAACGACGGCACGACCAAGCGCGTCTTCCGCGAAGCCATGCGCGGCTTGGTTCCCGACGCGGTCCTGGATCGCTGCGATAAGATCGGCTTTGCGACGCCTGAGGAAGAGTGGATGCGCCGTCTCGATCGCTGGATTCGATCGCTGCTCTCGAGCGAGGCCGCCCGCGGCGTCGCGGCGCTGGACGTCCCCAAGACCGAGCAGCTCTGGGACGACATGCTGGCGGGCCGCCGGCGTTTCGACTTCGAACTGTGGCGCGCGCTGAACGTCATCCACTGGACGCGCCAGTTTAACGTTACGTACGCCTAGCCGCGCCGGCGCGGGCGAGGGCGAGCTTCGCCCCGAGGCGAACGCAAGGCGACCGTGACCGTCTCCGAGCTCCCTAAACAGTACGACCCCAAGAGCGTCGAGCCCAGGCACTACAAGCGCTGGGAAGAGGCCGGCTATTTCCACGAAGAGCCCGACCCCGCCAGACCGCCCTTCATTATATGCATGCCGCCGCCGAACGTGACGGCGCGCGCGCACTTGGGACACGGCTCGACCTATACGCCGATGGACATCCTCGCGCGGTACCATCGCATGCTCGGGGAGAACGCGGATTGGCTGCCGGGAACGGACCACGCCGCCATCGCTACCGAGACGGTGCTGTTGCGCGGGCTCGCCGCCGAAGGCAAGACGCGCGAGTCGCTCGGGCGCGAGAAGTACATGAAGCACGCGTGGCAGTGGTCGCGCGAAACCGGCGGCACGATCTTCCAGCAGTTCCGTGCGGTCGGCTTTGGTCCGGACTGGGAGCGCGATCGCTTCACGATGGACGAAGGCCTCTCGGCCGCGGTCAACAAGGTCTTCGTCGATCTCTACCGCGAGGGGCTGATCTATCGCGGTAAGCGGCTCATCAACTGGGATCCGAAAGCGCAGTCCACGATCTCCGATGCGGAGGTCGAGCACGTCGAACGCGACGCGTTTTTGTGGCGGATCCGATACCCGTTCGCGCCCGGCGCGAACGACGGCATCGAGGTGGCTACGACGCGGCCGGAAACGATGCTTGGGGATGTGGCGATTGCAGTGCATCCGGATGATGCGCGTTATAAGGACTTGATCGGCAGGACGGTGCTCGTTCCGCCGCTGCTCGAGCGCGCGATTCCGATTATTGCCGATGAGTCGGTGGAGTCCGAGTTCGGAACGGGCGCGGTGAAAGTGACGCCCGCGCACGATCCGACCGACTATGAGATAGGGCTGCGCCACAATCTCGAGATGCCGTCGGTGCTCGACCTGCAGGCGCGCGTCACGGGTTCGGAGATTCCGGTCGGCAAGTACGACGGCATGGATCGTTACGAGGCGCGCAAAGCGATTCTGCGGGACCTGCGCGAACTCGGCTTGCTCGTCGAGGAGAAACCGTACCGGCACGCAGTCGCTGTCAGCGAGCGTACCGGCGAGGTGATCGAGCCGCTGCTCTTACTGCAGTGGTTCGTGAACATGAAACCGCTGGCGGAGCCGGCGCTGCAGGCGTATCGCGACGGGCGCGTGCGTTTCGTGCCGGAACGCTACGGCCGCACCTACGAGCAGTGGCTGGAGAACATTCGCGATTGGAACGTCTCGCGCCAAGTGTGGTGGGGACATCAGCTTCCCGTTTGGTACACGCCGGCCGGCGAGGTCGTCGTTGCCGAAACGGAAGAAGAAGCGCTGAAGATCTCGGCCGAGCAGTACAAGACGCTCGAACTTACGCGCGATGCCGATACGCTCGACACGTGGTTCTCGAGCGGGCTGTGGCCGTTCTCGATTCTCGGCTGGCCCAAGCGCACGCCTGAGCTCGAGCATTGGTACCCCTCGCAAGTACTCATCACCGGCTACGAGATTATCTTCCTCTGGGTCGCGCGCATGGTGATGCTGGGCCTGAAGTTCATGGGTGAGGTGCCGTTCCGCGACGTCTGCATCACGCCGCTGGTCTTCGACGCGCAGGGCCGTAAGATGAGCAAATCGCTCGGCAACGCGATCGATCCGATGGACTTAGTGGAGAAGTACGGCGCCGACGCGTTCCGCATGGGCATGATGCGGCAGATTCGTCTGGAGAGCCAAGAGGTTCGCTTCCAGGAATCGCGGTGCGAAGAGGCGCGCAACTTCAACAACAAGATCTGGAACGCGACACGCTATCTGCTCTCGCTGCCGGAAGGCTTGCCGCGTGCGATGACGCTTCCGCGCGCGAACGAACTGACGCTTGCCGACAAGTGGATTCTCACGCGGCTGCACGACGCCGCGAAGACCGTGAGCGAAGCGTTCGACACCTACGACTTCGGGCTTGCGGCCGAGACGCTCTGGCGCTTCGTGTGGTACGAAATCTGCGATTGGTATCTCGAGGCGACGAAAGACGAATCGCAGCGCGCGACGCGCGCGGCCGTACTCTCGTTCGTGCTCAATAACGCGATGCGGCTGCTGCACCCGATCGAGCCGTTCATTACCGAAGAAGTGTGGCTCACGCTTCCGCACGACGGACAAACGATCGTCACGGCGAGCTGGCCCGATTGGGCCGAGATTCCGGCGGATCCGAGTGCTGCGGCCGATTTTGAAGCGCTGCAGCGCACCGTCGAGCGCCTGCGCAATCTGCGCGCCGAGATCGGCTTGCAGCCGCGCGACGTGCTCACGCTCGAAGTGCCCGCCGGCGTTCCGGATGCCGTGGCGTCGCTGCTGGCGACGTACACGATGGGCAAGCCGGAGCCGGCCGGGACCGCGGGCGGAACGACGCTCGCCGAGAGCCTGGGATCGGTCGCCGGCCTGGCACCCAAGGGCGTGCTCCTCGATCGCTATAAAAAGGAAGCAGTGCGCCTGCGGGCCGAGGTGCAGCGAGGCGAGGCGAAGCTCGCAAACGAGAAGTTCGTCGCGAATGCGAAGCCCGAGGTCGTGGCGAAAGAACGTGAAAAGCTCGAAGGCTACCGCGCCGAGTTAGCTCGCGTGGAGGCCGCGCTTGAGGAGATGGGAGTACACGAATGACGGCATCGACCGTGAAGCGGCGCGTTCTGGTGGGCGCGGCGGAGATCGATCGGATCGTCGCTCGTTTGGCTCATCAGATTCTCGAACCGGAAGACGCGCAAGACGGGCTCTACCTCATCGGCATCCGCCGCGGCGGCGAGGCGCTCGCGCAGCGCGTTGCGGCGCAAGTCGAACGCATCAGCGGTAAAAAGCCGCCGCTCGGATTTCTCAACATCAACCTGTATCGCGACGACGAGGTCACGCACGAGCTGCCGGAGTCGCAGATTCCCGGCAGCGTGACCGGCAAGACCGTCGTCGTCATCGACGACGTGCTCTACACCGGCCGCACGGTGCGCTCCGCGCTGGACGCGGTCACCGATCTCGGGCGGCCGGCGGCCGTGCGCCTGTGCGTGCTCGTCGACCGGGGCCTGCGCGAGTTGCCCGTGCAGGCGGATTACGTCGGACGTTTCATTCCGACGAGCCGCCGCGAACGCGTCGTCGTCAACGTCCACGGCCAGCCCTCGGAGCAAGACGAGGTCGGGATCGTTGCGGACGAGACGTAGTCTCATCGACCTGGACGACCTCAACGCGGAAGAGATCGAATACATCTTCATGCGCACCGCGGATTTCGAGCGGGAGCGCCCCGGAAAATTGCTCGACGGCATCGCCTGCGTGAACATGTTCTTCGAGCACAGCACGCGTACCATGACCTCCTTTACGCTCGCGCAGCAGCGTTTGGGCGCCGACGTCATCACCATCTGGCCCAGCCAATCGAGTTTGAGTAAAGGCGAGACGATCGAAGACACCGCCATCACGCTTGCCGCGATGGGTGTCAACGTCATCGTCGTACGGCATCCCGAACCGGGCTTTCCGCGACGCGTCGCGCTGGTCTTCGACGGGCACGTGGTCAACGCAGGCGACGGCAGCCACGCGCATCCGACGCAGGCGCTGCTCGATCTGTACACGCTGCGCGAAGAGTTCGGCGACGTGCGCGGACGCAAGATCGGCTTCGTCGGCGACATTCTGCACAGCCGCGTCGCGCACTCGAGCATCGCAGGTTTGCGCAGTTTGGGAGCGGAGGTCGTGCTTATCGGCCCCGATGCGTTCTTGCCCAAGGACTTCATGCAGCCGCACGCGCGCATCGAGCGCGACTTCGACGCCGTGCTGCCGGAACTCGACGCAGTCGTGCTGCTGCGCATCCAGCGCGAGCGCTTCGAGAGCATGCCGCTCACGGACGACGAGTATATCGCCAAATACCGTCTGGATCGCAAGCGCCTGGGGCGTCTGCGCGATGAGACGATCGTCATGCATCCCGGCCCCTACAACCGCGGCGTCGAACTGGACGACTCGGTTCTCGAATTCGCCGGCTGGCGCTACGCTCGGCAAGTGATGCACGGCGTGAGCGTACGCATGGCGGTGCTCGATTTTCTGGTGAACGGCGCGCGTTCGCTCGTGTCGTCGTAAACGCATGCTGATTCGTAACGGACGCGTGGTCGATCCGGCGCAGCGGCTGGACGCTCGCCTCGACGTGCGCCTGCGCGGCGGCGTGGTCGCGCACCTCGGCGAGCACCTGGAGCCCGAGAACGGCGAGCCGGTCTTGGACGCGAGCAATGCATACGTCGCGCCCGGCTTTATCGACATGCACGTGCACTTGCGCGAGCCCGGAGACCTCGAGAAAGAAACGATTGCAACCGGAACGGCCGCGGCGGCCGCAGGCGGATTCACCGCCGTGGCGGCGATGCCGAACACGAATCCCGCACTCGACACGCCCGATGCAGTGCGCTTCGTTGCCGAGCAAGGCGCAAAGGCCGGCTTGACGCGCGTCTACCCAATCGGCGCGATCACGATGGGCCGCAAAGGCGTGCACGTTGCCGACTTCGGCGCACTCGCCGGCGCCGGCGCCGTTGCCTTTAGCGACGACGGAAATACCGTGATGGACAACGCCGTCATGCTGCAAGCGGCGCAGTATCGGCGCTTGCTCATCGTGCATTGCGAAGACGAAACGCTCAAGCGCGGCACGGTGATGACGCTCGGTCCGACCTCGCGAAAACTCGGCGTCGGCGGCGTGCCGGGAGTATCCGAGGACGTGATCGTCGCGCGCGACGCCCTGATTGCAGCGCAGGCCGGCTGCCCGCTGCACGTGGCGCACATCTCCACGAAGAACGCCGTGGAGATCGTTCGCTGGGCGAAAAGCGTTCAGAGAGGCGAGGGAAGATTCGCGCTCAGCTGCGAGGCCGCGCCGCACCATCTCGTGTTCACCGAGTCCGACGTCGAGCAGCTCGGCGCGCGCGCGAAGGTGAATCCGCCGCTGCGCTTCGAGGACGACGTGCGGGCGCTGCGCGATGCGGTCCGCGACGGCACTATCGACGTGCTTGCGACCGATCACGCGCCGCACACGCAGGCGGAGAAGTCCGGCGATTTGCGCGATGCCTGCGTCGGATTCACCGGTCTCGAAGTCGCTGTAGGCGCCTACGCATACGCACTGCCGGATTTGCCGGTTGCGCGCTTCGTCGAGCTGCTCTCCGTAAATCCCGCCAAGCTGCTGAACGTGCCGGGCGGAACGCTGGCGCCCGGATCGCCGGCGGACGTAACGATTTTCGCGGATCGCGCATGGAGCGTCGATCCCGCGCAGTTTTACTCCAAAGGCAAATCCACGCCGTTTGCCGGAATGACCCTTCCGCGCCGCGCGATCGCCACGATCGCCGCCGGCAGGCTGGTCATGTATGAAGGTCGTGTTGCGGCGCCCCGGGGGAGCATCTATGTCAGCAGTCACAATTAGGCGCCATGAGATCATGGGGGACCCACGAAGTGGGGGGCGGCGGAGCCAGGCGGAGCGCCGTTAGAATGAACAAGGCAGCACTTTTTTTGGCGGACGGCACGCGGTTCGATGGCAACGGGCTCGACTTCGAGGGGCTCGCGCTGGGCGAAGCGGTGTTCTACACGGGCATGACGGGCTACGAAGAAGCGCTCACCGACCCCTCGTACGCGGGGCAGATCCTGACGTTCACCTATCCGATGATCGGCAACTACGGCATATCGGGAGAGGTCGCGCAGTATCCGCGTGCGTGCGTTGCGGGCGCGGTCATCAAACGCATCGCGCATCATCCCTCGCATCATGCCGCGCGTATGGGGCTGCCGTCTTGGCTGAACGAGCAGCGCGTGCCGACGATGATCGATGCGGACACCCGCTCGATCACCATTACGCTGCGCGAGCACGGCACGATCTGGGCGGCACTTGCGGTCGGCGATGAAGCGATCGCGCACGCTGAGGCGCGCCTGACGGAATTCGTGCGGAGCGCGACGACGAAGGATCTCGTGCCGAGCGTTGCCACGACGGTCGAGCACATCGAGGGCAATCCGCAGGGCCCGCGCGTCGTGCTGCTCGACTGCGGTGTGAAGAAAGCGATCATTCGCGAATTAACCGCGCTGGGCGCGAACGTCACTGTGCTGCCATACAATGCAAGCGAAGAAGAGATCATGCGCTACGAGCCCGAGGCGGTGTTCATTTCGCCCGGTCCGGGCGACCCGACCGATCTGCCGCAGACGATCGACACGCTGCGCTCGCTGCTCGGAAAACGTCCGATGTACGGCGTGTGCCTGGGGCATCAACTTCTCGCGCTCGCGTGCGGTGCGCGCACGTTCAAATTGCCGTACGGACATCGCGGCGGCAACCAGCCCGTCAAAGATCTCGAGCACGGCGAGGTGATCGTCACCGCGCACAATCACGGCTATGCCGTCGACGCAAAGTCCATGCCGGCGGCGCTCGAGCAGACGATGGTGAACCTAAACGACGGAACGAACGAGGGCTTTCGCCATCGCGACTTGCCGATTGCCGCCGTGCAGTTCCATCCGGAGGCCTCGCCCGGGCCGTTCGACGCCCGCCGCCTCTTCGCGCAATGGCTGCACGATTTGGTCTAGCGCTTCTCGCGCTATGTGCGCTGCTCTGCGCGGTGGCGGCGGCGCAGCAGTATCAGCGTCTGCACGTGCGCAGCTTCACGCTGACCACCGACAACGCGAGCCCGCAGCTCGAGCAGCCGTTTCACGTTACGCTCACGATTCACGTCACGGAGCGGCTTGCGACGCTCGAGAACGTGTTTCTGCCGGCCTTCGACGGCGCCGAAGAACTCGGAGACGTGCGGCAAGTCGCGCAGAGCAGCGCGGGGACGACGTACCGCGAAACCCTTACGCTCGTCGCCCATACCCGCGGCATGCTGGCCATCACTCCGGCGTATCTGGACGCGGTCGACGCGCGCGACGGCAAAGCGAAACGCTTCATCTCGAACCCACTGCGGATTCCCGTGGGCGGCGGGCCGATTAGCGCGGTATGGGGCGTCTTGCGTACCATCGCGTTTGTCGCGATCGATCTGCTGCTGCTGGCCGCGCTCGTATTCGTCGTCGCGGTGATGTTTTGGCGGCGCCGCCGCGCGGTGACCGTGGAACCGGCGGTTTACACGCCGCAACCGCCGCCCGTGGAACCGCCGCCGCCAAGCGACGACGTCGGCGATGCCTTCGCGCAGCTGCGCCAGCGCCGCGATCGCGGCTCGGTGATCCGCCTGCGCACGGCGCTGTGGCATGCGGCCGGAGCGAACGCGGGTGAGACGCTGAGCGACGTGCTGCGCCGGCCGGCGGCGGCGGACGATCGAATGCGCCGGCTGCTGATGACCGTCGAGCGTGCCGCGTTCATCGAACACGCACGCCTGCACGAAGCGATTGAGGAGGTTCTTTGCAGCCCGCAGTATTGATCGACGCCCTCACGCGCACGATCGTCGGCCAGAGCGAGGTCGTTGAATCGCTCGTGCTGGCGCTCATCGCAGACGGACACGTGCTGCTCGAAGGGCCCCCCGGTCTTGCGAAAACGCTGGCGTGCCGCTGTCTTGCCGCGGCGCTCGAAGGCGATTTCAAACGCGTGCAGTTCACCCCCGACCTGCTGCCTGCGGACATCGTCGGAACGCGCATCTTCGATCAACGCGAAACCGCGTTCACGACCGTACTGGGACCGATCTTCGCAAACGTCGTGCTTGCCGACGAGATCAATCGCGCGCCGGCGAAAGTGCAATCCGCGCTGCTCGAGGCCATGCAGGAACGCCAGGTCACCATCGGTCCGCAGACGCACGGCCTGCCCGATCCGTTCATCGTGCTCGCGACGATGAATCCGCTCGACGCAGACGGTACGTACGCGCTGCCGTTCGCTCAGCTCGACCGGTTTCTGCTCAAGGTGCGTGTCGATTTGCCCTCGCGCGACGAAGAGCATGCCATCCTGGATCGCTTCGCGGTCGCGCAGACCGAGCCGGTGCGCGGCGTCGCAACGCTTGCGGACGTGCTCGAATGGCGCAAGCAAGCCCGTGCGGTGCATTTAGAAGAAAAGATCAAACACTACATCGTCGATCTCGTGATGGAGACGCGCAAACCGGCACCGTACGTCGAACATGGCGCAAGCCCGCGCGCGACGCTCGCGCTGGCGTTCGTCGCTCGAGCCAAGGCGCTGCTCGGCGGCCGCGACTTCGTTCTGCCGGACGACGTGCGCCTGGTGGCGCCGCTCGTCTTGCGCCATCGCATCGGGTTCACGCACCGGATCGCGGTGGAACGCAAGGATCCGGAAGACGTGCTGCTCTCCACGATCGGCGCGGTGCGAGCGCCGTGAAAATCGTACGCGAGGCGCTGCTGCGCGGGAAGCGGCGGCCGCGGCGCACGGGAGCAGGTTCGCCGACGATGTATCGCGGCGACGGTTACGAGTTCGTCGAACTGCGCGAGTACGTTCCCGGAGACGACGTGCGGCGTATCGACTGGGCGGCAACGGCGCGTACCGCGCAGCTGCAGACGCGCGTGGTTCTCGAGGACGTGGCGCTGACGCTCAGCGCGATCGTCGACGATTCACCTTCGATGCACGCCGGGCGCGAGCGCCCGCTGCTCGAGAGTGCGCGGGAAGCCGCAGAGGCGTGGTTCGGTGCGGCTGACGGCAGCGATCGTATCGTGCGTTTACCGCTAGACCAGCCGTTCAAGCTGAACGGCGCGTTCGAGGTTGCCGCGGCGGTGCTGCCGCGCGGCGCCGCCCTGCTGGTCGTGAGCGACTTCTGGGATCTGCCGGACGACGACGACGAACGTCTCATCCTGCTCGGCTTGAAGTTCGACTGCACGGCGCTGTTCGCGCGCGATCCCTGGTACGACGCTCTGCCGCTCGGCGGATTCGTGCACGTGCGCGATAGTGAAAGCGGAGCCGTTGCACGCGTGTTTCTCGGCAAGCGCGAACGCGAGAACTACGCGCGCGCCGTGCGCGCCCGCGAAGACGCGCTGCTGGAACGCTTGGCGAATGCGAACTGGCGGACGGGTTTGCTCGATGAAGATCGTGGAGGCGCCTGCCTGCTGCGCGCGTTCGGCGTGGCATGAGCTTCGCGCATCCGGGCTACATCGCCATTGCAACGCTGTGCGCACTGGCATTCGCGCTGCTGTACCGCGCGCTGGAGCGGCGGAGATCGCAGCAAACGATCGCGTACACGAATCTTCCCTTTCTCCTGGCCGCGGCCGCACCGCGGAAATGGCCGCGGCGCCTGCTGCTCGGCGTGTGGGTCGCGGCGGTTGCGCTGCTCGTCCTCGCGCTCTCGGGTCCGCGAGTTCGCGCCATGGTGCCCTCGCTCGGCGGAAGCGTCGTGCTCTGCGTCGATACGTCCGGCTCGATGACTGCCGGCGACGTAGCGCCGACGCGCGCGCAGGCCGCCCTGGCCGCCATGAAAGCGTTTATCGATCGCGCTCCGGCGCACACCGCGATCGGCATCATCTCGTTCGCCACCGATGCGCAGGTGCTCGCGCAGCCCACGCGCGACCGGGATCAGATTCAAAACGCGCTCGACGCAATTCCGGCGCCAAACGGAGCGACGGCGATCGGCGATGCGCTCGCGCTCGCGCGGCGCATTCTTCCGGCGACCGGCGCGCGCGCGGTCGTGTTGATTACCGATGGCGAGAACAACGCCGGTGCGGATCCGATGGGTGCCGCGCGCGCACTCGGCGCCGCGCATATTCCGCTCTATACCATCGGCATCGGAACCAACAGCGGCGCGCTGATTCCGGGTACGCTGCAAACCGCGGGCATCGACGAGGACGCGCTGCGCGCGTACGCCGCTGCGACGGGCGGCGCGTACAGCCGCGCGGACGATGCGGTGCAGCTGCGCGAGGCGCTCGCGCGGCTCGGACGAAGCACCTCCATGCACCGCGCGAACGTCGACGTCTCGCTGCCGGCGGCACTAGCGGGCGGAGCGCTGATGGCACTGACATTTTTGGCCGGACTTGCAGCAGGGAGATATCCGTGACGATAAGCTCAACGCAGGGAATTGCAAGCATGAAAAGCCGCGGTCGTAACCGCGGGTTTTCTATTCCGCCTACCGGGCTTAATGGGGGCCCCATCTTTGATGGGGGGCGCGGAGGCTCGGCCGGAGCGCCTTTTTAAATGGACGAAGTCGATATCGAGCATATGCGTAGAAGCTACGAACGGACGGAGCTGCATGAAGAGCAGGTCTGCTCGGATCCCATCGAGCAGCTGCGGCGTTGGCTCGAGGAAGCAATGCAGGCGAATGTAGCCGAGCCCAACGCGATGTGCGTGTGCACGAGCGCGAACGGGCAGCCGTCGGCGCGCATGGTGCTCTTGCGGCGGCTGGACGGCAATGGTCTGGTGTTTTATACGAGTTACTTCAGCCGTAAAGGCCGCGAGATCCAAGAAAATCCGCGGGCCGCGGCGCTGTTCTACTGGCCGCAGCTCGAGCGGCAAGTTCGCGTTGAAGGCCCGGTGCATCAGACCCCCGAGGACGAATCCGACGCATACTTTGCGAGCCGTCCGCGCGGGCATCAACTGGGCGCATGGGCATCCGAGCAGAGCGAACCCGTGGAGAACCGGGATCTGCTCGATCAGCGCATCCGCGATTACGAGGAGCGTTTCGAAGGAGAAGACGTGCCCCGGCCGCATTCCTGGGGCGGCTATTCGCTCGTTCCCGAGCGCATCGAGTTCTGGCAAGGGCGCGCGAACCGCATGCACGACCGGCTGGAGTTCCTTCGCGAACGAGGCGTTTGGTCGATGCGGCGCTTGCAGCCGTGACGCTGCAGTATCGCGTCATCGTCGTCCAAACCGCGCGCGATCGCTTCGAGGCGTACGTGCGCGCGTTTCCGCAGCTCAACGTGTCGGCCGCTACGGCGATTGAAGCCGTCGAAGCGGCGCGCGCCGAGATCGCGCGGACCCTGAGCGATTACGCGAAGGAAGGCCGTTTGCCCCCGCAGCCCGACCGTGAAGCGGTGGCAATCGAACTGATCGACGTGCCGTTTGAGCCGCCGGCGGAGGTGCGCACGGACGTGCGGCTCGACGTCATCACCGGCAAAGTCTACAAAGATGGAAGCGAAGTGCCGGTCCGCGGAGCCGCGCTCGCATTGCTCGTCTCGCTCGCGAGCGAGCCGCGCGATCTCTCCATCGACGTGCTCTGCGATCGGCTCTATCCGGGCATCTCCGCAGACCAAGCGTACGGCGCGCTCAAGATGTGCGTGTATCGCGCGCGCAAGCAGCTCGGCGTGCGCGGGGTGATCGAAACCACGCCCCGCGGATACCGGCTTGCTGAGAACGTCGTCATCGATACGCGCTTCTTGCCGCAGATCGTGCGGGCGGTTCGCACGCGCAGCATCGCAAAGGCGATAGAAACGCGGCTCGACGCGATCTTCGAGCAACTCCTCTCCGGCCGCCCTGCGGCGTATGCAACGTGGGAATGGTTCGAACCGGTCGAGCGCAGCTTCCGCGACGCGGCGCGCGAGATCGGATTGCACTTGGCGGGGGACGCACTCGAGGAGAACAAGGCGCAGCGGGCGCTCGAGATCGCGCATGCGATAGCCGCGCTGGATCCGCTCGACGAGGTCGCGCACGAACTGCAGATACGCGCGCATCTCGCACGCGGCGATCGCGCGTCGGCGCTCCAGATCTACCGCCGATACGCACGGGATCTTCAGGAGCAGCACGGCATGGAACCCTCCTCTGCCTTGCGCTCGCTCGTCGAGGCGGCGCCGTAAGTCCTAGGGTCCGTACCTCTCCGGCACTGGCCCGGCGCGGCGCCCGGCCGGTACGATTCCCAGCAGATATGACCACCTACCTCGTCACCGGCGCCGCCGGCTTCATCGGGTCCGCCCTCGTTCGCGCGCTGCTCGAGCGAGGCGAACGGGTGCGCGCGATCGATAACTTCAAAACAGGCAAGCGCGAAAACCTCGAAGGGTTGCTCGGGGATATCGAGTTCCACGAACTCGACGTAAACGACTACGAGCGGGTCGTCGAGATCTGCCGGGGCGTGGATTGTATCTTTCACGAAGCGGCGATACCGTCGGTGCCCAAATCGGTCGCCGATCCCGTGACGAGCCATCGCGCGAACGTCGACGGCACGCTCAATCTGCTGCTCGCCGCGCGCGATGCCGGCGCGGGACGAGTCGTGTACGCCGCATCGTCATCGGCATACGGCGACACGCCGACGCTGCCCAAGCGCGAGGAGATGAAGCCCAATCCGATCTCGCCGTACGCGGTGCAGAAACTGTGCGGCGAGATGTACACCGCCGCATTCAACCGCGTTTACGGCTTGGAGACGACGGCGCTGCGTTACTTCAACGTATTCGGGCCCAGGCAAGATGCGACGAGCCAGTATTCGGGCGTACTCTCGAAGTTCATCACGTGCATGCTCGACGGGCGCGCTCCCACTATTTTCGGCGACGGATCGCAGAGCCGCGACTTCACGTACGTCGAGAATGTCGTGCAGGCGAATCTGCTGGCGGCAGGCGCGGACGCGAGGGCGATCGCGGGCCGCACGTTTAACGTGGCCACCGGCGTGCGCTTTACGTTGAACGACGTCTTTGAAATGCTCAAACTCATCACGGGATTCCGCGGCGAGGCCCTCTATGACGGCGAGCGCGTCGGCGACGTGAAGCACTCACTGGCGGATATCGGCGCAGCGTCGGAGGCGTTCGGCTACCAGCCCACGGTGGGATTCAAAGAGGGCTTAAAGCGCACGGTAGCCTGGTATCGCGAGCAACTCCGCGTACCGGAGGGGCGTCCTGCAGTAACCGCGCCGTAGCGCGCCTAATCTGGGCTTCTCAGCATGTCTGAGAAGAGCGTCCTCGTAATTGGCTCCGGCCCCATCATCATCGGCCAGGCGGCCGAATTCGACTACGCCGGCGTACAGGCGTGTCGCGCCCTTCGCGAAGAAGGGCACCGCGTAATCCTCGTCAACTCCAACCCCGCGACGATCATGACCGACCCCGAAGTGGCGGATGCGGTCTATCTCGAGCCGCTCACGGTGGCCTCGCTCGAAGCGATTATCGAGCGCGAACGCCCCGATGCGCTGCTCCCGACGCTCGGCGGACAAACGGGGCTCAATCTTGCCGTCGAACTGAGCGAAGCCGGCGTACTGGACCGTTACGGGGTCAAGCTGCTCGGCACGCCGGTTGAGACGATCAAACTCGCCGAAGACCGCGAGCGCTTCAAAGCCAAGATGATCGAGATTGGCGAGCCTGTCGCCAAGAGCGAGATCATCACGGACGTGGAAGCCGGCGTCGCGTTTGCGAACGAGAACGGCTATCCGCTCGTGGTGCGCCCCGCATATACGCTCGGCGGAACCGGCGGCGGCATCGTGTACGACGAACGCGAACTGCGCGAGACGCTGGAGAGCGGACTGGCCGCGAGCCTCATCCACCAAGTCCTGCTCGAAACCTCGCTTTTGGGCTGGAAAGAGATCGAGTACGAAGTGCTGCGCGACGGTGCGAACAACTGCATCATCGTCTGCAACATGGAGAACATCGATCCGGTCGGCGTTCACACCGGCGACTCGATCGTCGTCGCGCCCTCGCAGACGCTCTCGGATCTCGAGTACCAGATGCTGCGCACCTCGAGTTTGAACGTCATTCGCGCGCTCAACGTGCAGGGCGGCTGCAACATTCAATTCGCGCTGCATCCCGAGCGCAGCGAGTACTGCATCATCGAGGTCAACCCGCGCGTTTCGCGAAGCTCCGCGCTCGCGAGCAAAGCGACGGGCTATCCCATCGCCAAGATCAGCACGCGCATCGCGCTGGGACAGACGCTGGACGAGATTCCCAACCCGGTTACGGGCGTGACCAAAGCGGCGTACGAGCCGACGCTCGACTACGTCGTCGTGAAGATCCCGCGCTGGCCGTTCGACAAGTTCCCGCTCGCCGATACCTCGCTGGGCACGCAGATGAAGTCGACCGGCGAGGCCATGGGCATCGGCCGCACCTTCCAGGACGCGCTGATGAAAGCGGTGCGCGGTTTGGACCTCAAGCGTGAAACGCTCACGGGGAATGCGCTGACCGAGTGGAGCGACGCGGAGCTCGACAATGTGATCGCGCACCCCACGCACGAGCGCCTCTTCGCGGTCGCCGAAGCGCTGCGCAGAGGTACGAGCATCGAACGCATCATCGAGCTCTCCGCAATCGACAAATTCTGGCTGTACGAGATCAAAGAGATCGTGGAACGGGAACAGCTCCCGGCAAGCAACGGTGCGGTGCCGGTCTTTCGCATGGTCGATACCGCGGCGGCCGAGTTTCCGGCCAAATCGCCCTATTATTACATCTCGCATGGGGAGAGCGACGAGATGCGTACGACGCCGCACAAAGCGGTTGTCGTGGTCGGAAGCGGCCCCATTCGCATCGGGCAGGGCATCGAGTTCGACTATTCGTGCGTGCACGCGGCATGGGCATTGCGCGAGGCGGGCTGTTCGCCGGTCGTCATCAACAATAATCCGGAGACCGTCTCGACGGACTTCGACATCTCGGACGTGCTGATCTTCGAGCCGCCCGGCGCCGACGAAGTCGAAGCCGCGTACCGCTCGACGAACGCGCGCGGCGTGATGCTCGCCTTCGGCGGGCAGACCGCCATTAATCTCGCGGACAAACTCGCGGCTCGCGGCGTGCAGATCATCGGCAGCGACCGCCGCAGCCTGGACATGGCCGAGGATCGCGAGAAGTTCGACGCGGCGCTGCGGCGTTTGGGCGTCGCTCGCCCCGAAGGCAAAGCAGCACGTTCATTCCGCGAAGCGCGCGCCATCGCACGCGAGCTCGGTTTTCCGGTGCTCGTTCGCCCGTCGTACGTACTGGGCGGGCGCGGCATGGAAGTCGTATACAACGAGGGTCAACTCGCATCGTACGCGGAGTCGGCGCCGCCGATTCTTCCGGATGCGCCGCTGCTGGTCGACAAGTATCTGCGCGGCCTGGAAGCGGAAGTCGATGCCGCGTTCGACGGCGAGGACATCCTGATACCGGGCATCTTCGAGCATATCGAGCGCGCCGGCATCCACTCCGGCGACTCGATCAGCGTCTATCCAACTCAGACAATCTCCGAGGAGATGAAGCAGCGCATCGTCGATGTCACGACGGCGATCGCACGCGAGCTCAATATCCGCGGGCTCATCAATATTCAGTTCGTCATTCACAACGGGCAGCTCTACATTATCGAAGCGAATCCGCGCGCCAGCCGCACCGTGCCGATCATTCAAAAGGCAACCGGCGTGAATCTTGTCGCGGCAGCCACGCGCATAGCGCTGGGCGAGAAGTTGCGCGACATGCCGTACGGCACGGGTCTGGCACCGCGCGCGCCGTTCGTCGTCGTGAAGATTCCCGTCTTCTCGTTCGCAAAGATGCGCGGCGTGGAGACGATACTGGGACCCGAGATGAAGTCTACCGGCGAGGTGCTCGGCATCGACCAAACGTTTGCGGGCGCGCTGCGCAAGGGCTTCATCGCCGCGGGTGTTCGACTGCCGAATGAAGGCGGCCGAATTCTCGTCTCGATCGCGGATGAGGAAAAAGAAGAATCGATTCCGATTCTTCGCCGGTACGTCGCTCTAGGCCACACGCTTATCGCAACGCCCGGTACGCGCGAGTACCTGGAGGCCAGTGGAATTCCGAGCGAGCAGATCAACAAGATCGCGGACGGATCGCCGCACGTGCTCGATCTTATCCACGAACGGCGCGTCGATCTCGTGATCAACGACGCGCAAGGCCCGCGCCAGATCTCCGACAACTACCGCATCCGGCGCGCCGCGGTGGAGGCGAACATCGCCTGCCTGACCAGCCTGGACACGGCGCGCGCGCTCGCTGAGGCGCTCGAAAACACCGCGGGGCCGCCGCGCTGCCTGCAAGAGTATCGATGCGCTCAGACGCAAGTTCGTTCTTAAGCGCGGGCGGCGCGGCGCCGAGCGCGTTCGTGCTCGGCGGAAACGCCAGCACGCTCGCGTTCGTGAGCAGTTTGCGCGCAGATGCCGCCAGCGTAACGGCGCATCTCGTGCCCATCGCGCAGACGCCGATCGGCACGGTCGCGGGCGATGCATGGCAGAACGTGACCATCGCTACTGTGAATCTGCTGGATTGGCTCGATAAGACGTTTCCGCCGGAGGACGAGCGCGCGTTCATCTCGCCGCTGCGAGACATCGAACTGCTTGCGCGCATCAATTGGCAGGCCGAGCCGCCGTCACGCCTGGATGACGCAAGCGTTCTGAATATCGAGGATGTCCCCGAAGAAATCGCCGATGCGCTCGTTCACGCACCGGAGCCGGTCGTGCAATGCACGGTCTGCCGGCGTTTGTGCGTGCGCGATCACTTCGTCTGGCGCGAGAAGCAGCTCTGCGCGTGGGATTACCATCGCCAGGTCTTCGGAAAGCGCGGGCCGTGGCACAGCGGCGCATACGAGCCGCGCCACCTGGAGACGATTCCGTTCGCCGCGTACGTCGCGCCGCCGCTGCTGGAAGAAGCCGGAGTAGACGTGGTGCTGGCGCTGGCGGGCATGGACGATGCAATCGCGCACGAGGTGCTCAACGTCGTGCTCAGCCGCGACGAATCGCACGCGTATTTAGCGGTGCGCACGCCCGACGGCTATACGCTTTTGCGCGAGCGCAGCGGCGCCTGCGCGTGACGGCCGTAACCGTTTCGCGCCTGGGCGCGCTTTTTGCGATTCTCTTCGCGATGCTGGTCCTGCGGCAAGCGTACGTACAGGTCATCGCCGGCCCCGGCATAGCCGCGAACCCCTACAACCCGCGGCACGCGCTGCTCGGCGCGCATCGCGGCCGCATTCTTGCGAGCGATGGCACCGTGCTCGCGCAGACCAGCGGCACGAAGCGAACGTATGCGCTGGGCGGATCGCTGGCGCAAACCGTCGGATATGTCTCCGCGCGCTACGGCACGAGCGGTCTGGAAGATGCGTACGATCGCGCGCTCACGCCGCCGGATACGACCGGCGATACCGGTGCGCAGATCGGCGAGATCCTCCAAGCGTTCACCGGGAAGAGCTCGGTCTCGCGCGGTGCCGACGTCGTCACGACGATCGTGCCGGCGATCCAAAACGAACTGTACGGGCTGCTCGCGGGCTACTCGCGCGGCGCGGGCGTCGTGCTGGATCCGCGAAGCGGCGCGGTTCTCGGGCTTGCCAGCGTGCCGACGTTTGATCCGAACCGGCTGAGCGCGGAGTTTCCCTCGCTCGTGCACGACGAGAGCAGCCCGCTGCTCAACCGCGCGGTCAACGGCCTCTATCCGCCCGGGTCGACGTTCAAGATCTTCACGGCTTCCGCGGCGCTCGACTCGCAGACCGTTTCTATGCAGTCGACGTTCTACGATCCGGGGTACTATACGATCGGCAACTTCACGCTGCACGACGACGAAGGCGAGGCCACGGGCACGCAGGATCTCACCGGCGCGTTCGCACTCTCGAGCAACGTCGATTTCGGACAGATTGCGCTGAAAATGGGAACGGACACGTTCTACCGGTATCTGGATCGCTGGGGAATCGGCAGTTCGCTGGACTTTCAACTGCCGGCTTCGCGCGATCGCGTGCCGCCACAGTCTTCGATCGTACCGGGCGAGCTGGCGCAGATGGGATTCGGGCAAGGCGCATTGCTCATGACGCCGCTGCAGATGGCGCTGGTCGCGGCGACGATTGCCGACGGCGGCTCAGAGCCGCGTCCCTACATCGTACGGCGGGTCGACTGGCCGGGAGGCGCCGGAAGCAGTTATGGAGCGGCCGAGCTGGCGACGCCCATATCGGCGGATACCGCGGAGAACGTGAAGAAGATGATGGTCGCGGTGGTACAGCATGGAACGGGAACCTCGGCGCAGCTCCCGGGTGTGACCGTCGCCGGCAAGACCGGCACGGCCACAAACCCTTTGGGAGCGCCGCATTCGTGGTTCGTCTGTTTCGCGCCGGCCGAGAACCCGCGCGTCGTCGTTGCCGTCATCGTTGAGAATGCGGGATACGGCGCCGCCGTGGCCGCGCCTATCGCACGAAATGTCCTACGAGTCGCACTAAATCATATAAAGTAATGAAGCAACTGATGCGGCGCCCACGGGGAGCCTTTGCGAGGAGCAAATCGCTCCGTCGTTACGGAGCGATTTGTTTACCGCCTACCGG
>Ga0070714_100000388_pt1 | contig 32780 bp, 25 predicted proteins | sample LARL83metaG_FD_65450 | JGI IMG/M metagenome (GOLD analysis project Ga0070714, IMG submission 65450) | Corn, switchgrass and miscanthus rhizosphere microbial communities from Kellogg Biological Station, Michigan, USA - LAR L8-3 metaG | ecosystem: Host-associated > Plants > Roots > Rhizosphere ... | reverse complement strand
CGCCTACGCCCCTAGCCGATAGAGCCCAATCAGATTCCAGAGGGCATTCGCGGCCAAAAGGCCGATAACCACCGCCATGGTAAGTTCCCGGGCAGCTGTTTCAAGGAGGTCGGCGACGATTCCGGCCACAAAAACGAACAGAAAAACAACCGCCAGCAATCCATAAATCGAACCTACCTCGTGCGGCGAGAGCACCCGCAAGGCCATGAAGAATAAGGCCACGACGAGCGGCGCAGAGTTGCCGAAATAGCGGCTGCGGCGGTACGCTGCCCAAACAACAAGGCCAACCGGGACCAGGATCACAAGAATCGGTCCGCTGCTGGCGATCTCGCGTCCAAGCTGCAAGTACGAACCCCAAAGGTGCAACGCGGCTGCCGTTCCATTCAGCAAAGTGGCATTCGCCAACCCGTGGGCAAACAGACTCGGATGGAAGAAGTAGTCCGCAAACAGCAGGATCAATGCGACTGCGCATGATGTCCCCAGGATCGCGACAACCGCGGCACTCCTGTGAGTTGCCAGATAAAGCATGTACACAAGGAGCAGCGGTACGATCATTGCCAGGCTGAAGTAGCACCCCACTGCGAGCGCCAGCGAAATGCCGAGCAGCAGAATGCGCCGCCAGTTCCAAAGCACAACTTCCCGCGGAGCATAGAGCGTGTGCGACACAGCAATAGCCGTGAACACTGAACCGAAAGTACCCCAGGCTGCGGCGATGTTCGGCGGCGAGACCCATAACGTGCTGGCCCGCAAGACCGAAGGTGAGAAGCAAAAGAGCGCCAGAGCGGTGTAGCCTCCCGCGTTTCCGTAGAGTCGGCGCGAAACGTACCAGAGGGATGCACCCAGCAACGCTCCGATCAGCACAAACGGCGCGCGCGTCAGCCATAGCCAGGCTCGCGAATCGGGAGCGACGTTGAACACCGCGATCGGTGCCGATTCCATCAGGTACCAGAGGGGCGAATGGTCAGGATCGTAAGCAGCGCTGCGCATGCTTATCGATCCGGGATTCACTAATCCAGTCGCCGTGCCCGCAATCCCGTTACCGTGCCACTGCGACCACCCTTCCTGCACGCGCGATATATCTTCGGGAACAATGATACCCACCTGCTGGTGAGCAATGAGCCAGCAGCATTCCGCCACGAAGAAGAGCAGCAGGAACCCAGCCAAAATTTGCGGCGTGCCGAACCTTTCTCGCGTGAAAAACGTACCCATAGGGCGAAGCGATTGTTTTACCATGTCTCGACACGTCGCGGAGAGCGGAATGGATCCCACAAGCAACGGCCTTTCACGACCCCCGGCATTAAAACCGGCAAACGAATCGACCATTCACCAGATCTTCATAGGCCCACAGGGACTGCGCTCCGGATGGAGATTTGTCATTTATGTGGTCGCGTTTGTGGCCCTTACGCTGGCGTTCTCCCAGATCACCCGGGCCTTCGTCCCTCGAACTCACGGCCTACCGCCACTTTGGCTGTTTCTCGTCGGCGAAATTGAGCAACTGGTGGCGGCGGTGATACCTGCCATCGCTCTGTCCTATCTAGAGGATCGCCGCTTCGACGATTACGGTTTGTCGCGCAAAAGTGCCTTTGGAAAGAACTTCTGGATTGGTGCGGTTTGGGGCTTCGCGGCCATCACGCTGCTTCTGCTCACGATGAGGGGGCTGGGCAATTTCTATTTCGGTGGCATAGCTCTGCACGGCATCCGCGTACTGAAGTTCGCCGCATTCTGGGGAGCGCTGTTTCTCACCGTCGGATTGTTCGAGGAGTTCGTGACCCGCGGGTATTCGCAGTTCACCCTCGCACAAGGGATCGGATTCTGGCCGGCTGCCATTTTCATTTCTATTCTCTTCGGACTGGCGCACCTGGGAAACCAGGGTGAAGCATGGGTTGGCGGACTGGCGGTTGTATGGATCAGCCTGTTCTGGTGTTTCACACTCCTGCGAACCGGGAACCTCTGGTTCGCAGTCGGCATGCACGCCGCCTGGGATTGGGGCGAGACCTTCTTTTACTCAGTTCCCGACAGCGGTTTCACCGCACCGGGGCACCTGATGAACCCATCCTTTCATGGTTCCAAGTGGATTACCGGCGGCACAGTGGGGCCAGAGGGCAGCGTGCTGGTGTTTGTGCTGATCGGGCTTCTATGGATTGTGTTCGACCGGGTGTATCCGACGAAGAAGGTGGTGAGTGTGCCGATCGAAGCCGTCGTGCAATCGGGACCTGCTGTCTAGTCGCGGACCAACGGGTAGTTCTTCTCGCGCCACTCGCGGATGCCGCCATCCATCGAGATCACGTTGGTGTAGCCCATCTTCTGCAGGTTGTCAGCCGCCAACGCTGAGCGGAAGCCCCCGCCACAGTAGAGAACGAGCTCTGTATTCGGATCTGGCACGCGCGATTCAATGTCGCGCTCAATGACGCCTTTGCCGAGGTGGACTGCACCCGGAAGGTGATCCTTCGCGTACTCACTTTCTTCCCGAACATCTACGAGCATGAACTTCTCTCCGCGGTCCAGACGGAGCTTGACTTCGCCGACTGTCGTTTCTTTTACGCGCGATCTCGCATCGTTCACGATTTTCAGAAAGCCAGGTGCGTGCTGCATGGGAACCTCCTAGTGGTCAGTGGCTAGTAGTCGGTGGCTAGAAAACCCGCCGCTATGAAACTCCTAAAGTGATCGAAAGCAGACGCAATAATTACCCGAGTCTACTGGCCACTGCCCACTGGCCACTAGCCACCGATTTCCTGTCCTGCAAACGTGCAGTCTTCCGGATTCTTGTCTTCGCGCAGACTCATGAACACCGGGGCTCGCAACTTCACGCCCCCCTCGTTGGTTTCATGCGTCCACTCGGTGAATTTTACTTCGGCAACGCATGCGGGCTTCACCCAGTGCGCTTTCTTCGGCTCGGTCGGGCCTGTGAACGGACTGCTATTCGAATCAATCCCTTTCAGCACCGCGGAAATTTCCTTCAGCAGCGCGTGGTTGAATCCCGTGCCCGCATTGCCCACGTGGATCAATTGCTTCTTCTCGTTGTACAGACCCAGCATCAGCGATCCAAAATATTGCCGCGAACCTTCCGGATCGGTGTAGCCTCCGATCACGCAGTCCACAGTCTGCGTAATTTTGATCTTCTGCCATTCGCGGCTGCGGCGCTCTTCATAGCAACTGTTGGCCTTCTTCGCGATAATGCCTTCCAGTCCTTTTTGTTTCGCGACGTTGAACAGTGCGTTCCCGCTGCCGGGGAAGTGGTCGGAGTAGCGCGCCATTTCGGAGTCGGTCACAATTTCGCGCAGCACGCGCTTGCGTTCATCGAGCGTAACCTTTCGCAGGTCGTATCCGTCGAGATAGATCAGGTCGAAAACACAGTAGAGTATCGGCAGGTCGCCGCGCGGAGTAGTCTGCCGTCCATGGCTGCGCAGCCCTGTACGCTGTTGCATCAGGCTGAAAGACGGCCGGCCCTCGTCATCCAGCACCACAACCTCGCCGTCGAGGATTGCGTTTTTCGCTTTTACAGAGCTAGAAAGCTCGCGCAGTTCGGAGAACCTTGCCGTCAGGTCATTGTGATTGCGCGAAACGAGACGCACATCGCCATCTTCGAGAAATGCCAGCGCGCGATACCCATCCCATTTGATTTCGAACAGCCAGTTGGGATCGTCGAATGGTTCCTCGCAAAGTGAAGCCAGCATCGGCGTGATGGCCGTGGGCATGGCGCGTTTCACCGCGCCTGTCAGATCTTTCACCGCCGAGGTCGCCGAGGAATTACTCCGGCTCGCTGATGGGATCGATTCCCGCGCTGCTGAGCCATTCCCCGAATCAGCTTTCTTAGGCTTTTTGTTCTTTACTCTCGCGTTTGTCTTCTCGGCGCTCTCTGCGATCTCGGCGGTGAATTTCGTTCTCTTCTTCCTGTCAACTCGCGCCAAAGTATCTGCCAACCACGAAGCCTTCGCCGATCCACCTCGCGAAGCTTTCTTGCTGCTCTGCCACTCCGCCGAACCCTCGTCGCCTGCGATCTGCGACATGGTGCGCTTGGTCAGAACTGATTTGTCCAGTTGCTCGGCATCGAATCCTGGAATGACAAAGTCATCATGCTTCTTGATCAGCAGCCACTCGTTCCCTTTGCTTCCGGGCCGACGCGACTTGATGTGCACCAGTGCGAAGTCGCCGTTCAGCTTCTTCCCGTGCAGGCGGAACTTGAGGTCACCTTTCTTGAGCATGGCCGAGGCCTCGGCATCCGTGCCCGTCACGTACTTGCCATCCTTTGTTTCTGGCGAGAGCGGCTCCCATGTTCCAACGTCCCACACCATCACCGTGCCTGCGCCGTAATTCCCTTCCGGAATGATGCCCTCGAAGTCGAAATACGAAACCGGATGATCTTCGACCTCCATGGCCAGACGCTTGTCGGCAGGATCGAGCGACGGTCCCTTCGGCACCGCCCACGATTTCAGCACGCCTTCCATCTCCAGGCGGAAGTCGTAATGCAGTCGCGTCGCATGGTGGCGCTGCACCACGAAGCGATGCCCTTTGCTCTTGTCAAGCTTCGGCGGAGGCTCGGGAGTCTCCGAGAAGCGGCGCTTTCGTTTGTATTCTTCTAAGGCCACGCAGAGATTCTAATCTGGCGATCGGGTGATCGGGACATCGGGTGATCTGACCGCCGGGCAAGTATGATGCTGAGGATACCCGGACCGTGACCATGCAACGCGAACATCCCAAGCAGCCGCTGATCGGAGTGGGAGCTCTCATTGTTGAGAACAGCAGGGTCGTGCTGATCAAGCGCGGCAAAGCTCCGTTGCTTGGCGAATGGTCGATCCCCGGCGGAATGCTGGAACTTGGCGAAACCTTGCGTCAGGGAGCGGAACGCGAGGCCCTGGAAGAGACCGGCCTCGTAGTCCGGGCCACGGAACTGCTCGGCGTCTTCGATCGCGTAGTCCCCGATGCCGAAGGTAAGATTGTCTACCACTACGTCCTGATCGACTTCCTCTGCGAGCGGATTTCGGCAGAACTGCACGCCGGTGCCGATGCTGCTGATGCCAAGTGGTTCACGCCAGAAGAGGTCGCCATGCTTCCGCTGGCAGAGGATACGGCGGAAGTGATTCGGGCCGCGCTGACGAAAGCTGTTCGCTAAGGAGTTGTCATTACTCCGCGCCCTCGAATCCTTGCGGAGCCGGTTCGTTCAGAACGCGGGAAGCTTCCGCGAAGTCCTCAGCATCAACCATCAGCTTGGCGCCCCCCAACAGGTTAGAGAGAAACCAGTCGAGGCGGACCATATTGTCGTCGGCGAGAAAGCAGGGAATTCCGGCGGATTCCAGCATGCCCTTAGCGAGGAGGGCTTCGGGAAGGTCGCGGAAGCTGCGTAGCAGCACGAGGTTCCTCTTCTCCGGCGCTGCGACTTGTGGCACCTCTTCCGGCGTGGGAGGCTCCAGTCCGCGGCGGTCCAGTTCGTCCTCCAGCGTTTCCCAAGCGGAGTCGCTCAACTCCCAGGAACGGGCAGCGAGTTGCAGCAAGTGCTCGTCGCTCATCGACGAATACTGGCTTGTCAAGCGGTTTTTCTCTTCGGAGCTCTCCACAGCCTAATCATAGTGCACGTGGATGAGTGCACAACATCTGTGTAGCCCAGTACGTTGATCCCCGTCTTACAATGTGTGACATGCGAAACAGAGTCTCTGCTCTTCTCATACTCACGCTAGCGGCAGCGCTATCCAAGGCACAATCACAAGCAGGCTCAACCGCTCCCGACGTTTCGCAGGAAGCCTACGTTTACGAGCATTTGAACGAGTCTGTGCGTTTCGAGAACGATGGTAGCGGCGTCCGCGACATCAAGGCGGTTGTGCGCATTCAAAGCCAAGCCGCGGTTCGCGACTTTGGCCAACTTGTTTTTGGTTATTCAACCGCCAATGAGGACCTCACAATCGATTACGTGCGGATCCGCACCTCCGACGGACAGGTTATTGAGACTCCTGCCTCGTCGGCCCAGGATTTTGCTCCTCAGACGCTTCGTTCCGCGCCGATGTACAGCGATTTCCGCCAGCGGCATATCTCGGTGGTGGACCTTCGTCCCGGCGTGACGCTCGAATATCACGTGGTCACGAATGTGAAGCCGTTAGCTCCTGGTGAGTTCTGGTACGAGTACAGCTTCATCGATTACGCCGCCGTGCTCGACGGATCTCTCGAAATCAATGTGGCAGACGCCCGGGAAGTCAAACTCAAGAGCCCCGATCGCAAGTACAGCACGCGCAAAGAGGGCGACCGCAGAATTTATCTCTGGACCGTCAAGAACTTCGTGCCGGATCGCAGCAAGCGCAACGATGACGAGGAAGCCGACGATTTTGCCGATGTGCAGCTTTCAAGCTTCACCGATTGGCAACAGGTCGCGAACTGGTATGCCAAGCTGCAAAGCGATCGAGCCACTCCAGGGGAAGCCATAAAGGCAAAAGCGGCGGAACTCACCCGCGGCCTAACTACCCAGGAAGAGAAGGCACGCCGGTTGTATTCGTTTGTGGCGCAGAATATCCGCTACGTGAGCCTTTCCTTCGGAGTAGGTCGATTTCAGCCGCACTCCGCGTCCGAAGTCCTGCAAAATGGTTACGGGGATTGCAAGGACAAACACACGCTGCTGCAGGCTTTGCTGGCTGCGCAGGGGATTCGCAGCTATCCAGTGCTGATCAATGCATTCCATAAGATCGATCCCGATGTCCCTTCGCCGGCGCAATTCAACCACCTGATCACCGCCGCACGAATTGGCGAGAACCTCACCTGGCTTGATTCCACAGCGGAAGTCGCGCCCTACGGCCTGATCGCGTACCAGTTGCGAAACAAGCAGGCCATTGTTGCGACCAATGATCCTGCGGGCGGATTGAAACGCACGCCGAGCGAGTCCCCGGTCAAAAACGGAACCGTTTTAGTGGTGAAGGCCAAAGTAAGTGAACTCGGGGCGATGGATGCAGACGTCGACCTGAGCGCCACCGGCGATAGTGACTGGCCCCTGCGCGCGGGTTTGCGAGCAGTTCCGCAAGCGAACTGGAAAGATGCTCTGGGAGTGCTTTCCACAGCCTGGCGTCTTCCCGGCGACGTCTCCGACATTCACATCGATCCCCTGGAAAATACGTCGAAGCCATTGCACCTCACCTATCACGTGCATAAAGCCGACTACTTCAAAGTTCCCAGCCCTGCGATCAACTTCCAATTGCTGCCACCGTCCAGCGTCGGGCGCGTGGCGAAAGCGAGCAAGAAACATCCCGGAGAGCCGCTCGACGTGGGCCCTGCGGGAGAAGACGTCAGCCGGCTCCACATCGAATTTCCGTCAAACTTCACCGTGCACCCGCCCTCGGATGTGAGCATTGCGCGCGAATATGGTCAATATTCGACCACTTACAAGTACTCCAAAAATGTTCTCGATGCTGAACGTCGAATGGTTCTCAAGGTCAATGAATTGCCGGCGAGCAAACGAGCCGATTTCTCCTCCTTCCACAATGTGACCACCAGTGCCGTCGAGGAAACCCCCTGGTGCAGTATTGCCCGCCCCTCGGAGGCATCGTTGGCAGCCGCAGCCGAGATGAAAGGCAGTCCGACTGAGTTGAGAGATGCCGGCAATGCCGCTCTCAAGCGCCAGGACTTCAGCACTGCGGTAACTCTATTGCAGCGTGCCGTTGATCAGGATCCAGATTCGAAGGAAGGCTGGGACGGCCTGGGCCAGGCGTACTCCGCGCTGAACCAGCACGACAAGGCCGTGGGCGCGTTTCGCAAGCAACTCGAGAAGGAGCCAGATGACGCTCATGCGAACGGCGAACTCGCTGCGGAATTACAGCAACTCGGGCGCTTTGATGAGGCCATTGCTGCCTATCGAAAGCAGATAGAGATGGCTCCCTCAGAGAAATTGGCGCACAAGCGATTGGGCATGCTGCTGGTGCAACTGAAGCGCGACCAAGAGGCGCAATCCGAACTCGAGGCTGCCGCCGCCATTCCTCCGGAAGATAGCGAGCTCAAAATGGCACTCGCTCAACTGTATTCACGCACGGGTGATGCAAAGAAATCTGAAGTGATGATGACCAGCCTGACCGGCGGGACGTCGGCTGTAGCCGCGAATGATTTCTTCGCTTCAGCGTTGCGCGATGACATTGATCCGGCGCAGTCCGCACACGATGCGCAGCAAAATCTCAGCAACATCGGCGACCAATTCGACTCGGGCGAATTCGACCGTCTGGATGCAAACTCGCATTCCATCATGGACATCGTGGCCCTTTCCTGGGCGCGAATGGGATGGGCGCGGTACCTGCAGGGCGATAGCCTCGCCGGAACCCAGTTCCTCGATGCTGCGTGGCAGTTGAGTTTGTCCGGAACAGCGGCGAACCGCTTGGCGCGGATCTATGAGAAAAACGGGTCGCGCGACCGTGCGCAGCACATGTACGCACTTGCAGCCGCGGCCGGCGGCGGAGACGCGCAAAAATCGGAGGAACAAGTCCGCAAGCTTAATCCCGCAACTGCAGAGAAGCTACTAGTGAGCGCTGCTGCCGAACTGGAGAAGATGCGCACGCTGCCTCTGCCGTCCTTGAGTTCGACAACTACGTCAGCGCGTTTTGTACTCGTCTTCGATAATTCCAGTACGGCCGATCGCGTGCAATTCATTGATGGCGATGCCACCCTCAGCACGGCAGCGGTAAACAAGCTGCAAACGACGGATTTCCTGGTGAAGTTCCCGGACGTTTCTTCGATCAAAGTAATTCGCCTCGCGAAAGTGTCCTGTGCGAACTCCTCCTGCTCGGTTTCACTGATTCCGTTGCCCAGCATGCAATCAGGTGCGACGCCACCTCCACAGGGCCAAACTCTGGTCAAAGTTGATTCAACTGCCGGCAGCCAAAGCAGTCCGCCTGGTCCCGCGATCGTGCTTACTTCGAATCCGGTCGGCATCACCCCGCCTCATCTGATCGTGGCTCCAGACCCGAATTATCCCGACGCTGCGCGGCGCGCAAAAGTTCAAGGCGTCGTATTAGTGGGTTGCACAATTGGAGTTGATGGAACGGTAACCAGCGCAAGCATTTTGCAATCGCTTCGTAAGGACCTGGATGCGAGTGCACTCGAAGCGATTCGGTTGTGGAAGTTTGAGCCTGCCATCAAAGACGGCAAACCGGTTGCCGTTCAGGTCCGAGTTGAAGTCGCCTTCCACCTCTACAAAGACGAAGCGTCGAACTAAAAGAAGAACGGCCCGCAAGTTTGAGCCTGCGGGCCGTCCGGTGGACTGTTTGGGATTGACCAAGAGGTGGTCACTCGTAAGGCATCCCGGCGGGATGCTGTGGCCACTTCGGCGAACTCCGGGTCCCGGCACGACCTGACGCCGGGCGGATTTCACACCAAACTCACCGTGTAGTTGCGAAGGTCTTAGAGCGACCGCCCTAAGTCTCAGCCACCTCACCTGGTCTAAGGGTACATCTACTGCCACTATCAGAACTTGTCATCAGACCACCTCCTTTCCGGTGTAGTGGCAGAATAGTACACAAGCTACTCACATTCAAGAGTCGTCCGCCATGGAATCAAGCCAGCCACCGTTGCGGATACGCATTGGGGAACGCGTCCGCGCGGAGGTACAATGGGCACAATTTTCGTGCCACTATGGAAGCTCCCGGTCCTTCGCGTGCGAACGTTTTAACCGGAACCATTGCCGCGCGGTTCACCATCCTGAAGCTGCTTGGTGTTGGCGGCATGGGACAGGTCTACCAGGCCGAAGACACCAAGCTGAAGCGCATCGTTGCCATTAAGCGCATGGCTCCCCGTCTCCAGGAAAGTGAAAACGACCGACGCCGGTTTCTGCGTGAGGCCCAGCAGGCCTCCGCACTCAATCATCCCAACGTTGCGGGAATCTACGACGTCATCGAGGAGCGCGGCGAAATCTTTCTGATCATGGAATTCGTGGAAGGAACGCCTCTGCGCGCCTTGATGCAAACCGGGAAGCGCTTTGCTACCGAAGACTTCTTCCGCATCGCCTCCCAGGGACTCGAAGGCCTGAATGCCGCACACGAGAAAGGCATTCTGCACGGCGACATTAAGCCGGAAAACATCATGCTCACCCCCGACGGACGCGTGAAGGTGCTCGACTTCGGGGTGGCACGGCGATTTTCATTGGGGACCGACGACGCCACGCTCACCTCGGCAACGATTGCAGGAATTGGTGGCGGCACGCCCGCCTACATGGCGCCGGAGGTTCTGACCCAGAAGCCGTACGACGGCCGCGCCGACCTCTTTTCGCTTGGCCTCGTCTGCTACGAAATGCTCGGAGGTCAGCAGCCATTCGAAACCGCAAGCCTGGCCGAGACCATGGCTTCGGTGCTGCACAAGGATCCGCCGCCGCTTGAAGAACTGAACGCGAAGGTGCCGGCCCCGGTCTCCAGCGTCATTCGGACGATGCTAGCCAAAGATCCGGCACAGCGTTACTCGACGGCCAGAGACGTCCTGGTGGACTTGCGACGAGTCGAGCACGGTCAAGACCCTGTATTTGCGCGCGCTGATGCCTTCACTGTGAGGCGGAAGTCTTTCGCAAAGACTGCGGGAATCCTGGCCGCGGCGGTTGTCGTGCTGCTTGCGAGTGTGTTTCTAGCAAGGAATGTTTTGAAGCGTGCGCCGGCGGCTCCGGCGCTCTCGGCCGGGAGCGAGCACTCGACAACGTTGGCCGTGCTCCCATTTGCGCCTGTAGACGGGAATCCCAAGCTTACTGTGCTCGGGCAAGGATTGGTGGATTCCATCTCTGCGAAGTTGAGCCGCCTTACGGCAGACCGGGCGCTGGAAGTTATCGCCGCCCGCAACTCACAGGACCGGGGCGTCAGCACGCCAGCGGATGCGCGGGCGCAATTCGGGGCGGATACGGGATTGCTCGTGAAGCTGGACGATGCCGGGCAACTCTTGCGCATCCGCTACTCGCTGGTGAATACAAAAAGCGGCGCCGTAGTGGGTGCAGATTCGATATCCGTTCCCGCGGGGGATGCCTTCGGAGTGGAAGACGATATTGCGCAGGGCGCGGTGAAAGCTCTCAAGCTGAGCCTTCGCCCGGAAGAGCAGACCGCCTTGAGCGTCCACGGTACCGACAATCCTGAGGCGTATAAGTCCTTCCTGCAGGCGCGTGGTTATCTGCTCGACTACACCAAAAAAGAGAATGTCGAAAATGCGATTGTGATGGTGGGGGAAGCGCTGAAGCTGGACCCCAACTTCGGACAGGCCAAAGCTGTTCTGGGCGAAGCCTACTGGCGGAAATACTGGCTAACAAAAGAGAAACAGTGGACCAAGTTGGCCAAGACTGAATGTGACAGTGCCGTAAAACTCGGCAATGCCGGGACCGCTGGACATATTTGCCTCGGGCTGGTGAACGACGGCACCGGAAACTACGCAGAAGCGGCTGCGGAATATCAGCGGGCAGTGGATCTGGATCCGACCGACGAAGAGGCTTACATCGGACTAGCGCTTGCTTTTGAACACCAGGACGCCATTAATGAAGCGGAGAAAACCTACCAGCGGGCCATCAGCGCCCGCCCCAATAGCAGCGTTGCCTATAATTCGCTGGGCACGTTCTATTATCGGCACGGTCAATACGACAAAGCTGCTGCGGTGTTCCAACGAGTGGTGGAGTTTGCTCCGGAAGGTTACGGAGCTTACGTAAACCTGGGTGCCACCTACAACAACCTAGGACGTTATCAGGACGCGATTGCTCCCTTGAAAAAATCGATCGCCATAAGGAGTTTCTATGCGGCGCACATCAACCTTGGTAACGCCTATTTTGGGTTGAATGAATTTGCTGATGCGGCAACAGCTTACGAGCAAGCAATCACCCTGAATCCCGCAGACTATGTAACATGGAGCAATCTCGGAGACGCCCGCAAATATCTCGGACAAAAAGAAAAGGCATTATCGGCTTATAAGAAGGCTGTTGAATTAGCTGGCGAAGAACTGAAGGTCAATCCACACGACCCTGGTGTCCTGAGCGGTTTGGCTAGTTGCTACTCAGAGTTGGGCGATCGAAACCGGGCCCTACTCTATCTGGGACAAGCTCTACAGCACGGAAACAATGATCAGGATATACTTCTCGACGCCGCGGCTGTATACAACAACCTCGGAGAAACGGGACTCGCGGTGGAATGGTTGGGGAAGGCCGTGCAGTCAGGTTATCCGGTCAACCGGATAAAGGGACTCCCGGAGTTTCGTAATTTGGGAAGTAACCCTGGGTATCAGCAGCTACTGGGGAAATCACAAGCGTCAAACTAGCTCGATCGATGAACGATCACGGAAGCTCGAAATAGCAGTTCAGGAATCAGCCCGCAACGCGAGAACCCCGAACGAGACAAATAACAAGCGAAGCATGAGGTGATGAATATGGCGGACCACGAAGTCGATATTTGCGATGATTGGAATGGCAGTCAAGGCAACAAAGTCACTTTCACGAACAACACGGGAGGCCCTTGTACCATTACTCAGGATGGTACTAATACATGGCCGTTCAAAGATGGGCCGCCACTTCCGACAACCGGTTCAATTCCAGATGGAGGCACGCTGGCAACTCATTTGAAAAATCCTTTGGCGGACGGGACCTACAGCTATGACGTCGAGGGATGTGACGATGAGATTCCCAAGAATGTTACAGTTCCCTAGCTTGCCTCAACACGTGATGCAGCCCTGCCGCAGAGCAGGGCTTTTTGCTTTTTCGTATCATGAAACCACAGCATGGCTGACGCATACATTCTTGGCATTGAGTCCTCCTGCGATGAGACCGCGGCGGCGGTGGTGCGCTCGGGCGAGCAGATGATCTCGAACGTGGTCGCCTCCCAGATCGCCACGCACCAGCCTTATGGCGGCGTGGTGCCCGAACTCGCTTCCCGCGAGCATTTGCGTGCAATTGTCCCAGTGGTCAAGCAGGCGCTGGCAGAAGCGGGCAGGACATTCGAGAGCATTGACGCGCTGGCGGTCACGCAAGGACCCGGGCTCGCGGGATCTCTGCTGGTGGGAATCAGCTACGCCAAGGCACTTGCCTATGCGCTCGACAAGCCGCTGATCGCTGTCAATCACCTCGAAGGGCACATTCATGCGGTGCTACTGGAAGAACGGCAGAAAGGGAACCGCGACCTGCAGTTTCCGGTGCTGGCTCTGGTGGTTTCCGGCGGGCACACGCACCTTTATCTGGCTGAGCAGCGGGATGAGAGCTGGTCCTACGAGAACATCGGCCACACGCGAGATGACGCGGCAGGCGAAGCTTTCGATAAAGTGGCGAAACTGCTTGGCTTGGGATATCCCGGAGGTCCCGTGATCGACCGTTTGTCGAAGCACGGCGATCCGCACGCTGTGAAGTTTCCGCCTGCACAGATTAAACATCCTGACAGGAGAACCCTTTCCCACTCTTCGAAAACGGCGAAGGGTTTGCCCCGCGAATTTGGTACTGGGCGGGCGGGGACGCCCGCCGATCCAGAGATCCACCCTCGATCCGATTTCTCCTACAGCGGGATCAAGACTGCTGTCCTGCGTTACGTCGAGACTCACAACCTGGCCGCAGCGGTCCAGGCGCGGCGCCGAGCACTGGCTGAGATCCCCAAGCCGAAGCTGGAGGATTATCTCGCGAATTGCGACAAGCAGACGCTCGACCTCGTGGCTTCCTTTCAGCGAGCAGTCGTGGGTGACTTAGTCACCAAGACTCTCGCCGCGGCTCGTGAGTATGACATCGCGACCCTGTTTGTGACTGGCGGAGTTGCCGCCAACGGTGAACTGAGGGAAACCTTCGAGCGCGCGGCAGCGGAACAGGGCTTGCCGGTATTCTTCCCGTCTCGTCCCCTCTCCACCGACAATGCCGCAATGATTGCCGCGGCAGCGTTTCCGAAATTTGTCGCGCAGCAGTTCGCGCCCATGGATTTCTCGGCGGAAGTCGGGATGGCGTTGAGATAAGACCGCGATTAACTCAGTCTCGTTTGACCCTTTTCTCACCTCCCCATAAGATCGAAAGCAGCACTCAGCTTCCAGCAATCAGCCGGAGTCAAACGCATCGTGGAGCTTTGCCTCACTGTACGGGGCGAGGACGCCCGTACCTCCAAAGTTTCATCGGCTGAATGCTGGCTGCTGAGTGCTGAATGCTTTCTCATGCCGCACGACCTGCCAAAAGCGTACGAACCCGCCGCGATTGAAGCGCGCTGGGCCGAGTACTGGGTAAAGGAAAAGCTGTTTTCCGTCCCCACTCCGCCCGAAGGCGACACGCGTCCGGTTTTCACCATTCTGCTTCCGCCACCGAACGTGACCGGCCGCCTGCACATGGGCCACATGCTCAACCAGACGCAGATGGACATCATCACGCGCTGGCACCGCATGCGCGGCTACATCGCGCTCTGGCTTCCTGGCACGGATCACGCGGGCATCGCAACTCAAATGATGGTGGAGCGCCAGCTTGCCAGCGAAGGCGTGAAGCGGCGTGATCTGGGGCGCGAAAAATTCGTCGAGCGGGTTTGGGAGTGGAAAAAGCAGTACGGCAGCGCGATCACCGACCAGATGCGGCGCCTCGGCGCTTCCGTCGACTGGGGCCGCGAGTACTTCACCATGGACGAGAACCTCTCGCGCGCGGTCCGCGAGGTGTTCGTCCGTCTGTATGAGCAAGGCCTGATCTATCGCGGCAAGTACATCGTCAACTGGTGCCCGCGCTGCGAGACGGCAATCTCCGATCTGGAAGTCAAGCACGAGGAAGTTCCCGGCAAGTTGTGGGAGATTCGCTACCCGGTAATCGGGACCAACGAGTTCATCACGGTTGCGACCACGCGCCCGGAAACCATGCTTGGCGATACCGCCGTCGCGGTGAATGAGCGCGATGAGCGTTACACGCACCTGCATGGCAAGAAAGTTCTGCTGCCGCTGATGAATCGCGAGATCCCGATCATCACCGACGAACTCGCGCAGCCGGAGTTTGGCACCGGTGCTGTGAAGGTCACGCCGGCCCATGATCCAAATGATTTCGAGGCCGGACTTCGCGCCAATCTGCCAGTCATTGAAGTCATGGACGAGCACGCCCGCATGAACGAGAATGCTGGGCGCTTCGCCGGCATGGATCGCTACGCCGCGCGCAAAGAGGTGCTGGAGAATTTGCGCGAGCAGGGCTTCCTCGTCGGCGAGAAGGATTACACGGTCGCGCTGGGCAAGTGCGATCGCTGCGGCACGGTTGTTGAGCCGCGGCTTTCGATGCAGTGGTTCATAAAAATCCAGCCGCTGGCGGACCGCGCGATCGAAGTTGTCGAGAAGGATTACATCAAGATCACCCCAGCGAACTACCGCACCATTTATCTGAACTGGATGAAGAACATCCACGACTGGTGCATCTCGCGCCAGTTGTGGTGGGGACACCGGATTCCGGCATGGTACTGCGCCTGCGGCGAGGTTATTGTTTCGCGCGAAACACCGAAGTTGTGCGCGAAGTGCGGTGGGACTGAACTGAAGCAGGATTCGGACGTCCTGGATACTTGGTTCTCGTCCGGACTGCTACCATTCACCGCGCTAGGCTGGCCTGAGCCGACGCGCGACTTAGAAGTTTTCTATCCGACGTCACTGTTGATCACGGGATTCGACATCCTGTTCTTCTGGGTGGCCCGCATGATCATGCTGGGCTGCTGGTTCATGTGTGGGGCGGGCGCCCCCGCCCGCCAAGGCTTGGAAGAGCCAACGGATAACGTTCTGCGCGACTCCGTCCCCTACCGCGAGGTCTACATCCATGCTCTGGTCCGCGACGCCGAGCGTCAAAAAATGTCGAAGACTAAGGGCAACGTGCTCGATCCGATTCAGGTGATTGAGAAGTACGGCACCGATGCGACCCGCTTCACCCTAGCGGCGATGTCATCTCCGGGAACGGACATTGCGTTCAACGAGAGCCGGACGGAAGGCTATCGCGCCTTCGCCAATAAGATCTGGAATGCCGCGCGATTCATGTTCATGAATGTGGACCGGATCGGCTCGTGTGGGTCGGACATTCTTGTCCGACATTCAGGAGAGCAAGCCGGCATTCCGAAATTTCAAAAGCAGACGCTCGAGGACCGGTGGATCCTCTCGCGATTCAACAGCGTTGTACGTGCGGTGAACGAAGCCTTGCCGGCTTATCGCTTTGACGAAGCTGCGAACGCAATTTACGACTTCTTCTGGGGCGAGTTCTGCGACTGGTATATCGAACTGATTAAGCCGCGGCTGGCGGAGGGCTCGCCCGACGCAAAGATCGCTTGTTCGAACTTGGTTCCCTTGTTCGAGGCCTCAGTGCGCCTACTGCATCCTGTCATGCCTTTCATCACCGACGAGATCTGGCACGCCATCTACGACGGAAAGCCGCCTCAGAGATCGTTGGCGTTGGCTGCATATCCGCAGTCAGATGAGAAGCAAATCGACAAAGCCGCCGAAGCGCAAATGGCAATCGTGCAAGACCTGATCGTCAGCGTGCGAAATCTCCGTGCCGAACTTAAGGTTGAGACCAAGGCCAAGGTGCCGGTTGAGGTGTTTGCCCCCGACGCCGACATCCGCAGCCTGATCGAACAGAATCGCGGCGCGCTGGAGCGCTTGGCAAACGCTGACGAGTTGCGATTTGCCGACTGCTCGCTTGAGAAACTTCCCAACGTGCGGCACACAGCTCGCTTCGATGTGCGGCTGATCTATGAGCAAAAGATCGACGTCGCTGCCGAGCGGGAGAAGATCAAGAAAGAATTAGAGAAAGCCGAGAAGGAACTGGCCAATGGCGAGCGGCAACTGGGGAACGAGCAGTTTATTGCCAAAGCCCCTGGCCCGGTCGTGGACAAACTCCGCGCAAGAGTGGAAGAATTACAGATTCTGATCGCGAAGCTGAGAAAGAAGTTGGATGAACTGGGCTGACGCTTGACCTTAGCGGCTAAAGCCGCCGAATATCGAGCGTTGCTCGGCACGGCTGAAGCCGTGCCTCCCGGATCACAGATTTAAGACGCTGTCAAAGGTAATTGGAGTTGCGTGGCGGGCGAGGGCGCCCGCCCGACACGGATTTTGTGCACGACCAACGACGAACGACCAACGACTGAGCATGGACTGGAATAGCCGTCGCACAACCGCCATCCTGGAGAACGCTTTGCTCGAAGATCGGGCTACGCGCGATGCGACCAGCTACGCTTGCATCGATCCCGCGCAGAGTGCGATCGGCACTGTGCTGGCAAAGCAGGAATGCATTCTTGCGGGTGTGGGAGCGATCCCCAGAATTCTGGAAGTCTATGCGGCTCTCGATGGCGCAGTGGTTTCTCATTACGAAGTCACAAGCCACCCGGAGATCTTTGACGGGGTGCGTCTACACACCGGCCAACCGATCGCCGTCATCCGTCACAATGCGCGCGTCATTCTTTCCTGTGAGCGCGTGATCCTGAACTTACTGCAGCGACTCAGTGGAATTGCCACGGCAACGCGTAAGTTCGTCGATGCTGTATCTGGCACTAAGGCTCGTATCCTGGATACTCGCAAAACCGTCGCGGGCTTGCGTATCCTCGATAAGTATGGTGTCCGTTGCGGTGGCGGGCAGAATCACCGCCTCGATCTTTCCGACGGCGTGCTGATCAAGAACAATCACATCGCGCTGGCAGGCGGCCTCAAGAATGTCCTTGAGCGTGCCCACCGCAATCGTCGCGGCACTCAGCCCATCGAGGTGGAGGTTCGTAACCTCGCCGAACTCGAATTGGCGCTCGAATTCGGCGCGGAAGCTATCTTGCTCGATAACATGACTCCGCAAGATGTTCGCGCTGCTGTTGAACGCTGTACGCGGGCCGACCGCCGCATTCCGCTCGAAGCGTCAGGGGGTATCAATCTCGAGAACGTTCGCGCCTATGCTGAAACAGGCGTGGATTTCATCTCTGTAGGCGCACTTACTCACTCCGCCCCGGCGGTCGACATGAGCTTGCGAATCGTTCCGGCCTGATCGCCTCGTCCTAATTCCCGCCAGCCCATCGTCCCAAAAATTACAAATTGCGCCATTCCCAAGAAAATCGATTCAGTGTACGATCTCACGGTTCACGTTAAAGGGGAGTTTTGTTCATGCAAAAGGGGACTTGGGTTTCATACAGTGCTAGCGCACTCATTTTCCTATTAACTGTTTTGTTTTCAGCTTGCGGAGGAGGATACGGCGGGAATGGAGGGGGAGGCGGAGGAGGTGGAAACCCGCCGGCCACGCCAACCGGCCTGACCGCGACCGCGGGAGTTGGTCAAGTGACGCTGCAGTGGAACGCCAGCGCCGGTGCGACCTCATACACCATCTTCCGCTCGACAAACGGAGTCGGCTTCAGCTCAATTGGTGGTTCGCAGACGACCGCCTATACCGATACGGCCGTGAGCGCCGGGACACTCTACCATTACCAGGTTTCAGCGCAGAATCAGTACGGCCAGAGTGGAAACTCGGCGCAAGCCACTGCCACCCCCACCGCCGCGACCACCGCCGTGAACGTCACGGTTGATGTTCTTACGGATCGACACTTCATCAGCCCAGATGTTTATGGGGTGAATTTTCCACCGACGGCGGCGTACATCTCTAACAGCAACACGCCTTTTGTGCGCTGGGGCGGGAATGCTTCTTCGACCTACAACTGGAAGCTGTTTACCTACAACGCGGACAATGACTACTTTTTTGAAGACTTTACGTTCTGCGGCCTTGGCACGTTCAACAACTGCACCGATAGCGACTCAGCGCAGTGGATCACGGACGTGAAGGCTCACGGCGCGGCTCCCCTGATGACAATGGTGATGTTGCCCTGGGTTGCACAGAACGCCGAGGTTGCAGGAGCAGGCGGGAATTTGCATTGGACTTACTCGGTAGCGCAGGATGGGGCGTGCGCCAGCAAGGTGGACCAATTTAACACCGATGCGTCTGTTGCCTTGAAGGCGGATTGCTCCACGCCTTTTGTCGCTACCTCTGCGCAACTCAATCGCGCCTACTTGCCGCTTCTCGACGACAACACGCAGACCTGTTCCTCGGGAAACTGCGTCTACCGCAATCAATGGGCGGCTGCGCTCGCAACGGCGTTCGGCGCGGGAGCATGTCCGGTCCCCTATTTCTCCAATGGTTCCTGCCATTTCTATGACATGGACAATGAGATCGATATCTGGGGCGGCACACATTTCGATGTACATCCCAACAAGACCACTTACAACGAGCTTCGTGATATTTACCTGACCGAGGCGGGAAAACTCGGTACCTGGGATCCACTAGCAGTTCGTTTTGGATGGGTAAGCTGTTGCTGGGGGCCATATTGGAATTCCGATGCCGGAAGCCCGGATAAGCAGGCTCACGCCAATGTTGACTTCATGCCATGGTGGATCAACGAGGTTTATTGGAACGACCAGATCAACGGATCGCGCACCCTCGATGTACTCGATCTCCACGCTTATCCTGAAACCAGCGGAAACGGCCTCACATTGAGCCAACAGCGTGTCCTCGCGTTGACCGATACCCACGATTGGTGGGACCCCACTTACATCAGCCAAGCGTGGTTCGGAGGGGTGAGTGCGACAAACGAGCAGCCCAATGACCACATGCCGTTCCGCATTCCGCGGGTACGGGCATTGCTGAATTCCATCTACCCCGGCACACCTTTGGCGTTTACCGAATGGAATTTTGCCATGGCAGGGGAGGCGGATTTCTCCACTGCCCTCGCCGACGCGGACGCCTACGGAATCCTGGGGCGTGAACGAGCAACCTATGCCACGCGTTGGACAGCACCCGATCCGACAACCGCAGCTTACAATGCGCTGCTCTTATACACCAACTACGACAGCGCAAAGAGTATGTTCAATCCAATTTCCGTCTCGGCGACACACAATGCCAATTCCAACCTCTTCAGCGTGTACGCAGCGACGAACCCGGCTGGGAATTCGTTGACTCTAATGGTAGTGAACAAGGATCCCAGCAACACGGCACAAGCAACTTTCTCCTTCAACGGCTTTACTCCATCCCAGGTAAAAACCTATACGCTGTCGCAAGCCTCGCCCAACGGCATTGTGGCGGGATCCTCGCAAGCGTGGCCTGGAACGATCACGGTACCAGCGTATTCAGCCACGTTGTTGGTACTTACTGGTTCCACGTCAAATGCCCCGGCTTCCGAGTGGGACCTCAATCCCGACGCCATTATGGTTCCAGCAAATGGCACCGCTTCGCTGAAGCCGGTACTAGTAACCGGCAGCGCTACTGTGTTGCTGAATAGCGCGGTGTTCGACAGCTTTGAGGGCGCGACTGCCTGCAACAGCGGCAGCATTACCCTGAGCAACCCGACGGTTGCTGTGGGCACGCCGGGCGACATCACCGTGAATGCCCCAGCGAGCGCTGGGTTCTGTCATTTCAGCGTCACTGCCGGCGATGGTACGAGCAAGGGCGGGTGGATTCTGGTAGGCAAGCCAGCGGCGACCATCGCCAAGTCTGGCGGCGACGCACAGACTGGCACTCACGGTACGACGCTGCCCGCCAATCTCAGCGTAACCTTGAGCCCAGGCTCGTCGGGCGGAACCGCGGCGGGCGCCAGCATACTCTTTACGATCACCAGCGCAACGGGAGGCTCCCTAGGTAACGTATTGGTCGGCTCCGAGAAGGCTTTTACTGGGAACAAGGTTATCGCTGTCACCAACAGCACGGGTGTGGCCAGCGTGATTCTCACCTTGCCAGCGACGGCGGGGCCCGTGACAGTACACGCGGAAGGTCCATACGGTTTGGGCCATCCGGTCGTGCCTGCGGACTTCAACGAAACGGCTAATTGACCTTTGCCGATAATCGTGGACAAAACATAAAGGACCATCTCTTGACGAGATGGTCCGCCCTGTCGATTTAGACAGCTTTGACTAAGTCTTGCGCCGACGCAGCTTGCCAAAGATGGCGAGCGCACCTGTCCCGAGCAGCACCATGGTGGCCGGTTCCGGCGTTGCGGTCAGCGTATAAGTGGCTCCACTTAATTGCCAGACAACCCCGCCACCTTGCAGCGCCACGCCCGTGAAGCTCAGCGTGAGAAGACCTGTTCCATTAATGTTGAACTGGCCCAGGTAGTTCGGCGACGGCGGATTGCAGCCACCAAATGGGCCGAATGAGCCGGGACACGAAAGAAAGCTGCCGTTAAATAAGATCGGCAGTGTCGTAGAGAATGTGGTCCCAGAAGTCGGCAGAGTAAAAGCGGGGCCGGTGATATTTACTGAACCAAACAGAAACAGCGTTGAGCCATTAACGTTGGCAGTCTCCAGATTCAGACCAAGCAGCAGAAAGGGATTGCCCGTGCCGCCGCCCGCGATCGGGTTCATCCCAATCGGGGAAACGTATCCACGCCCCCGATCGGGACTCCCTGACCATTGGAAAAAGTGAATAGATCGTTGGAACTGCCAAGAGTGATGTTGGTCAACGTGACGCTGCCCAGGGTCAGGTTGTAAGTGGGAATGCTGTCGCCGTAAGCTGCCACAGCAGAAATTAAGACCAATACAGCGAAACAAAATCGGCGCATAACTGGCTGACTCCTGACTGAGATCGCCGCATCTACTTACGAACTTGCATCCCTGCAAGAGTGCAGGGTTTTGCACATTGCACGGCGTTTGTACTTTGGCCTCCTTTGCCCGATAATGCCGCCATCAAACCTGGGGGATCAATTCGCAACAGGCCCTACAAGCCACAATCGCTCGAGACCGATGCTCGTCTCGGGCGCATCGTGCGGGTGCTGACAAGTTACCCAACGCTGGTCATCAGCGGTACCAAGCTCGCGCAGGAGATCGGTGCCACCCGATCGGAGGTCTGGCGCCTGGTGCAGCAGTTGCGAAAGTTGGGCGTGGAGATCGCAGGACGCCCCGCGAGTGGATATCAACTGACAGCCGTTCCCGACCTTCTTCTTCCCGAGCTTGTCGAGCCTATGTTGCGCGGCACGATTTTTGCCGGGCATGTGCATCATTTTTACCGCGCTGGATCGACGAATACGCTCGCGATGGAAGCCGCGGCTGCCGGCGCTCCCGAAGGCAGTGTGTTCTTGGCGGAACAACAGACTGCGGGACGCGGTCGCGCCAACAATAAGTGGTACTCCGCGCAATCCACGGGAATTTACTGTTCGGTTGTGTTGCGCCCGGCTTTGCCGCCGGCGGATGTACTCGTTCTGTCTCTGGCAGCGGGGCTGGCAGTTCATGCGGCCGTTTCCGGAATGGGTGCCGGAATCCCCCCGGACTTGAAGTGGCCTAACGATCTGCTGATCGGGGGCAAAAAGTTTTGCGGCATCCTCACCGAAATGAGTGCCGAAGCCACGCGTGTACGCCACATCGTGGTGGGCATCGGAATCAATGTGAACCAGACACGCTTTCCAGAAGAATTGCAACCGATCGCCACCTCGTTGCAATTCACGACGGGTAGCGAGTGGTCGCGGATGGAACTGTGTGCGGCTTTGCTAAAATCACTCCACCGCGAGTATCACGCGCTACTGAGCCTTCCAGGCGCGCATGCAGATATTTTGCGGAGGTTTGAACAGAATTCGCCCATGGTACGCGGTCGTCGTGTTCACCTGGAAGAGAATGGCGGATTTAACGGCGTCACTGAAGGCCTCGATCCGCGCGGTTTTTTGAAAGTGCGCACGAACCAAGGGTTGCGCATTGTGTACAGCGGAACCGTGAGGTTAGTTGCTAGTGACTAGTGGCTGGTTGCTAGTCAATCCCGATTCCCATTTGTTGCAGAATATGAGCATTGGATTCTAAGTTGTTACTAGCCACTAACCACTAGTCACTAGGCACTATGCTTCTCGTTCTCGATGTCGGCAACACGAACACGGTGCTCGGAGTTTTCGCGAAATCGGAAGCACGTACTACGCCCGATTACGACAAACTCCTTGCCAACTGGCGCGTAACCACGCTTCGTGCCCAAACGGTCGATGAATACGGAGTCCTCTTCCGCAACCTCTTCTCCATGCAGGGGCTTGAGCCCAAAGAGATTCACGGCATCATTGTCTCGTCGGTCGTGCCGCCGCTGGATTCGACGTTGCGCCGCGTCTGCGAGCGCTACTTCCATCAGAAACCCCTGTTTGTCGAGCCGGGAATTAAAACCGGCATGCCGGTGCTCTATGAGAACCCGTCGGAAGTTGGCGCTGATCGCATCGTGAATGGCGTCGCGGCGTTCGAGAAGTATGGCGGGCCTTGCATCGTCGTCGACTTCGGTACAGCAACCACCTTCGATTGTGTAACGGCGAAAGGCGAGTATCAGGGCGGCGTGATCTGTCCGGGGATTGGCATTTCCGCGGATGCGCTCTTCAGCCGCACGGCCCGGTTGCAGCGTGTCGATATCCGCAAGCCCGCACGCATTATCGGGACGACAACCGTAGGTAGCCTGCAATCGGGACTCTACTATGGATACCTCGGGCTGGTGGATGGCGTTCTGGAACGTTTACTCTCCGAAATGGGTGGGGACGTAAAAGTAATCGCCACTGGCGGTCTAGCCCCGCTGCTTGGATCAGGATCGAAATACATTCAGAGCGTCGATGAGTTCCTCACCTTGCAGGGACTGCGAATTCTCTGGGAACGAAATGCCGCAAATCCGTCCGAGAAACCTGTGAAGCAGCGAGCAACCACTCGACCCCGCTAAGAATTTGTGTGCTGCTTCTTTGCGCACTTTGCGATCTTTGCGGTAGTTTTGAAAACCTTCAAACTGAACCGCAAAGATCGCTGAGGTCGCAAAAGACGCACCCCCCTTTTTTGTCTCCAGTTTTTGACCGCTAGGAATCCGCGATCATGGGTAAGCTAATGGCTAGGAGCTAACAGCTAGAAGCTGTCTTCTGTGGACAACTACTTCAACTACTTCACCGAAATCGAAGAACACTTCCAGCGTCGGCGGGGAGGCATTCTGCTGCTTTCCACGCTCGACTGGGCGCTGATCGAAACCTGGAAGGATGCAGGCATCCCGCTGGAAGCGGTGTTGCGCGGAATCGATTCGGCATTCGACCGCTACGACCAGCGTCCGTCGAAGACGAAGAAGGTCAATAGTCTTGCCTACTGCGCGCAAGAGGTGCTTGCCGCGGCTGAGGACATGAAGGAAGCCGCGGTTGGTGTCGCAACCGAACCGACGCATGAGACGGGATTTGAAGGCGAGAAGATCTCAGGATTTCTTCGTCGGTGCGCCGCAGAGTTGGCGGCTGCACGACTTCCTTCGAAGCCGGGAATCTCTCCTGAAACCGTGGCGCGGGATGTGAGCGAGAGTCTGGAGCGCGTCGCTGAGGAAATTCAAACGAAATCCGCGCCTTCCCGCCTTGAAGACATCGAGCGCAGATTATCGGTACTGGAGGAGAAGTTGTTTGCCGTGTTGCTGGCAGCAGTACCGGATGAGGACGTCGTGGCCGTACGCGCGCAAGCCGACCGCGAACTCGCGCCCTACCGCGGCAAGATGACTGCTCCGCAAATCGAGCAACTGCAGAAACAGTACCTGCACAAAAAGCTTTTGGAGAAATACAAGCTGCCGAGGTTGAGTCTGTTTTATATGTGAGTCGGTCGTACGTCGTAGGTCGTAGGCACATCCTCTTGCTCGCTGCTCATTGCTCGCTGCTCATCGCTCACCGCTCACCGCTCACGGCTCGCTGCTCATCGCGCAATCTCAACTAGAATTCACTAGTGCAACTCAAGATCGAGAAACTGGTTTACGGCGGTGATGGTCTCTCCCGTCTTGCGGCGGACGAACGCGGACCGGGCAAGAGCGTCTTTGTGCCATTTGTGCTGGAAGGCGAAACCGTCGAGGCTCAACTTTCCGAGCAAAAGCCAGGATTCGCGCGAGCACGACTTGACCGAGTTATCGAGGCCTCTGCCAGCCGCATTCAGCCCGGTTGTCCTTACTTTCAACGCTGCGGCGGATGCCAGTACCAGCACACCAGTTACGGCGACCAGTTGAAGATCAAGGCGGAGGTGCTCCGCGAGACGCTGCGGCGTACGGCGAAGATCGAACTCCCTTGCGAACTACAAGTACATCCATCGCCGGAGTGGAATTACCGCAATCGCACGCGGCTAAGAGTGCAAACTGCGCCCGGGTTTGCGGTCGGCTATTACAAATTCAGGTCACACGATCTGCTGCCGGTCGAACAGTGTCCCATCAGCTCGCCACTGATCAATCAGGCCATTGCGCAACTCTGGGCCGCCGGAAGAGACGGGAAAGTGCCTGCATGCCTTGGCGAGATCGAACTATTCGCAGATGCTTCCGACACCGAGTTGCTCGTAGAACTCTATTGTCAGCCCGGAACGCCTCGGCGCAAGGCACGCGAGATTGCCCAGCAGTTCGCGGCAATTCACCCTTCAGCCAAGGGCGTTGCCGTCTTTGACCACCAATCCGGAACGCAGGTTTCTGAGCCTCCCCCACTCGCGCACTTTGGCAGCGCGGAAATCTGGTATCAAACGAAAGCTCATAAGTACCGCGTTAGCGCTGGATCCTTCTTCCAGGCAAACCGCTTCCTCATCGACGAACTGGTTGAACTCGCAACTGCCGGCGCCTCGGGCCACCTGGCCTTGGATCTTTACGCAGGCGTAGGGCTTTTCTCTGCCGTGCTGGCCCGGAGTTTTGCACAGGTGATTGCCGTCGAAGCGTCACAGACTTCGCTCGCCGACCTGCGCCACAATTGCGGGCAGGAGGTGAAGGCAGTCCGGGCAACTACGGAGAAGTACCTGGCGCAGTCTTCGGGACTTCATCCCGATCTTGTGGTTGCCGATCCCCCACGCGGCGGGTTGGGGGAGAACGCGGTTCGCAGCCTGGCACGGCTCGATGTTCCGCGAATCACCTACGTTTCGTGTGACCCATCGACCCTGGCCAGGGACCTGCGGACCTTTGTGGGTCTGGGATACCAAATGGTAGAGGCCCATTTGATCGATCTGTTCCCCCAGACGTTCCACATCGAAAGCGTTATTCACCTGACCCGCTGAGATGTCCGCGCTGCCGTTGAAGCTTTGGCCGTCTCCCAATCTCCTTCGCTTGCATCCCAGGCGCCCCACCGCTCGGAGTTGCGCAGCATCCCCGAGCCGAATCGAAGTGGACGCCCGCTGCCCGAGGATGTCCCTGCGCGCCAGCCATTGTTCTGGGCCGCTCTGGCCTTTGCCGTAGGACTCTGCATCGGCAACGTGCTGTGGCGACCGCCCCTGTTGTGGGCGCTGGCTGTCGCGGTTTTCGCCGCTGCCGCTACCTATTTCCTGAATCACAGGCCTCTGCTTGCGCGCGCGTTTGCCCTGGGGGCCGCTGCTCTCGCAGGACCCCTCGCTCTCCAGGTCCAAAGATCAACGTCGAACCCGGTCTGGCTTGGAGACGGGCAGGAGGTTACCGTCACCGCAGTTGTGATCGAGGAAGGAAATCTGGAAGAAGAGTCTCCAGGATCATGGCGCCAGAGAATTGGCGTCGTCACCGAGCAGATCGCCTCCCCTGCACACAGCGAGACGGTCCGCGCGGGAGTTCGGCTCAACATCTATTCCAAGTCGAGTCCGCGTTACGATCTCGGCACCGATCCCGAAATCGCGAAGCAAGCGCCGCAGAAGCTCGCGGGTGAGGTTCCCGGCACGCGGCTGTTCCACTACGGCGAGCGCCTGCGTTTCGCGGCAAAGCTGAATGCTCCCCACAACTATGGCAATCCTGGAGCCTTCGATTACACGGGATACCTTCGCGAACAAGGGATCCTGGCCACTGCGTCGGTGAAACTCGCGAATCTCGAAGTGCTCCCCGGAAGCAGCGGCAATTGGTGGGACCGAGCTCTTGCGCTCGCACATCGCAGCATTCTGGTCCGCGTTCACGGCCTGTGGAAACCGGACGATGCGGCGCTGATCGACGCGCTCTTGATTGGCGAGAAGGCATTCATCGAGCGGCCAGTGAAAATCGACTTTCAACGTTCCGGCACCTATCACCTGCTGGTGGTTTCCGGCATGTCGGTGGCGATCCTCGCAGGTTTTGTTTTATGGACCCTTCGCCGCGTCGGCCTGAGCGATGTATCTGCGAGTGCGTGCTCGTTGATGACGATCTTTGCCTATGCCGCCCTCACCCGACAAGGCGCTCCAGTCTGGCGGGCGGCGTTAATGTTCGCGGTGTATCTCGTGACGAGATTGCTGTATCGCAAAGGAGCGGTGATGAACGCACTCGGGGCGGCCGCGATCATTCTGCTCGTAATCAATCCAGTGGCCTTGTTCGGGGCAAGCTTTCAGATGAGCTGCCTGTGTGTCGTTCTGCTTGCGGGGATCGCCGCGCCGATCCTTTCGCGAACAACCAGTCCTTACTTAACAGGTCTGCGTAGTCTGGACGCGCTGGCTTACGATCGATCCTTACCTCCAAAAATCGCACAATTTCGCATCGACCTGCGAATGATCGTGCGACGGGTTCAGGGGCGCATCCCCTCAAACGCGGTTTCGTTCACCCTCATAAGCGCTTTGCGGTACAGCCTCGGTGCATTCAACCTTATCTTGCTCTCCGCAGTCATGCAGTTCGGGATGGCGCTTCCCATGGCGGTCTACTTCCATCGCGCGACATCGGGGGGAATTCCTGCGAACCTGCTTTCGGTACCATTCCTGGAAATCTTTATGCCAGCAGCGACGGTGGCAGTTGGTTTGAGTTACGTGTCCACTTTTGCGGCGCAACTGCCTGCCATCGTGGCAAAGTTCGCTCTGCACGGAATTGCAGGCGCCGTGTACTGGGTCAGCAAATGGCAGATCGCCGACGTGCGGCTGCCTACTCCTGGTTTGTTCGTCGTCGTATTTTCGGTGTGCGCGATCTTCGCATGCATGCTCGTGATCCGCCGGCGCGTGTGGCTGGCAATCAGTGGTTGCGTGCTGCTTGTCGCCAGCACAGTCGCCATCTGGACGATTCATCCTGCCCCACAGATTCGTCGTGGGGTTCTGGAGTTGACTGCCATCGATGTCGGAGAAGGTGATTCGCTGCTGGTGGTGACGCCTGAAGGACGCAAGCTCCTGCTCGATGGTGGAGGGCTTCCGCTGTGGATGCACTCGCAGATGGACATTGGCGAGGACGTGGTCTCGCCTTACTTGTGGGAGCGGGGGATCTCGCGACTCGATGCAATTGCTTTAACGCACGCCCATGCCGACCACATGGCGGGACTACTCTCCATTGTTCCGAATTTCCGGCCGCGGGAACTATGGCTGCCAGGGAATGTTCCTCTCGAGGAGATCAAGCCCCTGTTACAGATTGCGAGTGCCTACGGAGTACAAACCAGCTTTCACAACGCCGGAGAGGGCTTTCCCTACAGCGGAGCTTCGATTCGCGTGCTGGCGCCGGATCCGGCATTTCCCGTGCGCTCAGGCCGTCGCAACGACGAATCGTTGATTCTGAAAATCAGTTATGGAGAGACTTCAGTCTTGCTGGAGGCGGACCTGGAAAAGGGAACCGAGAGACTGATTTCACGACAGCAACCACAAGCGGACGTGCTGAAAGTAGCGCATCACGGCAGCGCGAGCGCAACCAGTGACGACTTCCTGGACGCAGCGCACCCTCACTATGCGGTCATCTCCGTAGGCACGCGAAACGTATATCGGCATCCCAGGATCGAGGTGCTACAACGGCTGCAAAACCACAACGTGCGAACCTATCGCACCGACTTGAATGGCGCCACAACTTTTTACCTGGACGGCAAGAACGTCAGCGCTCAGGTTCCTCGCCACCCGTAGCTTCCATGGCCGACTGGTCGAACTCGTCTTCTTCGGCGGCTTCCTGTTCCGGGGTACGACGATATTCCTCGATTACCTGGCGAGCCTCCTCGGCGTCTTCTTCGCGAACCAGAAGGCCGATTCCGCCAACCGGTAGAACGTCAGGCGAGTTCTCGTTGTCGCCGAATTGCGAGTCGATCCCAGCCGAATCGAGCAAGCCTTTAACTACCATGGCCTCGGACTCCTGCTCGGTATCGAACACTCGCACCAGCTTCTCATTGGGTAAAGGCGTTGCGGCTTCCGACATTGTGCGCTCCTCGCTTCTAAGACGTTTGATTGTAGCGCCAAGGCTGCTTTCCTACACCAGAAACCGCTCGGTCAGACAAAGGCGCAACGTCAGGGCGGAGCAGGTCATCTAACCGAGGAGTGAGTGACTCGGGCCCAGCCAACGAACTGCAACTAGAGGCTCAGAAGATACGCCGCTTGCAGATCATGATCAGCATGGTGATGTCGGTCATCAGCCAGGACCCCAACCTGACCATTGAAGAGGCATCCGAACTGGTGGCGGGAGCGAAACGCGCGGCCCTGGCCATGTTCCCGGACAAGGAACTTGCCTTCGACATCTTGTACAAGCCGCGCCTTCAGCGCCTCATGAACGAACGGTTTAGAATCCAATAGCTTTTTTGACCTCCCCACCTGCGGCGGACTAGACTTTCTTTCCGGTGGTGATCCCATGAAGAACCTCTTCCTCGCCAGCGTATTGGCGTTCACTTTGTGCGTGTCTTCGTTAGCGACCGCGGATGATGAAGGCGAAGGCCACCATCACCACGAGGACATGACCGAGGTGCAGGTCGGCACGGTGCACTTTCCCACCTCGTGCTCTCCTGCCGTGCAGAAGCCGATCGAGCGTGGCGTGGCCATGCTGCATTCGTTCTGGTACGAGGAAGCCGAGAAGCAGTTCGTGCAGGTTGAAAAAGACGACCCTAACTGCGCCATCGCGCGCTGGGGCGTGGCCATGAGCCATTGGCACCAGTTGTGGAACCGTCCGGATCAAACGGCGCTCATGCAGGGCGAGTCCGAATTGAAGAAGGCGAAGTCGCTACATTCCACTGCGCGGGAGCACGACTACATCAACGCCTTGGGTGTTTTCTATTCGCATGCTAACCGGCCGTTCCCAAAGCGCGCGCTGGCCTACTCGAAGGCCATGGAGAAGGTCTCGCGCCGCAATCCCGATGATCACGAAGCGGCCGCGTTCTACGCCTTAAGTCTGCTGGCCGCGGAACCTGATCATGACAAGACGAATGCGTTCCGGCTTAAAGCTGCCGCGGTGCTCGAGAAACTTTTTGCCGAGGAGCCGGATCATCCCGGAGTCGCGCACTACCTGATCCACACGTACGACAAGCCTGACATGGCGGAGAAAGGCCTGCCGGCTGCACGCAAATACGCTCATCTGGCTCCTGCCGCGCCCCATGCCCTCCATATGCCTGCGCACATCTTCGCGCGTCTGGGGCTTTGGCAGGACGACATCGACTCCAATGTGGCCTCGATTGCTGCAACCCAGAAAGAAGCCGCCATGCACATGGGCGGCGAAGGCCATCAGTTCCATGCGATGGACTTCCTGGTCTATGCGTATCTGCAAACCGGCCGCGAGCAGGACGCGCAAAAAATCATCGACGAGGTCCGCGCCATGCCGCCGATGAAAGACATGTACGACATGGGATTTGATCCGCGGTTCTTCGCCTTGTCCGCATACCCCGCTTCCTACGCGCTGGAACTGCATGATTGGAGCGCCGCGTCTCAGCTCACCCCTGTCGAAGGTGCCGACGGCATCGTGCAGTCCATCACTTACACCACGCGCGCGATTGGCGCCGGCCACGCAGGAAACACCGAGCAAGTGAAGAAGGGCATCGCCCAGCTGGAAGAAATCCAGAAGAAGCTTGAACCCAAGAAGAAGACTGACCAGGGCGAGTACGAAGCGGTGAGTGACGAGCTCGTCGTCGCACGAGGATGGCTGGAATTTGCTCAGGGCAATGTCGACAATGCGGTGAAGCTCCTGAGCACGATCGCGGACAAAGAGCAGGGAGAGGCCGAGGCGAGTGAAGGGATTCCCGCGCACGAGATGATCGCCGATATGCTTCTGCAAGCGAAGCGGCCCGAGCAGGCGCTCGCGGAATATGAAACCACGCTGAAGACAAATCCCGGTCGCTTCAACGCGCTTTACGGAGCGGCAACGGCGTCGGCGGCGCTGGACAAGAACGACAAGGCGCACGACTATTACGCGCAGATCGTCAAGAACTGCGTTGACTCCAAGTCCGATCGGGCGGAATTGAAGCACGCACGCGAAGAAACCGACAAGGCAGTAGCTACTTCCCAGTAGGTGGGGGGTCTACTTTCTGGAGCTGAAAAAATAGGTTTGCGAAGCCCAGCTTGGATTTCATCTGCACAGGCATGTGGCGCGCGTCGTCCGTGAACCAGACCCACAGCGTGGCTTTGCCTTTCATGGGGCCGGACATCGGCTCCGCTTTGACCCGCAATGTCTGAAACTCACCGATCGGACTCTTGATTGTCTCGCGAGATTCCACTTCAACTCGCGCATCAATCGTTTTGCCATTGTCATTGACGGGGAAAGTGTGAGTGAAGCCAGGCGCAAGGGGAAGCGAAGCGACATAGAAAAATCCGCTGATCAAGTCAGTCGTGCACGGAGGAATGTCGAATTCCGTGTGCTTGGTTTCCGATGTTTTCAAATCATGCGCGTCGACCCGGCTCTTCCCGTGCGCGTAGTCGAGCACCACATTGAAGTCGCGCCGGTGCGGACCTTCTTCGTTGTGCTTGGTGACGTGCATTGTGCAGAATGTGCGTGGGTCAACATCGGCATTGAACTGATCGTGAACGCGGAAGATTTTGTCGGGCATGCCGGCGGAATCGGCAGTCGCCGTCACGCGCAAGCCGGAGCCATCCCGCTGCATGCTAACGGTCGAAGTCCCCGCATTGAAAAATTGCCAGCGCACTGAGAAAACATACTTGCCCGCAGGAAATGCGTAGGATTGCGCCGGAGCAACAATCCGGGCCGGCGGCAGAGATGCAAGTGTCGCATTTTGCCCTTGAGCGTGGGAGTGTAGCGAGAGCACCACCCCACTGAAGCACGCAGCGGCGCTCGTAAGAACACGGATTATCCCTATCGAAACCACAGGACTTTGATGACGAGCACCGCAACGATCGCCGCTGCCCCAAGCGCGGCGTTGTACTCGCGGTGCTTCCAATACAGATGCGCGGAGAAGGAACCCGCGCTGCCCTGACCGAGCTTAAGACGAGGAAATAGTCTGGGCACGTTACGGCGGTAATCATCAAATGCAGAGAAGCGCGAGCGTAGAAACTCTTCTTCCGAGCGAATGACCGGAATGTAGACAATCACCAGCATCGCCGCAGCTACCGCCGCGATGATCCAGCTGCGGGAAGCTAGAGTGAAACCGACAGCGATGATGAGCGACCCTAAGTACAACGGATTGCGGCTGTAAGCGTACGGTCCACTGGTGGTGAGTTCTTCATTCTTGCGAACATGCCCGGACGCGAGAGCACGGATGACCAGGCCAACCACGGCAACGCCGCTCCCTGTGACTACCGATCTCCACGTGGGATGTGCTAGCCAGATGTACAAGGCTGCAAAAGCGAACCCGAGGGGCACGCGAATTCGGCGCGCGATCTTCTGCCAGCTAGGCATGGTTGCTCTCCAGCAACTTGCGGGCTGCGGCAAGAACCTGGTCAGGCCTAATCTGCAGGAGTCCTGGGTCGGGCTCGCTAGTGTGCGAGAGCGACGTACGGCTTGCCGGATTTCGCAGAACGATACTTCTCTCGCCGTAGGGCCCATTGCGGGCAGGATCGGTGGGCCCGAAGATCGCGACTACAGGAACGCCCAGCGCTGCTGCGAGGTGAAGCGGGCCTGTATCGCCGCCAATGAATAGGCTGGCCCGGCGGCTGATGGCAATCAGTTCGCCGATTGAACAGGTGATCGGCTGCGCGCCGCCGCCGGATGAATTTTGAACAGCTTTTGCGAGTCGTTCTTCCCCAGGGCCGTAATTCACAAAGATGTGTGCGCCCTGTTTTGCCAACTCGTGGGAGATCTCTCCGTACCGCTCCGCCGGCCATTCCTTCGCGCCCCAACCCGTACCGGGGTTAACAAGAACGATGGGACTACCAACACTCTGTAGCTTGAG
>Ga0070714_100000387_pt1 | contig 32792 bp, 32 predicted proteins | sample LARL83metaG_FD_65450 | JGI IMG/M metagenome (GOLD analysis project Ga0070714, IMG submission 65450) | Corn, switchgrass and miscanthus rhizosphere microbial communities from Kellogg Biological Station, Michigan, USA - LAR L8-3 metaG | ecosystem: Host-associated > Plants > Roots > Rhizosphere ... | reverse complement strand
CCGCCAACATCCTCGGCTGAGACTGCCGGAGCGACTGCGACGAGCCAGCTAAGGGCAACGAGCATCCCGAGAGCGAGTTTCCGCATGGCATGTCCTCCTGTGGAGCGGACTGGATGCGGCGACTCTCGGGAGACGCGCCGCGGTTGTCAAGACGGAGGGGATGCACCTTGACAACTCGGCATTGACACGCTACCTTGGAACCTGCTGCCGGTAGCTTGGGCTGGAGGAGCGACCGTGGCCGAAAACGGCACTTCGTTGCGCGAGAGGAGCGCTGCAAGGCGGGACTTCGGCGCGGTTGGCTTCGCCGGGGGCTCTGTCCCGCCCGCAGCGATGGTGGCCGGTGCCATTGCCGTTGCGCGGCATCGCTTTGGACCGGCCAGGAAATTTGCTGCCGTCCTAGGCCAAGCCCTGGATGGCACTCCCATGTCCCGTCAGGGCGTTTACATGTGGGAGGTGGGGATAAACCGCGTTCCGGCAGCTGCACTGGTCATCGCAGCTCGCCTGGTTCGTATGCCTGTTGAGGAGCTCTTGGACGCCGGCGAGCGCTTTGCATGCGGTCGCCCCGATAAGACGCGTGGGCCAGGCTCGAAAGTGACTGCCGGACGCGGTGATGGAGGTTAAAGCCGCGCGGGGATGCACGGATACTTTCACCAGTCCGCGTGGGCCCGCGATGGCTATGGTTCGCCCGGATCCTAGCCGGACGGAAACCTCCTAGATAACGTGCACGTCGCCGTTCGGCACTAGCGGACAGGTACCGCCGCTGAAGCTGATCTGGACTTGGTCAGTAAGCATCATGCCTCCGATCAGCTTGGCAGCATCCTCGGGCGACATATTTGGCTGAGCCGTATTGATGTCTTGAGCTAGGACATACACCATCCAGAAGCCACGCGGATCTGGCTTGTCGCCCTCGAAGTGGTGGATGCCCGTGTATGTGCCGTCGCTTGCAGAAGCGTCCGGATAGTTGCCGTCATCTTGAAGCAGGAAGCGCTTCCACTCCCCATGAGGCCCCGCCAGGATGCATTGAACGAACAGGTCAGCTCCTCGGTACTGTTCGTCGTTTGGTCCGTAGAACTCAGCTTTGACAATGAAGGGCTCTTCCCGGTATAGACGCACGACGTTAGGCATCTCCACTGTGTACCGGTTCAGCACGTGAGTGTTCTGACTAACGTCACTCGCTGAGTAGGTATATGAGCTGCCATTCGTGTGTCGGGTGTAGGTCCACCTCGTGGCCACAGCAAAGGGGTGGCCCGGACGTACTGGTTCGGGGTACTCGATCACGGATGACAAGGTTTCGGACTCCGTAAGTTCGCCGGCGGCCGGGGCGGTATTATCCTGACCGCGTCGGAATGGATCGCGGACGTCGCTGTAGACAGCCACGGTTGCAACGGCAGCTGCTGCCGCGACCAATCCAGCCACGACGTAGCTGCTGCTGCCACCGGACGCCGTAACTCCGCAGCAGGCACCGGGCGTGGTGGGGCTGGTCGAACCAGGCGATCCCCCAGAACCGACCGTCACAGATCCACTACCGGTGGCGGCAGCAACGATGGCCGCCGCTATCAGCAGGATCACGACGATGATGCAGAGGATGATCTTCCACCAAGGGTCTTGGTATGGAAGCTCGCCGTATTGACCGGCGTAGGGCGACGCGGGCACTACCTCAGCATCCAGCGAATGCAGAAGGTACCCTGGCGGGCAGAACTCAAAGCGAGGATCATGGCCTTGGAACGCTTCGCTCACGTAGTTGAGGAACGACTCCTTGTCGCTCAAGGGTCGGGCGTCGGGCTGCAGCGTTGGCAAGCAGCAAGGGCTCGTCGGCTTGATGATGTCGTTCAGGCGCAGACGAAGAGTCCCTTGGGGTGTCTCAGCGCCGAAGGTCTGGCTCGCAGGATTGAAGGTGACCCGAGTGACGAATATCTTCTTGATGAGGCGCACCTGATCCGAGGCCGTTCGCGCAATGAAGCTGACCATGTACTCGCCAGCCGGAACGGAGCTGACGTCGATGTTCCAGCTGAAAACTCGCGCGGCTCCTCCATCGAGCTGCGCGAGGGCGAACGTTTCGGGGGTCACGGTCAGAGCTGGGTGTGAGGTCCCTTCGACGTAGACCGACAGGCCAGCCAGCGGCGATGCGCCGCCGTTCTGAATCTGAGCATTGAGCATCTGGTTGCCCAAGGTTGACTCGAAGATGCCATCAGGCAGCATCAGACCGGTGATCATTTCCGTGGCAAATGGGCGATTGGGGATGGTCGCCGCGATCATGATTTTCTCCCTGTCTGTCGGATGCCCAGAATGCTTAAGCCGCCGACCACGCGGTCGCCCTGGCTTTGCGTCACATTGACCAACACCGGGCCCCCCGAAGCCTCAAATACGATCGAGAGGCCGGCCCTGCTGTTTCCTGCCAACTCCAACCTTCTCGGGCCCTTCTTGACGCTTTCGGGACTTGGGCACAGCTCGTCGGCGAAGCCAATGATCTTCGCCTTGCCTGGTCGATCGCCAAGTTCGATGTGCGGGAGATGCGCTCGCAGAGCTGTAATGCTCTTCAGCTCTCCTTGCTCCGCCCTAATCTCGAAGGTTCCCTTAGATCGGCTGCGGTTGTGGACCTCAAAGGGGACTACCCAGTGGCCTTGTGGAGACACCAGAAGGTTCAGATTCCGTTGTGCGACGTGGCGGTCGGTTGGGACCGAAAAGTCAGGACCGGGGGGGAGGGGGTCAATGTTGGGCTGGAATGCCTCAACGACCAAGCATTCATGACCGCCGTTTACGAAACTGGGATCCCAGGGCGTAAGACACAGAACATCCTGAGTGTCGCCGGCGTTCAGGTCGACGTAAGACGTGCTGATTTGAGTCGCGGTGGAGCGATCAAAGTTAGTTCCGGGGTTTGCCCACCAGAAACGAACGGTGGCGCCCTGTACAGAGTCCGTGCCCAAGTTGTGAACCCGGGCCCAGACATAACATGGTTGGCCGACCGTGGGTACCCCGGCTGCTCCGTTAGGATCGGGACCGGGTACCGTCCAGATGTCGGGACTGAGCCACCACGGATTGCCATCATCGACTTGAAGCGTTACCGCCATTGGCTCACCTCCACCAGCAATCGAATCCACCAAAGCACTCGAGTACTGGCCAACTACTTGTTAGCGCGGATGCCTGCGTGCGCCCGCGTTTCTCATTCGATTGTGAGGCAGACACCACGTGCTCCGCGACTCTTGCCAGGCCACGCTCTGCACATTGTCAACGTCACATTGACGCGCAAGATCGCAGGCACCTTGCACGGCGGCGCGATGTAAGATGTCGGCTCTCAGATGACCACGTTCTCGCGATATGACATAACGACCGAAGGCTCGCAGTTCATCCCCAACGTTGTCGCCGATAACGGTTTCCAAGCCAACGGCGTGCTGTATGGCCACAACGACCCGTGGTTCTGGGCGGTAGTCGACTCGACAAGGCACCCGCTCTTTGTATGGCAGAAATCGGGATCCGCCGACTACGCTGCGTCGGCTGAGACCCTGGGTGCGGTTGTTTTCTCCAATGGACCGATGATGGCTCGATTTACTGCCGGTGGCGCCCTTGTTCGAATCGCCGTATGGACAGCATTAGGGGCGGGGCTGGGCGCATTGATTGGATGGGCCTTCGGTAACCCTAGGGTGGGAGCGGCGGGCGGGGCGGCAGGAGCCGGCGTAGCCGCTTATCGCACGACGTGGCAGGGTTGGGAGCCGCTAGGCCCAGTTCACGGCAGACACCAGGGCATTGACGATCGAGGCAAGCGTCCCTCGGATCCGTGGCTGGGGATGTTGGGGAGGAAATCTCGCGATCCCATGATGGCGGTGCCGTTTAGCGATTACGTGACTCGTCAAGGGTCAAACGATGCCGGCCTGGACGAGGTAATTGCCGGCCTGATTCCCCTGGTCCAAGGAGGGGCTGCGATGAGTAGCCTTGCTGGGGCGGCCAATTACAACCAGGGCTACGCCGACCTTACGCGCCGCTTTGTCGCCGGGATCGTCGGGTGGGGTTTGGTCCCCCTCGCTCCGGCTCTGTGGAAGACGGGCGATGAGATGTCGAGGGGGGTGCTCGTGGCCGCCGGCACCAACCGGCGTGGGTTCAACGGATTGCTGGCTGGCATCTTCGTATCGATCGGGGTGTCCGATGCGGTGGCAATGGATGGCAGCAACTCCGTGATGCTCGGGGAGGGGGTATCGCAGTTTTGGAGCACACCACCTGACTTCAAGCAGCGAATTCAGCGCTACGGATTCTATTGCGGGACCACTTGAGCATCGTCACGAGTACCTTCCGCCTACGGAGCTGAATCGATTCGAGCTCGGCCCACGGCTCCATGACAGGCCCTTCAGGTCGCCATGCAACGACAAGCTACGCCTCTAATGGCTGCCTCGCCTTGTAAGTTGATCGTCTGCTGCTGATCCTGGTAGCGGAGCGCAAATCATCGCCTCTCCTCGCCAGCTGACTGGAGCCTTCGGCCGGCCCGACCCCTCTCTAGTGCTGACGTGTTGCATATATCGTGCTCAAGCCCCGGTGAGTTAGACAGAAATGGGCTTGACAATCTAACGGTCGACTCCTAGCATTGCGGCGGGCGCTCTGCCTGTTTATATGGGCCGGGCGCTCATTTCGTCGGTGCAATATGGTTCGGCTGCATCGGCGAAGCGCAAAGACTTGGAGCTCAAGTGCCCAGATCGGTCCTTATTACGATCGTCGTCGCGATCGTGGCGATTTCAACGCTTGTGCTGTTCCTCGCCATCCTGCCTCCAGTCATCGTCACTAACGCCGACGTGCCAGCGAGCGTCGATCGCATCAGACTCCAGAACGACGTTCGCGCGCTTGGGGTTCAACTGGTCGGAGGAGTGGTACTTGTTGTCGGTGTGTATTTCTCGTGGCGAACGCTGCTCCAAGGCCGAGAGGGTCTGATTACCGATCGCTTCAGTCGCGCTGTGGATCAGTTGGGCAGCACCTCGACCGACGTACGCATCGGTGGGATATTCGGCCTAGAGCGGCTTGCGCGATCGTCTTCGATTGATCACGGTCCCATAATGGAGATTCTTGTTGCCTTCATTCGACAGCGGGCGCCTGTCTCTACAGCAGCAAGCCCTATAGCCTCTGACGTGCAGGCTGCCCTGACCGTGCTGACTCGGAGGACCAGGCGGTTCGACTCAACCATCCTCCCGTTAGACCTGTCCGACATTGATCTATCAGGGGCTCGATTGGCGAATTCCGACCTCTCGGGGATATGCCTCGCAAGGTCGCTGTTGGCAGGCGCGGACATGCGTCGTGCCCGCTTGGAGGGAGTAGATATTTCCGGCGCGCATCTTATATCGGCGCGACTTGGAGACTCGTATTGGGACGCCAAGACTCAGGTGAAGGGAGCACTGTTCACGGGAGCTAACCTGGGCGGCGCACACATGCAGGGAGCAAATCTCAGGATTGCCTGGTGGGACGAGGCTGACTTTGGCGGCGCTGATCTCAGGGGAACCGATGTGCGAGGCCTGGATCTGAGAAAGGCGAAGCATCTATCGGTCATGCAGCAAAAGGTGACTGTCTCTGACGAGCGGACCCAGTTCCCGGCACCAGCTCAACCATCGCCCAAGAAAGCCAAGGACGACCCTGGGAAGACGGTTTAGGGCAGGTCTCGCGGGCCTCTTTGCATCCAGGTGTGCCGCCAGATGCTCGGTGGACGCTCAAAGAGAATGCTGGCATTCACGCGACGAGGTCGTCGCGGTCCAGGGCCCGGGCACATAGCAAGCCCAGCTGGATCAGGTGATCTGTACATCTTGCAGCTGCGGAGAATGTCCGGCCGTCGAGTCGTCAGGATGTTGGAGCGGGAGGAGTGCGCCGCTTGGCGGCCATTTGCTTGAGCATCACGTCGTGGATAACGTCGACTCGAGCGCGAGCCTCGGCGGCGACCACTGGGTTCCGGATGACCGTTAGCTGGTTGTCCTGACTGTGCTCGCCGCCGAAGGACCAGTTGGTGCTCCCAGTCACGATGTCGACCCCATCGATGATGGCTATCTTCATGTGCATGATGGCACCTTTCTCGCTTCTCCCTATCGCCACGTCGGCCGATCCAATGGCGACACTGTTACCGGGTTTGTCGTTGTGCCAGCCTTGCAAGATCGCCTCTTCGCTTTTGGCTCCAGCTTGACTCGAGTCGAGGATCATCTGCACGTAAACATGGTCGTCGTTGAGCTTTGACCGCACTACCCCGTCGATCTCAGCGTCGTCGTAGCCGTACATGGCGATGACGAGGCTCTTGGTCGCCGAGCCAATCACATCCTTAAGTGCGCCGTGCACATCGTCGACCGGGCTGTAAAACGTACGTGCATCATCGGGATAGCCAGGAGGATATGGCACGGCTTTGTGAACATCGAGAGCGGTCAAAGAGTCAAGGGCCATTCGTGAGTCCTCCTTGGGCTAGCCACTCGCTAAGTCGCGGTGCAACTGCTTTGCCTGCCGGCGTGCTAGGGCATTGATTGTCAGGCAGGGATTGCATGCGCTTACCGTCGGCCACGAGGATGCGTCCACCACCTGCAAGTTTGGCAACGAGTAGAAGCGCCCATGTGGATCCGTGACCGCCGCGGAGGCGTCTGAGCCCATGGCAAGGCCGCCACCTTCGTGGTGGCTGTCTCCCGGATTGAATGTCTGGAGCTGGAACGCTTGGCCGCCTCCTAGCGCGGCGCGAACCTGGTCCAACCCCTTCACCATCTCTTCGAGCAGCGCCTTGTCCGCACTGCTGTAGGTTAAGTGAACCGTATAGTCCCCCGGCGCATCAGAGGGCCCCAACTCGATGAAATTAGCGTCGCGCGGAGCGACTGGTGCAAAGCTCCTCACCATCGCTGCGTAGAAGCGCTCTTCCGCAGGCTGCCAGGTAGAGAATTCGTTCAAAGTGAACAAGTCGTCCCCTGGCATATGAAGCTCAATTTGGAAAGCGCGTTGCGCATCGGCTCGGATTGCGACGATGGCCGCCTCTGGCTTGGCTGGATCATAGAAACTCGGCGCGACGGGGTAATAGGCCCGGCAGAAGAGATGGTCTGCAATCGCTCTGCCCATTCGGCCACTCTTATCAGGAACCTGGGACTTCATGGCGAGCCGAACTGACTCGAAGCCGCCGGCGGCCAAGACCACGCTCCTGGCGTCGATCTCCACGGATGCCCGGGTGGTCTGGTCCGACACGGCCAAACCGGAGACCCGGCCGTCACGGACAAGGATCCGGGTTGCAAACGAGTGATCGGCTAAGCGCAACAGGGGAGGCTGGGCGGTGAGGAGATTGCTGCGAAGCAATGACGCCAACGGGTTGCCCACAGTGCCTCCAATCCAGCGATTGTGGGTTGGGCTTGTGTCCACGGCATATGGCCCGTCCGTGGCGTTCAAACCAGCCCGTCTTAGGGTGCGGACGACAGTTTCTTGCAGGCCGCCTTGCCCGTAGTCGGTGGTTACCCGAAAATCACGCTCTGCCCAGTCGTAAAACGGCGCCAAGTCTTCCAAGCCGATCGGCCAGGCAGAGAAATCCGAGTCTGCGAAGCGGGGAGCCGCGCCATTCCAGAACAGGGCGCGGCCCCCAACGCAGGCTATGAGCGCACCAAAGTTACCTCCGGCCGCAGACCTGGGGCTGTATTGCAGTAGGGCGCGATATCGGTCCAGTCCACCGCTGTCGAACCTCAGGTCCGTCGTGCTGGAATGGGTGAGGAGGCCCAGCGGGCCACCCTCCACGACCGCCACGCGGCGGCCCTCCTCTACTAAGGCCCGAGCAGCACTCAAACCGGCAGTACCGCCGCCTACCACCAGAGCATCCCATGGTTGCCGCCTGGACTCGTCGGCAATCTCCTGGAGCGGCGTGAGCAGATACTGATCGAGGGGTGCTTGACTCATGGATGGATACTCACTGCGACCCGCGTTTAGTAGAAGAGGAGCGCGCAGCTGTCGTCGAACTGGATAGGCACGAGATTGGTGGCATTGGGTACGGCCCCAAAGGCAGCGACCTTAGTCCAACCCTGGCAGTCGGCGTGGAACCTATATACGGTGGTATCACCATCAGCCTTGTAAGCAACGAAGTAGGGGTCCGCAGGTGGCAAGTAGAAGGAGCGCACGATACTTAGGTCGAGCGCACCGTCCAACTGCAGATTCGTCCCGACTTCGATGGTGCCAAGCGACGGCTGATCGAGGACGTGATCGATGTTTACGTTCAGCTTGCCGACATTGGTCTTTAAGAAATAGGCCTCACCGCCTAAGTAGAAGAAAGCGAATCGTGTCCATTTCTCGGCCCAGGTGTGTAGCCAGACCGGATTGGCTACAAGGGGAGCGGCGCGGCCGATGCCTGTCGGCGCTACCGCCAGCGAGTAAATGTTGACCGTTCCACTGTCGAAGCTGTAGCAGAGGAAGTACAAGCTGCTGTTGACAACCACTGGCTGCGTAACATCAAAACCTTGAGTTGCGCCGGGATTGTGGCCTCGGTAATAGTCGTAACGAGGTCCAAGGGTGAGGTCGCTGTTTATCGGTGCAAATGAGAACTGGCCAGGACGCTTGGCGTACATGAGTAGGTGAGGCACGTTCCCGAGAACAAAGGGCTCGATAGCGTCCCAAGGTTGACCCAAATCCAATGGCGAGCCGATCGGATCGATTATCTCCTGCTCCAGCGACACCTGGAAGAGATGTCCTCGGTTGGCACCTGCGTCAACGGCCAGCAGGTACCGTGAGCCTGACAAGGTGAAGGTGAGTAGCTGGCCGTACCCCGACGCGAGGGGGCCGGCGTTACTCTGTTGCCAAATCTGCTTGACAGTTACTTCGTCGCGTCGGCCTGTCAATTCCGTCTGGTATACGGTGGGCAGAGGGGCCATTTCGAGCTCCTTAGTGGTTCGACGAAGTAAGCATTTACGAGTCTCCCAGACGAGTGAATTGGAAATTCAAGCTGGTGCCGGCCCCAATTGGAATGCCAGCCCACTCATCCCATAGTCCGGCTGGAAGCGTCTGCTCTGCTTGGACGGTTGACCACTGCCAGTCGCAATGCTCAAGAAGCTGCCGCAGTTGGGGGCTGTCGTCGGCCGTCAGTTCCCAGCCTACAAAGTAATCGTCGGCGGCGCACAGAATGGCTGTCGGTCTCTCATCAGAGGGGAGGGCGGCCGCCAGGTTAGCTCGAAACTGCATCGGGGTTACTGCCGATGGCCGCGAGCCAAGCACGTGGTGGGAGATGCCTCGCATCCAGTCAGCCGGTTCGCTGTTGAGATAGTAAGGCTGATTTGCCTGTAGCCAACCTTCGAATGGAACCGGGAAATCGGCCCCACTTCCGGGAGCATAGACTGCCGCGTGGGTCAATGTGTAGGTGCGGACCGCGAGCCGCTGGAAGCCTCGCCGGTAAGCATCCTGAGAGCCCCAGAAGAGGATGGCAGTCTCGTCTGGAACCGAATCCGGCTTGCCCGGCATGCCGGCAGGGATGCTCGGAAGGTACCCAACCAGCCCAGCATTAGCCTGCATCTCCACAGTGGCAGGGATAAACACGCCTCCGAGAAGGTCGTAGAAACTGCCGAGGCTGAGCGTGGGTGCCTTGAATCCTCGCCACACGCGCACTGCGTCAGCGGCCAAGTTCACGAAGGCAAGCCCGGCGGCCTACCGACCGTGAGCATCTTGCTGGCGACCTGTTCGAGGTACCCAATCGGTAGCGCTGGCTCGGCCGGCTTGTCGTATGGACAACCCTGTGGGAAGGTCCAGTGATCATTTACGCAGAATCGACACGGCCCTGCGGTGCGGGCCAATATCTGCTGGCCGGCTGTCCCGCTTGGCTGGTATTCGAGATTACCCAGCTGGTATTCATCCTGCAGTGCTGAAGCCATCATCGTATGCGGGTCGTAATAGCCAGACGCTAGCACTGGCTCCCACTCGCGATATGTCTGGTGAATCTCAGCAAACACGGCAGCTGGATCAAGCAGTTGAAAAGCAACGAAATCCTGCGGCAGCTGCGGCAGCGTGATTGCAATCCTCGAATCCTGCTGAAGGAATTGGGCGCACCCGGCGCCATTCGCCTGCAACGTGGCCCAGTCGGAGGGACTCAACCGAATCTGTGGCTCGAAGGACACGTTGTACGAAAAATGAGGAGTCACCACGAGGCGCGTCCGAATCGTGTACGGGCGGCCATCGACTTCGGTCGAGAATTCAAGATAGGTCCGGCGATTCGGGTCCGTCGTTTCCCGCAATAGCGTAAAGGCGCCATCTGGGGGAGGCGAAGTAAGTTCGGGAGTTCTGACAAGTAGGCGACCGAGTGCTGACCAGAACATGTTAAACGTCGCTTCGCCGACTAGATACAGAACGGCTGGCTGAGTCTGTACCAGCTGCTTGATAACCCAACCGTTTCGCAGGACGCAGTTGTTTATGATCGTGTGCTCATCGGTGGGCGTGCCACCTAGAAACGCCGGCGTCCAGTGAGGTGAGGCGCAAGCGACCATGTCGAGCTGGCAGACGTCCTCTCCCATCTGTAAGGGCGCACCAGCGTAGCCCCGCGTTCTCAGATACGTATCGAATGACTTTAGCGTCGGTACGAACTGCTCGTAGTAGCCAACCTGCTGCCGATACACTTGGACCGACTCACCTGCCGGGACGCTCAACTTCGCCGCGAGGACATCTCCCGCAGCGAAACGATTCGTAGGCTCATGGGTATCGAACAGGACTACCCACTGGGGGCCGCCGAGGGTCGCCTCTAGGGGTATCGAGGTGTCTTGGGTGTCCCCGTCGTAACGCACATTGAGGACGAAGCTGGGCGCCGACGACAGCCGGTCCGCTGCTGAGACTGTGCCGGGCCGATCGGCGACGACCTCGCTACCAGGAACGAGGTACTTCCGGGCGTAGTTGAAGTCAAAGCGCTCTTGATAAACAGACCGGTATCTGTAGTAATAGGCATATTTGGCCCATTCATCCTCCCCGGCGTCACTCGTAAAGCTGGGGTACGCCCAGCTCGCGCCTGTCGGACCTGGGGCGAACGCGGTCAAGTTGGGGTTTATGCCCAACGTCATGATCGGAGCCTTGCGGCACCCGTCCATCACTTCCGGGTCCGGAAAGCTAGGCGGCTGTGTGGTCCCGACCAGCCACGGGAACGACACAACAGAAGGATCTGGCGTGGGCGTTGACTCCGCATCAAGTCGAAAATCAAATGCTGCGTACGGCCCATAGGGTTGCTGTCCGGGGTCAGATGGCCAAAAGAAGGAGCACGTACCGCAGGGGCGCACGTTGAACACGAGGTCGATCTCGACTGGATCCTGCGGAGCGCGGGGATCAACTCTTCGGGGGGCAGTCACCGCCCGTCAAAGGCTCCCTGCAATGGCCGCCCAGGTTGCAAGAGCTCCGTTGTAGCTCGTGTATAGGCCGTATTGCTGGTAGATGAGCGAGGACCATTGGTCGCGGGCTTCATCTGGGATCGCCGCCCCCGCTTGGGTTGCGGTAGGGACGAGTGGATCGGAGATGTTCCGGACGAAAGCAAAATCGACGCCTGACTCGCCCGCCACGTAGCCGATGACCGCGTCGTCCATTTCTAGCGCCGACCATTGGCTGGCATCGCCCCCAGTTGCTATGTAGTAATAGTCGGTTGTCAACAAGGGCTCACCAGCTGCTGGAACGACCCCCAGCTGCCTCAGGGATGCCGGATTCAGCGGCGCATTAACCAGATCAGCAAGTTGGAGATTTGCCGCTGCGGGTACTTGCTGTCGCAATTGCTGCAACATGAACTCGAGATTGGGAAACGAGACGACGTTGCTCAATTCATAGAAGAGTTGCGCGGAGACGTCCCCTGCCAAGCTCTGGCTGGGGAAGGCGCCGGAGCAGGTGACTGTCTTGGCGTTGATCGGCGCCCCAGCGTTGGCAGGATTATGCAACTCAATATGTGCTGAATTGGTGATGACGACGTCGCCTAAGCGGAGCGTGTCGCGACTTCCTCCCGCTGTGCCAATTGAGTAGACAATTCGAGGCTGGACATCGGCTAGTGCGAGTTGGATCATCTCTTGCAGCCCGGCGAACCAGGGTGGGTGAGCAAGGTGTGTGTCGCACTTGAGAAGTACGACGCGGGCGGTGCCTCCCGTACCCGATGTAACATCCGCCACTTGAAAGTAGCCCCACAGAGGGGCGGCTGCGGGATCTGATAGCTGGGTTGGAGCCTGCCGAGCGTAAAGGTGCCAACTCCGCTGCCAGTCTCGGCTCTGCTGGGTGCGGGTAGAACTGCTGTTTATGAATACCTGGTCGAGTGCAGACCACTCCGCACTCGTCCATGTAAGGAGCAGGACATCGCCTTTGGGCAGAGGTTCGCTGGGACCGCCATAGGCGACCGGAGGCAGGCTTGGCTTGCGCTGGCCGATTCGCTGCCAGTCCACCACCGGAAGTGGAGGCCGCTCACCGCCGAAAGGGGAGACAAGCACGTCCATCAGCCTGGACATGGCTGGAACCCTAGTCTCCGGGGCCGCCCAAGGTCAAGTGACCCGGCGAATGCATTTCTAAAGCCACAACTCGATCCGTAAACGTGGGAATTACAATCGTCCGTGAACAGCGATGGACGACCTGCCGGTGCTTTCCATATCTCAACTGGACGAAGCTGATCGGGCGCTATACGAAGAGGCGCAAGCAGCTGCGCAAATGGCGTACGCGCCTTATTCGCACCTGCGCGTGGGGGCCGCTATTCGAACCGAGCACGGGACTTACCACGCCTGCAATGTGGAGAATGCCAGCCTAGGCCTAACCATGTGCGCCGAACGCAGCTCAGTGTTCGCCGCCATCGCTGCCGAGGGCCCGGACGTTACGATCCTAGCGGTTGCGGTATATGCGGAAGCCCATCAGGCGTCCCCGTGCGGAGCGTGCCGGCAGGTTCTAGCTGAATTCGCCCCGGCCGCGAAATTGATCTTTCGAGTCTCGGATGGAATCAGCGTCACGAACGTATCCAGGTCGTTGCCGTTCCGATTCGACCTTTGAGGCAACATGAGAGGCTTGGGTCTGCGGCGGAGAGCTGCGACGGGTCGTGAGAAGCGGCGGTCCTCGACCGGCGGCGGTCCCCTGCTACTCAATCAGACCGCGGCGCTCCTCTGTGCTGCCAGCGGTACCGTATCGCTGACCCGTCTGATCAAGGCGGGAGAGGTGGACAACCAGTGGCGACTACATCTCTATGTGATGGCTTGGTTCGTCGTACTTGTGGGCTTGCTGTGGATTGGACCAGGCCCAGGAATCTGGCTGTTGGCCGTTCCTGCCTTCTACCGCCTACAGGATCTACTGTTTGCCTCAGTCGGCGATGCCCTCCGGCTGTCGAAGGACTTCGACAAGTTCGATGCAACAGCTCGCGTCCTGATCTTGTTCGTCAACGTTCTAGAAATCGTATTGATCTTCGCGATAGCTGGCTTTGCGCTGGTTGGTAAGAACGCCAGTGCCGGCTCAGCGTACACAAGCAGACTTGGCTCTTTGTATCGTAGCTGGAATGCGCTGCCGCCGCTTGGAGGCGGGGTATCGACCTCGGACGTTACTGCCCAGGCACTCAACATGACCGAAAGCGCCGTCGGCTTGCTGGTCGTGGTGATCGCACTTGGCGCGTTCCTGGGCCGACCTAGTGGCCCCAGCCGGAATTCGGTAAGCATCCTCGAAGGAGATTTGCACAAAGAAGATTCGATAAGTCGTCGAGTTGAGCCAGATCCTGCCGACCAGACGCCGAGCTAAATTTGGTGGCTAGGCCCCCAATGGCTGGCGCGAATCGCCGTTACATGACGACGCGCAAACTCGGGTCCCTTAGCGAGATTCCGCAGGCCGAGACGGGTTCGGCCGCCCTTCTCAATAACGTCAACGGGGCGTTGGCAGGCAGCCAGCTGGGCGGCGATCAGAATGGATTCTTTCGGGGGCCAGTCCCTTGGACGGAAGGAGCTCGATTGGCGGCGCTGCAGCCGATTGCTGGCACACTTACGGCTCGTGCTCGGCTTTAGCAGTTGCACAAGGGGCCTGCGGAGATTCGCCGATGAAAAAGAGCCAGACCGATGAGCGATAGACCATTCGATTTAAGCGGGCTCAGTGCTGGGCCCACCGCTGACACAGCCACAGAACCCAGGCGCATATTCGCAGCGTTGCCGGCGCGAGACAAGAAGTACAGCTACCCCCGCGACGTCCAAAGCGAAGTCTGGGAAGGCTGGTACTCCCGCCGGGATGCCCGCGACCTAGTCATTAAGATGAATACAGGCGGCGGCAAGACGGTCGTCGGCCTCTTGATTCTCAAAAGTGCGCTTAACGAAAAAGTTGGGCCTGCTGCGTACGTGAGCCCCGACATCTTCTTGGCCGAACAGGTTCGGGCCGAGGCTGCTGCGCTTGGCCTCGAGGTAACAGACGACCCGCTCTCACCACAATTTCGCAGCGGCCGGTCGATACTCGTCATCCATGTTCACAAATTGGTCAATGGTTTGTCGGTATTTGGCGTGCGGGGATCGATGCGTTCGCCAATAGAAGTAGGCACGCTCCTGATCGACGATGCCCACGCCTGCCTGGGAACTATAGAGGAGCAGTTCACCTTGAGCGTGCCAACGGCGCACTCTGCGTACCCGCAGCTGATCGACCTGTTTGCCGACGATTTGAAGGCGCAGACCTCGCCTGGATACCAGGATCTTGTTGCAGGCGATCGGTCTGCCGTGATCCCAATCCCCTACTGGGCCTGGATTCAAAAACGCGACGAGGTTCTGAGCATCCTACATCCCCACCGTGACGATGAGGAATTGAAGTTCGTCTGGCCCCTACTAGCTGAGTCTTTAGCGATATGCAAAGCCGCCATTTCGGCCGATGAGGTTCAGGCCAAGCCGCCGTGCATCCCAATTGAGTCGATTCCATCGATCGAGAAGGCGCGGCGGCGGTTGTACCTGACGGCGACTCTTGCCGACGACAGCGTGCTTATCACTCACTTCGGTGCCGATCCTGACAGCATCGTGCAGCCGATTACTCCCAAAACAGCTGACGACTTGGGAGACCGTATGATCCTAATCCCACAGGTAACGCATCCGCGCGTGGAGGAGCCGGCGCTGCGTGCCCTGATCGCTTCATTTGCCCGCGAGCACAACGTGGTCGTAATTGTTCCGTCGTTCCGGCGCGCCGATTTGTGGAAAGCCCACGCGGTCGCGGTGCATGACAGCAAGACCATTCAAGAGGGAGTGGCTGCTCTCCGGCGAGGCCACGTCGGGCTCGTGGTGCTTGTGAATAAGTACGACGGGATCGACCTGCCGGATGATGCGTGCCGGATACTGGTGCTGGATGGATTGCCGGAGGCCTACGGAGCTCTGGATCGTGCTGACGAGCTGGCGCTTGAAAACACCCCAGCCTTTGTCGGACGACAGGTACAGCGGATCGAGCAGGGTATGGGTCGTGGAGTTCGCTCCAACGACGACTACTGCGTCGTGTTTCTCTTGGGTTCGCGTCTAACCGACCGAATTTGGCGAACAGCGGGCATTTCTACCTTCAGCCAGGCCACTCGAAGGCAGCTCGACCTATCGCTGCAGCTGTCGGAGTTATTGCGAGACCAGCCGCTCGAGAGCTTCCGAACGATCGTCGCCCAGTGCCTTTCGCGAGATCCGATGTGGGTGCAAGCGGCGAAATCGGCTCTGGACGGCGTGACGTACGCGCCGGGGCAAATCCGACCAGAAGCCGTGGCGGAGCGTGCGGCATTTGAGAGCGGCGAGCGTCGTAGTTGGCGACAGGCCTCGGATACGTTGACTGCAGCTGCGTCGCTCGCCTCCAATCGGCCTCTGAAGGGGTGGCTGACCCAGGAGGCTGCTCGCTATCTTCATCACGCTGACCCCGTTGCTGCTCAGGCCCTCCAGCATTCCGCCCTGACGGAAAATCGGGGGTTGCTAAAGCCGCAGTCAGGAACTGAGTACGTCCGCTTGTCTCCAGTGGCAGATCAGGCAGCGAAGTGTGCTGCTTTCTTGGGCGGCCGATACGGAAATGGCGCAGCGCTCAGCCTTGGGTTACATGCGCTTCTAGACGACCTGAATCCTGATCCTGACCAACTTGCTGTGCGGCGATTCGAGGAGGCAGTCCACCAGTTGGGCTTTCACCTCGGCTTCGAAAGCCAGCGCCCCGAGCGGGACACGGGGGAAGGTCCCGACGTACTGTGGTCAGTCGGAGGTCTGGAATACTTTGTGATCGAGTGCAAGAGCGGCACTACCACTGGCACGATCGCGAAGCGGGATGCCGCGCAACTCGGGCACTCGGTGGATTGGTTTCAAAGCAAGTACGACGCGAGCTGCAAAGTCGTGCCGTTCATCATTCACGCGAGCAATGTCTTACACCAAGGAGCCTATTTGCGCGAGGGAACCCGGATAATCACGTTTGAGCGCGTGGCGCGGCTGCGAACGGGCGTCGCCGAGTTCGCCACAGCCATAGCCCCCAACTTCACTGATGCGTCAGCGCTGCGCGACCGCCTACTGGCTGCACAACTGAACGCAGGAGCGATTGTGAACGCTTGGTCCGTCCCGCCACGGGTCCAGCGTTAGCCCCATCGATTAATCGATCGTAGTGGAATGCGCGGCGGCTCTTGAGCCCCGCTGGGTGCTGGCGTGGCCGGCGACAGGTGGCAATCTTGTAAAGCTGCAGTTGTCGTTATCGCCCGAAATGAGCGTTCCCGTTTCCTCCGGCGGGCATCATGCAGACCGACCATGCAAAACGGTGGCGGAGGTATCTCGCGGCGGCACGTGCATACGTGATTTACGGCGTCATCCTCGTCGCCGTCGTGGGACTTGTCTTGATCAACCCGACGACGCACTTCTCTCCCGTACGGCAACCGCTGCCAGCTTCGCCAGCGACGCTTGTGCCGATAGTTTCCGGGGCCAACGCCGTCAGTACGAACGCCTCGAGTGGGCCTGAGTGGGCGATCGCGTTGGTCTCCGGGCTCATTGGCGCCCTCGTTACGGCCTTTCTGCAGGTCGCGTGGGAAAGCTGGAATCGACGGCGTGACCTGGTAGCGGCCATCCGGGTGGTCCGATACGAGTTGATGACGAATGGTGGCGCCCTTCGCGCCTCCGTGCTGCCTCATCCGACCGTGGATCTCGCAGCAGATCTACACGACGATGCATATCGCTCGGTCCAGCTCACGCTGGCGCGTCAACTTAAGGACAGCGACCTGCGTCAGCGGCTGGTTCTTGGCTATGTGCATCTGACCAGAGCAAAAGAGGGCAGACGAAAGCCTCTCCCTGTGGCGCAGGAACTGGGCAAGCTAGAGCGGGACTTGGCGGCCGTCCTAGAGTCGCTGGGTCAGGACGAATAGGCCGTGACCCGGGCTGTCGACTGGTGGCCAGGAGTTGATAACGAGCCCGGCACGGAAGTGCAGGCTGACGGACTGCCCAGTCTGCTCGCAGCTGAGTGTGGCGCAGGCCTGGAGGATCTGATCACGGGGTTGATCCCACGCGAGCTCGCCTGGGGCGCATCGAGAGCTTGCATCCACCGCTGTGATGAGGACTTCTCGATCTGGTACGAGGTCACCATCCGAGATGGGGAGGAGCTTCTCCGGGTGGCCTGGTTCACCACCGTCCCGGTCCCGGAGCCCGAGCCGCCGGACATGGTTGCTTTCGTCGAGGCTCGGCTCCGTGCTTGGCCAATATAACCTTGACGTGCTATAGCGAGTCTGCTATAGTGCCGGCAGAGGCATCAATGGCTGAGGTTAGGCAACCATCGACCCATAGTCGAGCAATTCCTGAAGATTTGGTGACCGGCGATCCGACACTCCAGCGCTTGTACAAGCGTTGGGCGGACAAGGATCCCGATTTCCCGGCGCTTCTGCGCAGTAGCCGAATGGTTCATCGGCTTCGACTGGCTCGAAAGCGATCTGGGATCACCCAGGTCCAGGTTGCTGCCAGACTCGGTAGCCAGCAATCTGCCGTCGCACGGTTTGAACGTGGAGAGGGCGATCCTAGGCTGTCGACCGTGGAACGCTACGCCGATCTGCTGGGGTTGAGGTTGGCGCTCATCGATCACGACGGGCATGTCGTCGAGGATCCTGAACTGCATATCGATGAACTGACGCGGTAGCCATAGGCAGCGACGACCTGGTGCTGCCACCCAGTCCCGGCTCATCAAGACTGGGCCCAGGCTCGGGCACTGACCCTTGCTCTCGGGCTAGTGGGCTGCCTCGGATGTAGACGGTTCCTGCGCCACCCGAGTTCGTTCACCGGGGCCGGCGCAACCGTAAATGCACTACAGTGTCTGTAGTGCCACGCTGCGATGCTTGCTGTGCTGCGCCAAGGGGCGGCCAGAGGCAAACCTACTTACGTGCCACGTTCTGGGTCGTGCCTGACCCAACTTTTGACCCAGAACCACGTGCGGTCTGGTGCAGCCTGGTGCAGCCAAACGAATTTGGAGGTGGTTGGTTTGAACTCGACCCTTGATCTCAATTCCGGTAACGGAGCGGTCTCAAAAACCGTTCCCCGCAAGGGGGTGGGGGTTCGATTCCCCCTCTCGGCACCACGCTTTTGAATACAAAATCGATTAGCTGGGCGTTAGGTGGCGCTTGACGCGGCGGACTGCATGACAGCTGATTTGACAGCGTATTCCGCAGTCCGGGCGATTACCCTCCGGTGGTCCCTATGTAGGTGGTCTCGGCCGGCTCCGCCGCAGTCACATGGAAGGCGCCTGAGCTTACATCGATCAAGGAGTGGGGCAGGGGAGCGCCTCGGGTCGGTCTTGGTTGGGCCCATACCCTTCTAAACCGCCAACGAGGTGGCTAAAGGGTTACATGGGTCCCGGAGAGGTCTCGCGCTCAGCCTTCGGCCTGACAGCCATTCGACAGCCAAACCGACAGCCAAAAGACGCCAATTGGCGTCACAAGATAAGGACCTGCCGGTCCGCCGGCCATTGGTCGGCTGTCCCAGCTGCCTCAACCTGCTATCCGATGCGGTCGCGGCGTGATCCCCCGGGTATTTGCTCCCGTGGGGCGCACGGCGGCCCACGTAAACAAGCAGGGCTGGCGGCGGCATTCGTCGGCACGGCCATTGGAACACCACTTCTCGCCAAGGCATCGAACTACCTGTTCGCCCTTGAAGCGAACAGATCGGAGCCGGGAAATGCCGCTCGGTCTTGCCAGCGTAGAGCTCGGCCTGTACAATCCACTTCAGAACCATGCCATCACGCCGCAGGAACACGGATCAGCAACCTGACAAGGGAGCTCCTACTCCCACTTCTGTCGCTACGGCCGCCTCGTCGCGTCGGCCGTACCTCAGCCAGACGGATGTTCCCGGACTTGATCTCGAGGAGGCTCTCCGGGTGCCTAGAGCTCTTCGGAACGAGTACGGTGGCCAGCCCACATCGCCTATGGACCTGGCCATTGCGCTAAACGTGGCGCCGGGTGGCAGCCGATTGCGAGCGCTAACGGGGGCGGCGCTCGCCTACGGCTTCACAGAGGGGGGAGCTCAGGCCGAACGCGTCTCGCTAACCGACCTCGGCCGAAGAGCGGTCGCCCCCCTGGCTGAGGGTGACGACCTGGTCGCCAAGCGCGAGGGTTTCATGCGGCCAAGGGTTGTAGGCGACTTCCTGCGCAGGTATGACGAAAGCCCATTCCCATCCGCTCCAATAGCCAAAAACGTGCTCGAGGCGATGGGTGTACCGAGGGACTCGCTAGATCGCGTGCTCGAACTGATTAGGGTCGGCAGTGAAGCGCTGGGCCTGGTCGTCACGATTAAGGACAAGACGTACGTCAGGCTCGGCGCGCCGGCTCCCGTCGTTAGCGCGGATATCAGCGTTGAGGAGGTTGACAGGCCCGCGTCGTCCTCCGCGGAAGATCTGGAGCCCATCAACAGAGTTGATGTCGTACCAGGCGACAAGGCCTCTAGTCTCCGGGACAACCGCCGCGTGTTCATAACTCACGGCAAGAACCAGGAGATCGCGCGTCAGATCAAGGAACTACTGTCGTTTGGCGACTTTGAGCCAGTCTTGGCTGTCGAACACGAGACTGTTTCGAAACCGGTGCCACAGAAAGTCATGGATGAGATGAGGTCTTGCGCAGCGGCAATCATCCACGTTGGGGGTGAACTGAAGCTCCTCGATCAGGCCGGCTCGGAGCAAGTCGTTCTGAATCCGAACGTGCTGATCGAGATCGGGGCCGCCATGGCTTTGTACAAGGGCCGCTTCATCCTGCTGGTCGAGCGAGGCGTGACACTGCCTTCCAACCTCCAGGGCCTTTATGAAGTCCGCTATGAAGGAGATAAGCTCGACTACGACGCAACGGTGAAGCTCCTGAAGGCCTTCAATGACTTCAAGAACGCCCCACCCGCGAGTTGACGGTTAGGGAAATCCGCCTCTCCTGGCGGCAAACCTGACTCAGGGCCATGGAGACGGTCGGTCTTCGCACCGGTCCGGCGGGGTTCGCCAGCAAGAAAAAAGGCAATGGCCCGATGGCCAAAGCCTCCAACTGCAGGTTATACCAAGGCCGGTGCAGGGTCAAACCAGCCTGCTTCGGGCGATTCTAGTTGGCTTACTTGCTCTTTCTCGACGAGAGTGGGCTGGACCACCAGGAATCGCCATATGAGGTCCTTTGTGGTGTAGCAATTCACGATTCGGAGCTTTGGCCCCTGATCCAAGACATCCGGGCTGCGGAGCTGGCCGCGTTCGGCCGCCGTTACCGTGCTGGGCCCAGAGAATTGAAGGCTAAGGAACTCCTCAAGCGCAAGACCTTTCGTTTGGCTGCCCAAGGGGAAACGATCCCCGATGATGAGCGACGCGAGTTGGCGACGGCAGCGCTCGATGACGGTGCGACTGCGACTCGTGCCGAGCTCACCGCGGTGGGGCAGGCGAAGCTCACCTTCTGCCGAAACGTCTTGCAGCTCTGCGAAGGAGGGCGGGCGCAGTTCTTCGCGAGCGTGGTGCTCCCGAGTGCACCTAGATCTGCGGCGCCGGCCTTGCGCAAGGACTACTCCTACTTGTTACAGCGTTTCTACTACTTCCTCGAGCAGCACTCGCCGAACGAACTTGGACTCTTGGTCATGGACGAGGTCGAACGAGCGCAGGCGCACATCTTCGTAAGGCAGATGGAGCAGTACTTCCAGGAGACCCAATTCGGCAAGGCTCGCTCTAAACGAATTATCCCGGAGCCATTCTTCGTTCACAGCGAGCTCACGACTGGAGTACAAATCGCAGACCTGGTTGCCTACCTGCTCTCGTGGAATGTTCGATTGGCCGGCATGGGGAAGGCTCGGCGCTCGGAGCTAGATGAATTCGGCCAGATGGTCAAGGAGCATCAACGGACCTACTGGGTGGCAGGGTTGGCTTACCCCGTCCGTAGCTTTGTGTTTCTGCGTGACCTCAGGTCGAGGAACGAGAAGGATCTCGATTCGGCGGAGAGCCCGGCCCAAGTCCAGCTCGATTTGAAGGCTCCGTGAGATCCGCATGGCTTGGCGAGCCATGACAGCGATTTGACAGCGTAGCCGGCGAACGCCCGTGGATAGTGACGATCGATGATGGAATGCGGGCAAGGCGGCTGAACTCAGGCAATCGCCGGCGGACGCGGACGGAGTGCTCCTGTCGACCTCAAAACCCGTTCCCCGCAAGGGGGTGGGGGTTCGACTCCCCCTCTCGGCACCACGCTTTTGAATACGAATTGGGCTGACTCGGCGTCAGCGGGCGCTTGACGGGTGTGAGTCCAGGACAGCGATTTTGACAGCGTATGGCGCCGTCACGGTTGCCTCTCCCAGCCGTCGCAACCTGGGAGCTAGCTGACGGTGGCGTCGATAGGGCTCCAACTGTGGCCGCCGTCGTTTGTGCTCAGGAGGCGGCCCTGGACGTCCGTCCCGGACATAAAGCCGACGGTCAGGCTCGCGAAGTCGAGCTGTGCGAGGAAGTACTGACTCGGCCCAGTCACACGAGTCCAGGTATGGCCGGCGTCCCGAGTCGCGTAGATGGAGATCTGCTCGGTGTTGCCGCCCGGGCCGGCGGCGACCATCCACCCGTCTGATGGGTCGAGGAAGTCATCCGTTAGCTCGGCCGCCGGCAGCCGGATGGCCGACCAGGTCGAGCCATTGTCGTTGGATCGGTACAGCGCGGCGGCCTGCAAGGCGTTCGCGCCGGTCGTGAATCCCCGGTGGACCACAGTCAGGATCACCCCCGGCGCGGGGCTCGAGATGTCGCTCACATTGAACAGCGACGGTGGCGGTGGACTGGCTGCAGGTGCTCCTGGGAAAGTCGGAAGGGACTCCGGCGCCCAGTGCAGACCGCCATCGGTGGTCGCGTAGAAGAAGACGCGATCGCAGAATGCCCCGATCCAGCCTCGCGAGGGGCTGACGAAAAACGGCGTGCCGATCGGTCCGCCGCCCGGGCAAGCCTCCGGCAGTGTTCCCAGGGAGCCGGGTGCGTGCTGAGCCTCGCTGGCGGTCTTGATGACCTGCCAGCTCTGGCCGCCATCAGTCGTCCGGTAGAGCGTGGTGTCGCCGGCACCGACTGCCCCGCCGGCACTCGGCGTGGCGAAGACCCAACCGTGTTCGGCGTCTGAGAACTGCAGGGCGGTTGCCGCTCCGTTGACCCGCAGCTCTGCTTGGCGCCGCCATGAGGTGCCGCCGTCATCTGTGACCTCAATCCCGAGCGATTCATTGCTTGCCGTGCTCTCCGCTCCGAAGAGCTGCAGGACCCAGGCGTGTTGCCCGTCATGGAAGTCCGCCGCGACCGGAGCAGCGGCGCTCGCCGACGTCTGGTCGGTCGGCCCGAGCACAACCTTCCATTGCTGCGCACCGTCCGTTGTTCGCAGGATCTTTGGAAACTCCGCGGATCCGCCCTGCACGCTCAGAAGTGCCCAGCCGACCTTGGCGCCGTACATGTGCACGTCCGTGATCGCGGCTGGTTCCGGGCTTGCGGGGACATAGTGCTTCTCGACCGGCCCGGTAGGCGACGTCATGGGCGAGCCTTGGGCCGCCGGGATCTTGGCGCCGCAGGCGAAGACGAGCAGGACCGGAAGCGCCGCCAGTAAACGCCACACCTGCCGCATCGCCTCTGTAAGGCGTTAACGCGGCCCAGCAGAGGCGGTTACGGAAGGCGGTCCTCACTTGACAGCGGTCCTGACAGCGCATCGAAGCAGGTGTGACTCGGACCGGCGTCTAGCCTCCGGCCCGAGGCAGGCCGCCGATCTTGGAAGTTGCCCAGCGGAGGCGCCCGGCCCGATTATCTGAACTGCGGGTCCGGTCGACTTCAGCTGCACCGTAGTTCTGCGTCAACCAACGGCTGGCGACGGTCCTCGGTGTCCGATCGGCGAAGGCTCGGACGCCGGATGGTGATTGAACTCGCGGGAGATTGGCTTGCTCGACTTGAAAGTTCCGGTCTGGTTGACCGCGCCGCTGCTGGCGCTCGGCGTCATGGCGGGCACGGGCCAGCCGTCCGTCAACGCTGCTGCGGCTCCGGCCGCGCATTTCATGGTCGGCGCCGCTGTCGGCGACTACAGCCCGCCCTGCGGCCCCGACACCACGACCGCGGCCGCGAAGGCGGCCTTGAACTGCAGCACGCCGCCGGGTTTTGTCGACCCCACTGAAACCGGCGTCTGCGCCGCGCCGGCAGGCTTCGACGGCGTTCGCCCGTGGGCGTTCATGGAGCCTTACAAAGACCTCAACAACGTCGGGTACTGGCAGCCCGGCGATCCCTGGCTGGACTGCGACCCCACCAACGGAACCGGGCGTTGGGAGGGGAACTTTCTGGGCGGCGGCTCTGATGCACCGCGTCTCTTCTCGCGCATCGCCGACCCCGTGACCGCGCGAGCGGTCGTGGTCAGCAACGGCAGAAGCACGATTGCGGTCGAAGTGGAGGACCACGAGGGTCTCTTCGACACCTACCAGCAGCAGATCCGCGACAAGGTCGCCGCGGACCTGGCCGCGGCCGGCGCCAGGCCGCTGGACGGCATCTTCATATCCTCGACCCACGACGAGTCGGCTCCCGACACGATCGGCCTCTACGCCGGCAACGACTTCCCGTCGAGCGTCAACCACTACTTCGCCAACTACCTCGTGCAGCGCTCGGCCGAGGCGATCGAACAGGCTTACCGCAGCCTCCGGCCGGCACGCGTGCGTTACGCGGAGGCGATCGAGCCGGCCAACCTGCGTCAGTGCTTCTCGTCCTACCCGTTCGTAGACGACCAGCTCATGCCCGCCCTGGAGGCGGTGGACGCGTCCAACCCGAGCCGCGTCATCGCAATCCTGGGCGACGTCAGCCAGCACACCGAAACGCTCGGCTTCAACGGGGGCGCCACCGTCGACCCGGGTGCGCCTGATGGGAAGACCACCCTCAACGACGAGAAAGCCTGGGTGAGCGCCGACTGGCCCTATTGGTTCCGCTCCAGCCTCGAGGCCGCCCATCCCGGCGCGGTGGCGATCGAGATGGCGGGCTCCGTGGGCAGCAACGAGACGCCCGAGGTGTGGAGCGCCCCGCTGTCCCGCACGCCGCAGCAGTTCATTGATGAGGGACACCCGGCAGGCTGCCGCACGCTCTACGACAAGTCAGGGACGCAGACCCCGCTGGGCTACTACAGCGAAACCAAGGTGCTGGGTGAGCAGCTGGCCGGAGCCGTCGACGGCGCCCTGGCCAGCTCAGGCACCGAGTCGAAGACCAACACCGTGTACGGCGCCCGCGCCGACGCCTGCGTCCGCGTCACGAACCTGCTCTTCGGCGCCATCGGGGCCACGGGCGAGTTCGGCAACCGGCCGTCTTACGACCCGACCTGCACGGTGGCGGTGGGCCCGGCCCCCAACGGCTCCGCCGCGGGCACCTCGGTCAAGACCCAGGTGGCGTTCTTCCGCATCGGTGACGGCGAGTTCGTCTCCGTGCCCGGCGAGGTCTTTCCCTTCACCTACCTGCGCAGCTTCGAAGGGCCAGGCGATATGCCTTGCCCCGACCCCAATCCGGGCCCGGAGCCGCCCTCCGACCCCACCGCTCCGACCAATCCCTGCTACATGCCCGGCCAGGGCCAGTTCCCGCTGCCCGCCTGGCTGCTTCCGCACATGCACACGCCCTACCGGTTCATCGACGGCCTGGGCGAGGACATGATCGGCTACATCTTTCCGCAGGGGAACGGCATCGGCGTCCCCGGCGAGTATCCGACGAACCCGCTGGGCAGCGGTTCTGACCGCTTCGGGTGCGGCCACTCCGACGACTCTGAGGCGGCCAGCTCCCAGGCCGGCCAGATCCTCGGGGACTCACTCGTATCGCTTCTTGACGCCTACGGGGGCGGGCCGGAGTCGATCTCGCAGGGTCGCTACGTGCTGCCCGACGGCAGCCTCTCCCGGGACCCGCTCGGCGGGCCGGAGGTGAAATGCAGCGTCGACCAGGTCTTCAGCGCGACGGGACCGGCCGTGGCGGTCTGGCTGCCGGGGACCGGAGTCGTGGTGCCGGCGCACTGGATGAACCTCTCGGGGCGGCAGCAGGTGGCGCCTGACCGCAACACTCGGGGCTACCTGGACAAGCACGGGAACCGCCACTGGCTGGACGTTTACCCGGATATCGCGGGGGCTCCTAACTCGGTTGCGCTGCCGGCTGCCAGGAGCGGCGACGGCGCGACGGGGGTTCCGGCGGGTCGCGCGCAGGCGGCGCAGGCGCCGGCTGCGGCGGTGGCCCGCCTCACCGGCTCGCTGGCTGCGGCGTCCTCCGTTACACCGCTGCTCGGGGTGATCGGGATCCTCGTGGCGCTGAGCCTGCTTGGGGTCCGCCTCCGGCCCCGCCGGCGCCGCTGAAACTCACCGGCGGGCGTCGGAGCGCCCTGATCGTGGCCGGTTTGGCCGGCCTGGTCACGGCGAGCACGCTGGCGGGGCTCCCGCTGCTCACTGCCAATCACTCACCTGCGCGCGCCGCGGCCACCACTGTGCAGGGCCAGGTGGCGATCACCGCCAGTCAATTCTCCCAACCGGCTGCAGGCGCGCGGGCCGCGCATCAGCTGCTGACCGGCGCCCACGCGGTTGTCCACGGCGACACGGCAAGCCTTTATTCCGCCGCCGTCCGGCGCGACTGGAAGCTGCTGCCGGGCGGGGGCGAGGTCACCACCCTCTTCCGCGACGAGGCCACCGGCAAGAACTGGGCGCAGCCCGAGTCGCCCGACTTCGCCGTCACCGTGGACGGAGTGGCGCTGAGCTCACTCGACTTCAAGGTGGAGTCCGTCGCCGCCGGCCAGGCGCCGGCTCCGGCCTCCCGCCCGGCTGACATCGGCGGGGCGCAGATGGTGTTCACCCTGGACTTCCCCGCCGCCGGCCTTCCGGCCGGGCTCCGGCTCGTCCGCGAGTACACCCTGTACCCCGGCGACGCCACCGTCGAGATCCATTCCAGCCTTCTCAACGAAACGCCACTTCCGCTCCGCGTCGGCAAGTACTCACTCGACGAGCTGACCACGGCGGCGAGGGGCCCGCTGGAGGTGCAGGCCTACAACGGCGGCACCGACTGGCGCGACGACTATCGCCACATCACGATCGAAAACCTTCCCGGCTCAGACGACGAGGGCGAGGTCCTGCGCCTCGACGCCGGCGGTCGGGGCGAGGGCTTTTTCATAGTGAGCGAGCGCCGGGGTGGCTTGATGAGCCGGGCGGCGCGGGATCCGAACGGCCGCACCTGGGTGGGCGTCGACAACGCCCGGGACGTGTTCAACCTGGGTCCGCTGGCGACGTCGCCACCTGACTACAACCGGGTCGGCAACCCCGCCTACCCAGCGCCCGTCCGGCAGCGGGACGTCCTCCCGTTCGGCACCCTCGACCTGGGCACCGCGTTCACCGGCGTCTACCACGGCGGCGCCCAGCAGGCGGCGGCGGCGTTCAGCGCGGACTTCGTTGGGCACGCCATGCCGGCCTTCCCGCGCACCGTCGGGCTGAACACGTTCCACCCCTGGGGCCACGACCCGATGAAGATGGACGACGCCAACCTGCGTCCCCAGGTGGTGGCCGGCAAGGCGCTGGGTCTCGAGTCCTTCATGCTCGACGACTCCTGGCAGGACCTGGCCGGCGACTGGAACTTCAACGCCGGCCGCTTCCCCGACACCACGGGCACGGTGGCCGCTGACGGGCAGCCAATCCCCGACTTCGTCACCTTCCTCCATCAGCAGGGCCTCAAGCTCGCCCTGTGGATGTCCCCGCTCGAGTTCAACGGCAAGAGCAAGGCCTACGCCGCCCATCCCGACTGGGCATGCGTGCCCACCGGCGATGTGACCGCGCAGGTTCCCAACGACCCCGGGCTGGGGGTGTGGGATGTCACCAACGCCGGCTTCCGTTCCTATCTGACCGCCGCCATGGACCGCCTCATCGCGGACTACGGCGTGACCGAGTTCAAGTTCGACTTCGTCACCCTGGTCGACTGCGCACCCCACGACTACCTCGACTACGAGGACGCGTGGGTCGCCCTCGTCAACCAATTCGAGGCCAGCCACCCCAACGTGACGTTCGAGTTCGACGAGACCAACGACCAGCGCACCTTCCCCTTCGAGTCGGCCGCCCTGGGCCCGGCCTGGTTCGACAACGACCACACGCATGCCAGCGACGTCGCGACCAAGCAGCTGCACGACCTCTGGAGCTACGCGCCCTGGCTGCCGACCTCCGAGGCCGGCTTCGGTGTCTACGACGGGACGCTCGGGACCGGCGCCGGCCAGTACACCGCCTCCTACCTGATGCCGGCGGCCATCCTCAGCCACTTCACCTTCTGGACGGATCTCACCAAGCTCGGGCCGGCCGACGCGGCCGAGACCAGCTGGTGGACGGCGTGGTATGCCGCCCACCGCGACGGCCTCTCGGGGATGGTGTACGAGGACACGCTCGCCGACCCGATCGACGGCATGGCCGGGCTGGTGCTCCAGCCCTGGAGCGGCGACCGCGGCTACCTCTTCGCGTTTCGGCAGGGAGGCGCCGCCACCCAGCAGGTCGCCCTGCAGGGTATCGACCCCCACACGCGGTACCAGCTGACATCGGTGCGGGACGGGCTCGTGCTCGGCACCTTTCGCGGGTCGGAGCTCCTGCGGGGGATCGACCTCACCCTGCCGTCGCCCTTCAGCGCACTGGTCGTGTCGGTTACGCCGGTCTAGCTCAGCCGGGTTGATGGGCCAGGGCCCAGCAGTCCAACCTCTCTGGTGAGGCGGCAGGGCTTTGCGTGGAGCTTCCGCCGGTACAATCTCCCGGGCGTCGGGGGCTGGCGCAGTACGGCAGCGCGCTCGGTTCGGGACCGAGAGGCCCCGGGTTCAAATCCCGGGCCCCCGACCAACGCACGCCTGCTCCTGGCGAGGCAGTCCGGCTTTGGAACCTAGGACTCGACGCCAACGTAGGTCAATCGAGAGTCAGAGTCAGGCGCCTGGCTGCGAGGGTTGTCCAGAAGACGGCAACAGGTAGGACAATCACCCACGCCGCGACGCTGAAGGCCATGCCAACCAGCGCGATCGGCAGGCCGCCCAGGCTGGCGACCGACAGCAGGAAAGTCAACTCGCCACCCATCAGTAGCAGACCGGCGAAGACGAACGTCCGCCTCGATGACGACTCTGCGGTTTCCGTGAGAAGCAGGCTCAGCGCAATCGCCACGACACCGAGGCAGAAGTCCCAAGCGAACATCTCGGCGAAGTTGGCGGGCGACGGTGCGACATAGAGGTCGGGTCCGCTGACCAGCTGTGTCGCGATCGCGAGCTGTAGAACCCGATTCGTTACCGCGACGATTGCGAACAAGGCGACGGCCGTGACCGCGACGCGCGCGGCGGCCGGATGCCGTGACGAACGACGGCTTGCGATCAGGGTCACGAACCAAACTAGCGCTGGGGCACCCCCAAGGACACTCAGCGAAGCGACGACCCGGGTCGCCACGACAGGTGGCATCGGCATTCCGGCCAAGCCATTCAGCAGCAGCGCGGCCACGTAGACCGCCGTCGCCGCCAGGAATACGTATGCCGGCCACGCAACCGACCGGCCGAGAGCCGTGCCGCCGGTCGAGCTCCCCTCCGTCCTCGGAGTACCGGCGAACCGGCCTGCGCCGGCGGCGCTCGTATTCACCACAGCCTGGTTTTAGCGCTTCCGCAGCGTTCGGACTAGGGTCGGTAGCCCCGGCATCGCAGTGCCACTAGCCGAGTTCCAATTACGTCCAGGGTGGCTGACCACCCTGCAGCTTCCAAACGACGGCCCACGCCCGCCCGGCAGGATGCTCAGTCGAGGAGCTGCTTGAGCAGCGATCTCAGGTTGGGCGGGAGGTCCCTGCGGACCCAGTAGTAGATCCAGATCCCGCGCTTCTCGCAGTCCACCAGGCCGGCCCGCCGGAGCTTGGCCATGTGGTGGGAGATCGTCGGCTGGCTCAGGTCGAGGGTCGCCGTGAAGTCGCAGATGCAGACCGGCTCGGCCGCCCGCCAGAGTGACGCCATCATGGCGAGCCGGCTCGGGTCGGCAAGAGCTTTGAGCACGGCGGCGGTGGAGTCAGCCCAGCCCGCGTCGACCGGCGGCAGCTCGCAGCAGACGCCGCGCTCACGGAGGACGGGAAGCTCGATGGTGGCCACGGCGGGAGCATATCAAATCCATTCATGTTTATCGATGGATGTGCTAGGCTGAGCCGCATGCGCGACACGAAAGAAGCCGTCCGGTCCCGCTACGCGGACTTCGCCCGACGGCTGACGGTGATCGACCAGCCGGCGGACAGCACCTGCTGCACAGGGGCTTACGACCGGAAGGAGCTGGCCGAGCTCGGTTTGACGGAAGGCGTCAGCCTCGGCTGCGGAAACCCGATGCTGCTGGCCGAGCTGAGGCCCGGAGAGGTGGTGCTCGACCTGGGCTCAGGCGCCGGGCTCGATGTCCTCCTTTCGGCACGCCGCGTGGCGCCTGGTGGCCACGCCTACGGCGTCGACATGACCGACGAGATGCTCGCGGTCGCGAACTCCAACAAGGACAGGGCGGGCGTGACCAACGCGACCTTCCTCAAGGGGACGATCGAGAACATCCCGCTGCCGGACGAAGCCGTTGACGTCGTCATCTCCAACTGCGTAATCAACCTGGCCGAGGACAAGGCCGCGGTCATCTCCGAGGCCTTCCGCGTGCTCCGCTCCGGCGGTCTCTTTGCCGTCGCGGACATGGTCGAGGTTGAGACGCTGGCCCCCGAGATCAAGAAGCAGGTGGACGCGTGGGCGGGCTGCATCTCCGGCAGCATCCCTGTCGCCGACTACCTGGGGATACTGGAGTCGGCCGGTTTCGTGGACGCGTCGATCGACGTCCATTCGGAGCAGGTCATGCCCGAGAACCAGGGCAAGATCGGCAGCGCCTACATCCGCGCCCGCAAACCCTCGATCTAGCCGTCACCGCGGAAATGGGTCAGGTAACGCCCGATGTCCGCGACGCGACCGGCCGGCTCATCGAGGCGCGCGGCCACCTGTCGAGCCCGAGCTCGGCTTCATGCCGGCGGATGGCCCTCAGCTGCGGGCCTTCCTCCTCCGGCTTCAGATATCGAAAGCCGAGGCGGGCGTAGTACGGCCCATTCCAGGGCACCTCGACGAATGTGGTCAGTGTTAGGGCCGCAATCCCCCGCGCCGCCGCCCACTCCTCAATCTTTGAGATGAGGCTGCGACCCAGCCCGTGCCTGCTGTGGCTCGGGTCGACGCTCACCTGCTCGATATGCGCGGCGCCGTCAACCAGGTCGAAGATCGTGTAGGCGACAGCAGTGTCGTCCCCGCCCACCACGACGAACGCTCGCTCGCCGTCCACGTAGGTCAGCAGGTCCGAGGGGTTTGGCGGCTCGTCCTCCGCGACAGCGTCCATACCCAGCGCGCGGAATGGCTCTCCGGCATTCCGCTCGATGTCAGCCATCCGCTCGACGTCGTCAGCACGCGCGAGGCGGATCAGCACCTGTTGCCGAGGTCAGCCCGCCGGTCGGTGAGAGGCGGCGCTCTTCTGGGCGCTGCCCTTGGTTGCGAAGAAGAGGAGCGGATAGCCGTCCGGATCTTGGACGAGCAGCTCTTGGGCCTTGCCCGCAGTCTCGCGCTGCACCTTCATCCCGCCGGCTTCGAGCTTCTTCGCGCAGGCGTCGAGGTCGTCGACTGACAGGCAGATCTGCAGGCCGGAGCCACCGCGGTCCGCCTCCCGCGGTTCGAACCGGATCCGGAACCAGTTGCTGCGGACCTCGCGAAACGGACCCTCGCCAGGGATCTCGATGAACCCGAGCCGCTTGTAAAACTCGACGCTGCGAGGGATGTCGGAAACGGCTAGGCGGAGCGCGGAAACGGCCTTGATCATGCTTCGAACCTAGCATTCGTAAGGGCAGCGGTATGCTGCGACCGTGGCCTCCGTACTGACACCGCGGGAGAAGCGAATCCTCCAGCTGCGGCACGGCCTGGTCGACGGGCACGCGCGCTCTCTCGAACAAGTGGCGCGCCGGTTCGGGGTCACGCCCGCCAGGATCACCGGCATCGAGATGGCGGCCATCGCCAAGCTGCGAGCCCTTGGCGGCGACGCCGATCTTCGACCCCACCTGACCTGAGGCGGGCGCCCTAACTCAGCGCCGGGAGTTCCGCGGGCGGCCCGGTCCGGTGGCGGCCAGCTCAGGCGGAGCGCACGAGTACCAGGCTTCGACCAAGGCTGCTTTGAAAAGCGCTGGCTCCACGGAGTTCAGCTCCACGAGCACCGCCGGGTAGCCGCTGAAGTGTGCGATGTCGAAGAAGCCGGCCGGAGGCTCCAGCATCAGGACCTCCTTCTCCTCGAGGTTGGCGACGCGCAGCGCCACGACCAGGCCGCGGGGCGCCGGCTGGTCGCCCAGGCGGTTGAGGTCGGCCTTGCTCAGCGGCCTCTCCCAGGCGAACCCGGCGCCGCCGACAAACCAGGTCCGCTTGCGCCAGCGAGTCCCCTCGGTCACGCCTGGCAGCCCCAATGCCAGTGCCGCGACATCGTCGATCGTCATCGGTGCCGCCATTTTCACCTCCCCTCCGGGGAGGTCGACGGCGATAGCCGGCGGGAGGGGCTGCGGAGGGCTCGTCAGCTGACCACGGCCCCTCCCTAGCCCTCCCCGGAGGGGAGGGGTGAGATGCCCTAACGAAAAAACCGTTAGGATGGCTGGATGCACAACCAAACACCCAGCCCTGCCGAGCGTGTCATCCGGCGGTTTGGCGGGCAGAGCGCGCTGGCGCAGCTGCTCGGCCGCCGGCAGAGCACCGTCGAGCACTGGGCGAGCACCGGGCGCATCCCTGCCCAGTGGCACCAACCGCTGATGTCGCTGGCGCGCGATCGCGGCGTCGTCGTCGAGCCCCGGGACTTCGTCCAGGCCGAAGCCCACGACATTCAGCCGGCCGGCGGCCGCCTGGGAGTTCTCACCATCGGCCTGGGGGCGGTCGCGTCGACCTTCATCGCCGGCGTCGAGCTGATCCGCGGTGGCGCCGCGGAGCCGATCGGCTCGCTGACCCAGATGGGCACGATCCGGCTCGGCAAGCGGACCGACGACCGCTCGCCCCTGATCCGCGACCTCGTCCCGCTGGCCGGGCTAGACCAGCTGGTCTTCGGCGCCTGGGACCCGATCTCGGACAACGCGTACGAGGCCGCTCTCAAGTGCGGCGTGCTCGAGCGGCACGCCCACATCGAGCCGATCGCCGGCGAGCTGCGCGAGATCGAGCCGATGCCCGCGGTGTTCGACCGCAACTACGTGCGGCGGCTCGAGGGCACCAACGTGAAGTCCGGACCCAACAAGCGCGAGCTGGCGGAGTCCATCCGCCGCGACATTCGCGAGTTCAAGGACGCGCATGCGTGCGAGCGGCTGGTGATGATCTGGTGTGCCTCGACGGAGATCTTCATCGAGGAGTCACCGGCTCACGCCGACCTGGCTTCGCTGGAGGCGGCCATGGAGGCCAACGATCCCACCATCGCGCCCTCGATGCTCTACGCCTACGC